>Ga0310910_10002276_pt1 | contig 10822 bp, 8 predicted proteins | sample GREbulkMGHF172_FD_203448 | JGI IMG/M metagenome (GOLD analysis project Ga0310910, IMG submission 203448) | Lab enrichment of tropical soil microbial communities from Luquillo Experimental Forest, Puerto Rico - GRE.bulkMG.HF172 | ecosystem: Environmental > Terrestrial > Soil > Tropical forest >... | reverse complement strand
GTTCGCGCTCGCGGTTTCGGGGGTTGGCGAAAAAGGTCAACCGATCGTTCGCGCGATGGAAAGTCTGGCGCAAATCATGTTCAAGTTTACGAACTACGTGATGATGTTTGCGCCGATCGGCGTCGGGACCGCAATGGCCCACACGATTGGCACGCAAGGCCCTAGCGTGCTCGTCAATCTCGGGAAGCTGATTTTCTCGTTTTACATCGCACTGATCATCTTCGTCGTCCTAATCTTCGGGGTCGTAATTGTCGTCGCGCGAATTCCGGTTCGCCAATTTTTCCGCGCAGTCCGTGAACCCGCCGCGCTCGCATTTGCGACAACAAGCAGCGAATCAGCGTTGCCGAAAGCAATGCAGGCAATGGAACGATTCGGCGTGCCATCGTCGATTGTGGGTTTTGTCATGCCGACCGGTTACTCATTCAATCTGACCGGTTCGATTTTGTACTTGGGAATGGCGTCTGTTTTTGTCGCGCAAGCCGCCGAGACGACCATGGGCTGGCATATGAGTCTCGGTCAGCAAATCACGATGATGTTGACGTTGATGCTGACTTCAAAGGGTGTAGCTGGCGTGCCGCGGGCAGCGCTCGTGATTTTGCTCGCGACTCTGAGTTCGTTTATTCCAGCGGGGCTCGGATCGATCGGCGTCGCGGTGATTTTCGGCGTCGACGAATTGATGGACATGGGACGAACCGCGGTGAATGTGATCGGCAATTGTTTGGCCACCGTTGTCGTCGCACGCTGGGACCGCGAATTCGACGAGAATCGCGCGCGCGTTTTCGGAACTCCGGAAGAAGCCGAGCTCGATTTGAAAGCAGGCGACGTCGCGTTCGCTGACGCGGTCCGGCAGGATTGAACCCGAACCGGACAGACCGGTTACATCCCGAGCGCGTTGCGCAGATGCGGAACGAGACGCTTGGTGAATTCAACTGAATCGCCGGCCGTGAGATGTGACCACTCCGGACAACTGAATCCGGAAAGCTCCGGAAAATCGGAATAATAGATCCCGGGTACGCCGGTCACTTTCAAAAGCGGGTCCCATGTTTTTTCACGCGGTGTGATCCGATCTTCGAGCTCCTTGAGTCCGCCACTGTGCGGGAAGCGAACGAAAACTATCTTCCCACCACGCGATCGAATTTTTTCGACCGCGGCGGCCACGTCAGAAAAACGCTTTTGAATTCCTTCGTTCGTTTTGGCGAAGAAAATATCCCTAGGAATGTAAGTGGGCAGCGGAGGCGGCGTGAACAGTGGAAGCCAGATCTGTTGAATTCTGCGCGCCAGGTCTCCATTGGGATCGGCACAGGCCTCGATCATGCGCGCGCGACGTTCCCGATCGAGCGTTTGGAAATAAGGCGGATGCTTGGACGGAACGAGGGCCCCGGGTCGGTTCGGAATCGGTAGCCTTTGCACGTAATCGCTAAGCGTCAAGTCTTCTTGTTTTAAAAACGCGACGTGCTCCTCCAGCGGAAAAGCCAAATACTGGCCCGCCCGTTGGGCCGGTGTTTGCGAATGAGACCGCTGCACCATCTTTTCTGTATCAACGAATGGCGGGGAGCTAGTTGGCGCAAAAAATAAAGCCGGCACTACGCTACAAATGATTGTGCCATGAAAAGTTTCGTCTTTGGTTAGATCATCGAGCGTTGGATAAGCGCAGCCGCCACCCATCGCGAGCTGAACTGGACGCTTGCCGAGGCTTCTCTGCAATTCATCAAGGTCGAGATCGAACCAGCCGCGCGAATCACCGACGATCACAATGGATTCTGGCTGCACGCTTCGTCGCCTCAGTGTCCAGAGATCCCCATTGTCGTTCAGCGTCGGTCGATAACCAATTGAACGGCAGTACAGTTCCCATGCCGTGGTCGTGCCGATCACAATAATCGTGATGACGACGGCGATTCCGCGCCACGGCGCCAGTGGAATTGGCCGTTCGAATTCCAGCGGCGGACCACCGTGAAGCTGTTCTTCCCGCGAAGGTCTGCGGAAGAACAACCGTGGCAGCTGCAGTCGCTCCCTAAAACTGGAAATAGATGAACGCATTGCTGGTTCCTTGAGTAAAAACGATGGCGAACGCCATTACCGATCCGATCGCAGTAATCGCCCAGGCCGGCAAAACCATAACCGTCGTCTCAAATGAATCGTCACGCATCCTCCAGTGCATGGCGATAACACCGGCGGTGACCATTCCAATTTCCAAAAGTTCGCGCGTGCTAAGAATTGCGTCGCCCTGCGCATGCCCGCCAAACATCCCGGTTAGCATTCGACTGGCAATCGTAAAATCAGACGCGCGAAAAAACACCCAGGCGATGCAAACTGCGCCGTAGGTCGCAAAGCCCGCGATCATGCGCGTAATCGGACTACCAGCCCAGCTCTTGTTTTCGAAGAGAATTCTAAAAACGCGCTCAATCACTAAATAAGAGCCGTGCAGTAAACCCCAGACGACAAAAGTCCAGGCCGCGCCGTGCCAAAGCCCGCCGAGGAACATGACGATGACGAGGTTGAGCGCAGCGCGAAAGGGCCGGGCCTGATTGCCGCCCAGCGGAATGTACAGATAATCGCGGAGAAACGTCGAAAGCGAGATGTGCCACCGCCGCCAGAAATCGGAGAACCCGATCGCAGCGTAGGGAAAACGGAAATTGTCCTTGAGATGAAAGCCGAGCGTTAGCGCGGCGCCGATCGCGCAAATGGAATAGCCGGCGAAATCGAAAAAGATCTGACCGGCAAAAGCGAGCACGCCGGCCCAAGAATCCAGCGCAACCAGCGGGCCTGCATATCCGAAAATCCGATCGGCGGGTCCGGAGAGCAACGTGTCGGCCAAGACGATTTTTTCAAATAATCCCAAAGTCATCAGCGCAAGTCCCCATAGAAATTGGTTCGTTTTGAGACGCGGTGGATGAAGAAGCTGTGGTAGAAAATCTCCGGCACGAACAATTGGTCCAGCAACCAACTGGGGGAAAAACGAAACCGCGAGAATGAAGTCGCGGAGCGAACGAGTCGGCTGCAAGACGCCGCGATAAATGTCGAGCGTGTAGGAAAGAGAATGAAAAGTGTAAAAGGAAATGCCGACCGGGAGTAGGATATCGAGGTGCGGTGGCTGATAGATGACCCCGGCACGCGCGAGCAGCCATTGAAAATTTTGGAGCAGAAAATTTCCGTACTTGAAGAAACCGAGCATGCTCAGATTCATGCAGACACTGGCGACGAGCCATCGCCGTTTGGCGTATCGATCTTTGGCTTTACCAATTTGGCGGCCGAGCCAGAAGTCCATCGCTGTTGTTGAAAACAGGAGCGCCGCGAACGGCGGGTTCCACGCGCCATAAAAAGTGTAGCTGGCGACGACGAGTAAGTTTTTTCGCAGCTGCCAGCCGCGGAGACTCCAGTAGAGCGAAACAATGACTACGAAGAAGACGACGAAGGTGAGCGAATTAAAAAGCATAGCGAAAGTTTCGAATTACGCTTCCGATGGCAGCTCCTCATTTACGCCAGCCATATTGAGGCAGATGTATTAGATATTGTTTCCAACTCTGGCAAGATCGACGCCAATATTGTGAGGCCGTTTTTTCTCTTCGCTCCCGGCGCCGGCGCGCCGTCGTCACATCTGTGGATGCTGCGCTGGAAACAGCGACTAAAGCCAATTGGTGATGTCGAGACCTTCGATTATGACTATATGGGCGAGGGACGAAAGCGGCCTGATCGGCTGCCGCAATTAATCGCTGCGCATCGAAGAGCACTGGCTCAGGTGCGCGCCAAAACATCCGGACCGATTATCTTGATCGGAAAAAGCATGGGCGGACGAATCGGTTGCCATCTTTCACTAGAAGAGAAAGTGAACGCGCTCGTCTGTCTCGGCTACCCGCTTTGCGCCATGGGCAATCGGACGGAATTGCGCGATCAAGTGCTGCTCGATTTGCGCACGCCGATTGTTTTCATTCAAGGCACGCGCGATCCGCTTTGCCCGCTCGATTTACTCGAGACCGTTCGCATAAAGATGACCGCGCTAAATTTTCTGCACGTAGTTGAAGGTGGAGACCACTCGCTCCTCGTTAGAAGAAAAGATCTCGGTGGCGAAACTCAAGAGGGTGTCGATCAAAGAATCGCGAATGCGATCAGCGATTTTGTCGCCAGCGCCGTTACGGCTCAGTGAATTGTTACGGTCGCTTTGTTAGGTTTAGCAATCCTGTAACCTCTTCCGGCAACGAGGCTGAGCGTTACTTTCTCGCCTTTCCGAGTTGGCAAATTGGCGTCGCATGCAGAACCACAGTCGTGGACGAAGCACGGGCGGGAATGTCGACTTCTGTAGGCGGACCATCGACAGAGTAGTCTGTTCTGAGTCTTGCCGTTCCGGTCATTGAGTAATGAATCGCGACAACCTGATTTGGATTAGTTGTGGAAGCGAAAATTCTGAACGTCGCGGCATTTCCGGGACTAATCGTTGCCGGCGACACGCATACGGTGAGTCCCGAAGCGTCGCGACCACAAAAGTAAAATTCACGGCCTCCGTGATCGAGCAGCATGAGCGCAACGAAAGGTGTTTGAGCTGGACGTTTGCTAACGCTGCTGGCAATCGATCGTGATCGCAAACGAGGCCGCGACAAAAAAGCAGAAGCCGGCGTTTTGCTCTCGGACAATCGCCGACCTTCATTTCGACCCCGTCACAATACGTTATGGATCAGCTGAGTGGCAGCCAGTTACCCGGTTGCAGCACGAGTTTGGTGCCGTTCAGGGAAAGATAAGTGTATTCCTGCAAGAGCCGCTCGTAATCGGAGAGAAGCTTCATCGCATCGCTCGGCTTGAGGAAATCCGTTTTGATCGCGTCGTCCACTTGCGATTTTAGCAAGCGCATCAACTCGATTTTGTCCCATTGCGTCATTGAAAGCACTTCGCCGATGGTGCTGCCTTCGATCACTTCCTCGATGTACCAACCGGATTCTTCATCGGGATCGAGAAAGACGTGCACTTCGGTGACGCGGCCGAACAAATTGTGAAGGTCGCCCATGATGTCCTGGTAAGCGCCGACCATGAAAACGCCGAGATAATAAATTTCGCCGGGAATCACGCGATGAAGTGGGAGCGTGTCGCGCACGTCCTGCAAATCAGTGAATTTGGAAACTTTGCCGTCGGAATCGCAAGTGATGTCCACGATTGTGCCTTGTCGATCCGGCGGCATCGTCAGCCGATGGATCGGCATGATGGGAAAAAGTTGACCGAGCGCCCAGTGGTCGAGGAGCGATTGGAAGACGGAAAAGTTACAGATGTATTGATCACCGAGCGAAGTCTCGAGTTCTTTGACTTCATCCGGAATGTAACGCAGACCACGATGCATGTTGACAATCTGTTGGGCGAGCTGCCAATAGAGCGCGTCGATCTTTGCTTTTGATTCGAGATCGAGGAGGCCGAGCTCAAATGTTTGCTGCGCCTCCTCCTTAATCTGCTGAATGTCGTGCAGGCTCTCCATTCGATTGCCGCGCTTCAATCGCTGTTTCACATCGAGAATGTCGCCGACCAGCTTGTGATCTTTTTCGGTCGCTTCGATTTTTAATCGCGGCACCGTTTTCTCGATCGAGCTGAAAGCCTCCATCACAAGCACGGAGTGGTGCGCAACAATTGCGCGACCGCCTTCGTTGACGATCGCCGGATGCGGAACGCCTTCGGAATCGCAAACGTCCATGATGTTCCAGATGACGTCGTTGGCATATTCCTGAAGCGAATAATTTGCGGAGCTGTCGAAATCGCTGCGCGATCCGTCGTAATCGACGCCGAGCCCGCCGCCAACATCAAGATACGCGAGCTCATGTCCGAGCTTGGAAAGTTTTGCGTAATAGCGCGCGCCCTCGCGCACCGCGCGTTTGATCGTCGAGATGTCCGGGACCTGCGAACCGACATGAAAATGAATTAGTTTCAGACAATGCGCGAAGCCGGTCTCTTTCAACATCTGGCTTGCGGCGACGAGATTTGTAGTGTCGAGCCCGAATTTTGCGTTTTCACCACTGCTCGGCGACCATTTACCAGAGCTCTTACTGTGAAGGCGGACGCGGATTCCGATGACCGGTTCGACATCAACCTCCTTCGCCTCTTTGATCGTTTCCTCGAGTTCTTCGAGCTTTTCGACGACGATGACAACGAGCTTGCCAAGCTTGCGGCCAAGCAACGCGATTCGGATGAAAGCTTTGTCTTTGTAGCCGTTGCAGATGATCAGGCTCTCCGGGTCCTTGTGCATCGCGAGCGCGGCGACGAGTTCTGGTTTGCTGCCGGCTTCGAGTCCGAAGTGAAATTGCTGGCCGGCATCGACAATTTCTTCAATCACTTCGCGCAACTGATTGACCTTGATCGGAAAGACGCCGCGATACTGCCCTTTGTAGCCAAACTCCACGACGGCGTTTTGAAACGCGACGTTTACGCATTCAACGCGATGACGAAGGAGATCCTGAAAACGGATGACAAGCGGAAAACTGAGACCGCGACTGCGGGCCTCGTTTACAACTTCGAGAATATTGATGGTGCCGCCATTTTCCTGGAGTGGTTTAGCCACAACGTTACCTTCGGCATTGACCGTAAAATATCCGCTGGCCCAGCCATCAACGTTGTAAGTTGCGATGGCGGCATCAACGTCCCACTCGTTCTTCATTTTCTAGCGCGCCGGAATCAGAGGCAATCGGCATAATCAATCACAGCAGAGAACATGCAAGCCTTCTTAAAAAAATTTTCGAAAAAAACTCATTCACACTTTTGCACGCCGCTTGTTTTTCCGGCCTGCACGGATAACGTTCGCCGGGAATGAACAAAACGGTGATCGAGGTGCAGGTGCGGGCGGTATTGCCGACGAGTGGTGGGTGCGCGGTTTTCATCGGGAACAACGACAAGGTCTTCATTATCTATGTCGATCAAACAGTCGGGAGCGCGATCACCATGTTCATGCGCGATATCACCAAGGAGCGACCGCTCACGCACGACTTGATGGCGCACTTAATGACGGCGCTCGGCGCGAAAGTCGAACGCGTCATCATCAACGATCTGAAGAACGCGACCTATTATGCGCGCGCAATCATCCGCGCCGAAAATGAATTGCAACAGAAAAAGATCATCGAACTGGACGCGCGACCAAGCGACTGCATTGCAATGGCCACGCAGCAGAAAGCGCCGATCTACGTCAGTCAGGAAGTTTGGGACGAAGTTGACGACATGAGTGACGTCCTCCGCAAGATGGAGGAAGAAGGGCTCAAGCCCGATCCCGAAACGGAATCTGAAGAGTAGCAAGGTGGCGTTGTGTCCTGCTGTTAGCCATAAGGCGCGGCCCTACTCCCAATTAGAAACTCAGCTTTACTGTGCCTTCGTGCTGCTCGGTCGGGCACGGCGCATTCAATGGAACGTCCGTCTGCGCCTCACTCGGCTGGACTAGTTTGTTGTCGATCAAATATCTCTCGACTTCTTCGCCGCTGACATCGGCCAACATTTTTCCGTCAATTTCGACGCAGGGCGAAAGCGGTTGGCCACTCTTGGTTTCCATTTCCCAGCGAAACGCCGGATTCTGAATGATATCTTTTTCAGTGTAGGGCAAATTGTATTTGGCGAGCACGGCGCGAACACCGGCACTCCAGCCACAATACGTTTTCAAGTAGGCGGTGATTTGGGCTGTATCCATTTGCATAAACATAACACAATGCCTGAAAATTTCAGCGTTGGATGCGATCGGACGAGATCTGTTGCGAATAAAGATCGACGACGAAGTCGCCGACTTAATGAGAGCCCTGCCGGGAACTCCATTCCCTGAGGCCGTGTTTTAACGGAGCCCCCGGCGCCCTTAAATGTTAGATTTTGTGCCGGATTGGCCTGAGCGACTGGGTCAGTTTTTGTAAGCCAAGCTCGAGCCGTGTCTTGACGGTGCCTAGCGGCGCGCGAGTGACTGAGGCGATTTCGCGATGACTCATTCCCGCGAGGAACGCGAGCTCGAGCGCTTCGCGTTGATGCTTCGGCAGAAGATTCAGTCGGCGATCCAGAAAGTGTCGCAAGTCCGACCGCGAGACGTCTTCGGCAAAAGAATGACTTCCCTCCGCCGCACCCAGCTGTTCATTGAGATGTTCCTGATAACGCTCTTTCGCGCGGCAATAAGCCTGTTTCCGGCGAAGTCGATCAATCGCGCGCCGACGCGCGAGTGTCGCAACCCAGCCGAGTAATTTTCCGGCTTTCGGCGAATAGTGATCGGCTTCGTGCCAGATTTGCAACAGAATATCCTGCAACACGTCGTCGGCATCGCCCTCCTCGTGCACAACGTTGCCGATGACCGACTTCAATCTACCGCCGTGGCGCGAATAAAACTCATTCAGCGCTTCGGGCCGATGCTCGGTGATGGCTTCCATGAGAGCTTCATCAGAAACCGTTGCGCCGGTCGCCGTGCTGTATTGCAAAGTCGGATTCAACATAAGTCCGTCCCTTCGCAAGTTTTTCCCGTTCCTTTCATAACGCGCGTTTTTGCGTAACTCCACGATGAGAAGGTGGCCGCCAACGCGCAATCGGTGCGCGCACCGGTTGCGCAATAGGTCAAATTCTTAGACGCGTTGGACTTGCCCAACGAGGCGCTTTTTTTCCATAGCCACTACATCCACTCGACCTCGTTGGCGCGTTTTGGTCCGAACGTGGAAGAAGGAATTGTCGGAATCGGACCAACGGTCGAGGCCGCGCTTCGCGCATTCGATCCACAGGATCTCGTCGGCCTGCGTCCGCCGACCGAAGGGCTGCGTCGGGGATTTCGATCGAAGAAGCCGACGCCAAGGAAATAAACCGCGTTTGGACGCTAAAAGCGAAGAGCACGGGGCCCACAATCATCGCGTAAGCCACGCCGATGTTCCATTCAATCGGCGAACGAAACAGAACAAAAGCGATGATCCTGAAAATGATCAGGATGATGCATTCCCGTGCAAAACTTTAAGCTATGGCACGCTCCACTCATTCGAACCGATGCGGTTCGCCGGTACTTGGAAAATGTATTCGAACAACGCCAGGCCCCCGGCTGACCAGGATGACGATACAAAGGGGTGGTTTTTAAATTTCAAATGGCCGTACCAGGCGAGATTCATGAACGCGTTCGAAAGTGTGAGCGGAATAACCCGTCCTCGTTTGTCCCTGATGAAATTATTTTGTACCACGCGGGTACGAACGGCGAATCGAGGGATCGGAATAATTACTATGCGGGCAGCCAGCGATATCGATCTTGCCAAGTGTTGCTTGCTTTTTTGCCTTTCGAGAGAGGGCTTTTACGAATAGGGTTCCGATTCAGGCTCGGGAATTTGTTCCTCGGATATGAGCAAAGCGAAAGTAGCCGCTATCAGGACGCCCAAAAAGACGAACGGTCGCCTTCGTCGCAACGCGACCAACGGTACCCAGGGCAACGGTGCAAATAGCGATGAGAATGCCGTCCGTCGTGAAGCCGAGTTGGAGCAAATCGTTACCCAATCGCCGTTCATGCTCACTCGCTGCACGCGGAACTTGCGTTATCGCTATGTCAGCGCCGCTTATGCGAAAATGCTTGGCCGCTCGCCGGAGGAGATTACGGGCAAAGCGATTGTCGAAGTGATGGGCGAAAAAGGCCTGGCGACCATTCGGCCACACATCGATCGGGTTTTATCCGGAGAGACTGTGTCCTGTGAAGCGGTTGTTCCTTTTCCACGCAGACCCCATTTTCTGCACGCCGTTTACGTACCGGACAAAAACAGTCGCGGCGAAATTGTCGGCTGGATCGCTTCTTTGATCGACATCACTGAGCGCAAGAAACAGGAACAACGTCTCGGCGAACAGGCGCGCCTGCTCGATCTCAGTAATGAAGCCATCGTCGTACGCGACCGGGAAGATCGCGTGACTTACTGGAACCACGGAGCGCAGGAACTCTATGGCTATCGGCCGGAGGAAGCGTTGGGCAAGGTAACGCACAAATTATTGCGAACGGAACACCCCGAACCGCTTGAGCAGATTTACAAGAAACTTGAGCGCGGCGATCGCTGGAGCGGTGAGCTCGTTCACAAACGCAAAGATGGCACGATAATCGTTGTGATGAGCCACTGGGCAATTGATCGAGATCAGAGCGGAAGGCGCGCCTTTGTCCTCGAGACAAACTCGGACATTACTGCTCGCAAACAAGCTGAGGTGGCGCTGCAACGATCAAAAGAGATGTTGGAAAAACTGGTTCAGCAGCGCACTAGAGCGCTGCGCGTTGCCAACTCCGAATTGGAAAATGAAATTAAGCGCCGCAAAGGTCTCGAAGGTCAGATCCTCGAAATCAGCGACCGCGAACAGGAACGGCTCGGCCAGGAATTGCACGACGGTCTGTGCCAGCAACTGACCGCGATCGGGTTCTTGACACGCGCCACTGCATTGCGCCTGAAAGATCATCGCGGTGTCCAAGTGGACGACTTGGAAAGGATCGCACAACTGATCAACAGCTCGGTCACGGACGCGCGCAACATCGCGCGGGACTTGCACAAGGAAGAGATCGACGCAGCTGAATTTGTGTCCGCCCTACGGCGCTTGGTGCACCGGAAAATCTGGAAGACATCGTGCCGACTGCTTTTGAAAACCGAGATCAATCTCGAGAACGACGCAGTCGCCTCACAGCTCTACCGAATTTTACGCGAAGCGATCGTCAACGCGAACAAACACGCTCGCGCCACTCAAATTTTGCTGGAGGTCAAACGCTTCAACAAAGATCTCGTTTTCAGCGTGACCGATAACGGCGTCGGATTCACGGGCAAAACCAAAGGCCACGGCCTCGGCTTTCACATCATGAAATTCCGCGCGGAATCAATCGGCGCGCGGCTGGAATTGGAATCCTTAAAGA
>Ga0310910_10002275_pt1 | contig 10823 bp, 13 predicted proteins | sample GREbulkMGHF172_FD_203448 | JGI IMG/M metagenome (GOLD analysis project Ga0310910, IMG submission 203448) | Lab enrichment of tropical soil microbial communities from Luquillo Experimental Forest, Puerto Rico - GRE.bulkMG.HF172 | ecosystem: Environmental > Terrestrial > Soil > Tropical forest >... | reverse complement strand
CGGGCAGATCGGCGGCAAAACGATAGGCGGCCATCGCCTCGCGATGCGCGATGCCGAATTTGTCCTCCTTGCGGCCGGTCGTGATGTCGCTGTGGGTCTGTGCGTCGATATCGGGATTGACCCGGATCGCAACCCGCGCCGCGATGCCGCGCGCCGCCGCCAGCTCGCTTAGCTGCTTCAGCTCGGGGACCGACTCGACATTGATCTGGTGGATGTCGGCGTCGAGCGCGGCGGCAAGCTCGGCCCGCGTCTTGCCGACCCCCGAGAAAAGGATGCGTTGCGGAGGCACGCCGGCCGCAAGAGCGCGCCGCAACTCGCCCTCGGAAACGACGTCGGCACCGGCCCCGAGGCTGGCGAAGAGACGCAAAACGGCGAGGTTGGAGTTGGCCTTGACTGCGTAGCAGATCAGCGGCTGATCTTCGGAAAAAGCGCCGGTAAAACGCCGGTATTGGGCGGTGAAGGCCGCCGCGGAATAAAGATAAAAGGGAGTGCCGACAGCGGTCGCGATCTGGGAAACCGCGATCCGTTCAGCGTGCAGCTCACCGTGACGATAGGAAAAGAACTCACTCACTCGGATAAGGGCGCGGAAATGTGTTGGGTACATCGGGCGGGGGTTCTGGCGGACCTTTCTTGCCGCAACCCGTCAGCACGAGCGAGAGGATGACAGCGACTACGGCCAATCCGGTCTCAATCCTCTCGCCCCCTTGATAGAGCGCAGCGAGGGACCCACGCCAGTGGGAGGGCGGGGGCCGGTATCTCATTCTAAAAACCGCTTTCTTGCCTCGGCTACAGCGAGGCGGACGCTTTCCGGGGCGGTGCCACCAAAGCTCGAGCGGCTCATCACCGAATGATCGGGGTCCAGAACATCGTAGACGGCCGCGCTGATCGCCGGTTCGATCGCTTGGAGTTCGGCGAGCGGCAGCTCGGAGAGCATGCAGCCTTGCACCTCGGCTCGTTTGACGATCATGCCGGTCGCGTGATGGGCGCGGCGGAACGGCAGACCGGCGATCCGGACGAGCCAGTCGGCGAGGTCGGTCGCTGTGCTGAACCCTCGCTCTGCGGCGGCCCGCAAGCGCTCGCGGTCGGGCCGCATATCGCGCACCATCCCGGTAGTCGCCGCGAGGCAGAGCTCCAGCGCGTCGGCGGCCTCGAAGACCGGGATCTTGTCTTCCTGCAAATCCTTGCCGTAGGCGAGCGGCAGGCCCTTCATCACCGTCAGCAGTGCAATTAGCGATCCGTTCAACCGGCCCGTCTTGGCGCGAACCAGCTCGGCTGCGTCCGGGTTGCGCTTCTGCGGCATGATCGAGCTGCCGGTCGTGAAGGCATCGCTTAATGCGATGAGGCCGAACCCGTCGCTGCACCAGAGCACGATCTCTTCGGCGAAACGTGAGAGATGCATGCCGGCGAGTGCCGCAGCGGCAAGGAACTCGATCGCAAAATCCCGGTCCGAAACGGCGTCGAGCGAGTTCGCGGCGGGGCCGTCGAAGCCAAGCGCCGTAGCGGTCGCGTAACGATCGATCGGAAACGAGGTGCCGGCGAGCGCCGCTGAGCCGAGCGGCGACTGGTTGAGCCGGCGCCGGCAATCGATGAGGCGACTGCGATCACGCCCGACCATCTCGACATAGGCCATCAGGTGATGGCCGAAGGTGACGGGCTGGGCGATCTGCAAATGGGTATAGCCGGGCATCAGAGTGGTGGCCTCTGTCTCGGCTCGGTCGATCAGCGCCCGCTGCAACTCGCGCATTGCCCCATCGAGCCGCTCGATGGCGCAGCGCACCCAAAGCCGCAAATCGGTTGCGACCTGATCGTTGCGCGACCGCGCAGTGTGCAGGCGCCCCGCTGCCGGCCCGATCAGTTCGGTCAGGCGCGCCTCGATGTTCATGTGGATATCCTCGCGCTCGGCGCTGTAGGCGAATCTTCCTCCCTCGATCTCCGATCTGATTTGCTCTAAACCGGCAGTGATGGCAGCGCCATCTTGCGGCGACAGGATGCTCTGCGCGACGAGCATCTCACAATGCGCCTTCGACCCGGCGATGTCCTCGGCGTAAAGTCGCTTATCGAAATCGATCGAGGCGTTGATGCGGCGCATGATTTCGGCCGGACCACCGGTAAAGCGACCGCCCCACGACGAATTCGCTGGGAGGTCTCGACCGCTGTCGCCGGTCTTGGTTGCCCGCGTCATGGGTAGCGGTCTGAGCAAAAGCGAGAGGGCGCGCCCGTGAGATGGAGACGCGCCTTCGCCTCGTTGCTGCTGCTCATTTTGGCGGACGGTGGCTCGGCTGCGGAGGACAATTCCGATGTATCGGAACGCGCGCCGCTCGGCGAGTTCATCCCGGCGTCACCACTTCTGCCGGCGCCGGCGATCTCGTTTGTCGATCTCGCGGGGAACACGGTCAACCTCACCGAATTCACCGGCAAAATCGTCCTCGTTAATCTCTGGGCCACCTGGTGCGAGCCTTGTTTGCGTGAAATGCCATCGCTCGAGCGGGTGCAGTCGCGCCTCGGTGACAAGATCGCAGTCGTCGCGATATCGGAGGACCGCGGCGGCAGCAAGACAGTTGCGCCTTTTATCGACAAGCTCGGGCTCAAATCGGTCAAGATCTATCTCGATCCGAAGAGTGCGACCGAACGAGCCTTCAAGGTTCGGGGTCTGCCGACCAGCTTCTTGATCGATCGCGAAGGCAGGGTAGTCGGAAGGGTCGAAGGGGCGGCGGAATGGGATGCACCTAAGTTGCTGGGGGTTCTGAAATCGTTGGTTGGGGACGACGAGATCATCAAGGCGGCGCTCCATAAAGCACGTCCTTGAGGAACGATCCGCCGCGCCGCAGCCCGTTTTCGTCAATCGAATGCCCTATCCCGGTGCACGTCAACGTCTCGACCGAGACACCGCTATCCTTCAGCGCCGTTTCCGCCATGGCGAGCGATTCATACGGGACGAGGGGATCGTCGGTGCCATGAACGAGGAGCGTTCGGGGACGCGAGCGCAGCTCGCTGGCCAGGAGTTCGGGAGCGAGCAGCCTGCCCGAAAAGCCGACGATGCCGGCAACCGGCTCGCTGCGTCGCAACCCGACGTAGAGGGACATCATTGTACCTTGGGAGAACCCGACGAGCGCCAGATCGGTGGCTTCGAACCCGCGCTTGGCCAGCGCGTCGTCGATAAATGCGTCGAGGAACGGTGCGGCCGCACGTACGCCGGCCAAGACAGCAGCCGGGCTGCGATCTTGTGCGCTGAACCACTGAAAACCGGAAGGCGCCATGTCGCAGGGAAACGGCGCATTGGGCGCCAGAAACTCGGCGGTGGGAAGCAGCGGAGCCCAGTACGGCGCAAGCCCGATCAAATCGTTCCCGTCCGCCCCCAGTCCGTGCAGCAAGATGACGAGACGGCTTGGCCTGCCACCGACGGCGGATGGCCGGGAAGGTCCGGACAGAGCAGCAATCATCGACCAAGCATCTCGCAAGCCAAGCTCAAGCTGGTACCGATATCGCAGGTCGCCCCCCGCTGTCATCCGCGGTGGAGCAGGGGTGACATCCGATCCTACGGTGACGCGGCTTGCGCCGAGCCCGACGGGCATCTTCAGCTTGGTCACTACGGTGATGGCGGTCGTCTATCCGTGCTTCTGCACGCGTCGCGAGATCCAGGACGAGATCGCGCGTCGCGGTGGTGCGCCGCCCGCGCAATCAGGACCGCCCTATCCGGGGACATGCCCTGACCTTCGAGGCGCAACAACGCATCGGGAAGCAGTGCTCTGGGACAGATTACGCGTTGCGGCTCGACCTCGCTCGGGCGCTCGCTCTGGCTGGCCCGATCGAGTGGGTCGACGAGGAAGAAGACGGGCCGCATCGGAAGCTGGCGGATCCCGCTCCGCTCGATGATGTCGTGCTCGCCCGCAAGGACGTGCCGACGAGCTATCACCTGGCCTTTACCGCCGACGACGCGATCCAAGGGGTTACGCTCGTGACCCGCGGCGGAGATTTGGCGACGGCGACGCATGTCCACCGTGTTTTGCAAGCGCTGGGCCTGCCGACGCCACGCTATCGTCACCATGAGCTGATGACCGACGCGGCCGGCCGCCGTCTTTTCCAAGCGCGACCGCCGCGCCAACCATTCTTTCAATGCGGCAGAGCGGCATGAACCCGGCGGAAATAATCGCTCGAGCCGCGGTTACGGGAGAGAGGCGGCCGCTTCGGCGCCGAGAATCCGCGATAGCCTCAATCGAGCGGGCGGTGAAGACCGGTAGCCACGTCGACGTATTCCGAGTCGTCCGGCCGCAGAAGCCCATGCCGCACGGCGAAATCGAGGATCACCAGATTGACGTTGAACTTGAAGTCCGAAGTGGTGCGGATCCGCTCGAGCACTGCCGACGCCGGCATCAGCTCAAAATGAACGATCTCGCCGTCGCGGTTCTTCGGCACGAAATCGGCCGGCATTTCGAGATCGTAGACGAACATCACATCGTCGCGGATGCCGAGCTTGGTCTCCATGCGGTAGGAAACCGCGCTAGCTGAAATCGCGTGGCTGAGCAGGCTCCTCGGGATCGAGGCTTCCTCCTCGCCCTCTTTCAGCAACGTCTCATCCACTCCATGCCCGTTGCCGATCCCGCCGGCAACGAGGTTATCGAGCTTGTTCGGCGCCACCTGCTTGTCCGCGGACCGCCGGCCGACCCACAACCACAATTTGTTGCCCTGCCGAAGATAGCCATTAAGATGAACGCCATAGGCGCGCGTCCCGAAGAACGGGACGGCGCCGCGGTCGAGGCGAAAGATGGGCGGCGCGCCCCAACGCGGGGCCGCATCGAAGGTCTCGTTGCGCCATTTCGGGACTCGGCCCTCGCTGACGAGCGCGTCGATAACCGCATCGATGGCGCGGCTTACCGCGGCGACACCGCCGCGTGCCACCAACTCCACCTTGTCCTCTCCGGCGGCGAAGACGTCGGGAAACCGTCGCAACGCCTCGGCGTTGTCACGACGCAGCAGCCCGACCCGCTCGTTCCCGGCGGTCAGCGGCACAACGCGCGCTGGATCGTAGTTGTTGCACGCGCGGATGTGGTCGCTGAACGACATCGGGGGATGGTACTCCTGCTAACTCGGGCCGTGCTTCTGCGAGGTCGCAACGACCTCGACAAAGGTGATCTGTCGGAGACAGGCTGCCATGTAATCGATGGTCTCGCTGCCAAGCCCGCACATCTGTATGTCGATCTTCAGCCGCGTCCGGTCGCCGCCAGAGGTCGAGCTTTGCCAAAAGGACGGCACGAGACCCCGTTTGGCAAAAAGCTCGAGGACCCGTGGCATCACCCCGGGTTCGGCATGGGCATCAACGGAAAAGCAGGCGGTGGCAGGAAGGTAATTATCAGCGACTGATGCAGCGAAATGCGACATGAGCGTGGTCCTCGGCAGCAGCGGGGCAAATTGACGAAGCCCGAACCCTCGTGGGGCCCGGGGTCGTAATTCGCCGATCCGGCCGGCCATGCTGCATCATCAGGGTCACAGACAGAGATGTAGGCCTATCCCCATGCCCGGTCAACGCGCTTTCGAAAATCTGCCGCCGTCGGATCCAAACGCGCGCCCGAGCGTTTGTCGAAGGCACCTCGCTCGATCTAAATCAGGGATGGACGTCCCGGGGACGGCGTATAGCTACAAACCATACTGAGTTCCTCAGAGCACGGCGCCGTCCGGCGCCCGATTATGCTCGCGCTGTGGCTCTATCGACGGTAGCTTCCGAAACCTTTTCTTGATCGGACCAATTGATGAACTGTCCCCGCCTCGTCCTTGTCACCGCGCTGGCTTTTGTCGCTGCCGTCGGTTGTACGGGTGTCGGCGCGCCGGAGCGCGCCAGCGATACCCAGAACCTCAACGCGGTCACCGACGACATCTCGGCCCTCACGATGACCCAGTCGGACGTGATGCACGCCGCCGATCCGATGTCCAACACCGTACTTCCCCGTCATTATCAATTGCCCCAGGAGTAACGGAGGCTGGTCCGTCGGAGCACCTCCTGTCATCCCCGAGAGGATGAGCCCTGGTCGCGGCGCGGCCGAGGGTCCATAGTTCAACGATGACGACCTTCATCACGATTTTGCTCGTACTCGCGATGATCGGTACACTGACCGTGCTTGGCTTTGGCGTTGCCACAATGCTGCGCGGCGGCGATCCACGCCGCTCCAACAAGCTGATGCAGTCGCGCGTGATCATGCAGGCCGTCGCGCTCGTGCTGCTCGCCATGCTGATGCTGCTCGCCCGGCATTAGCCGAGGAGACGACCATGGTGCGGCTGACCCGGATCTATACCCGTGGCGGCGACTCCGGCGAGACCTCGCTCGGCGACGGCGAACGCGTGCCCAAGCACACGCTCCGTGTTGCGGCTTACGGCACCGTCGACGAGGCGAACGCGGCTGTCGGGATCGCCCGGCTTCACGCCGACGCGGCGGCCGACGAGATGCTTGGCCGCATTCAAAACGATCTCTTCGATCTCGGCGCCGATCTGTGCACACCGGCGCATGGCCGACGCGCCGCCGGAGCGTTGCGCATCGTCGCGGCACAGACCGAGCGTCTCGAAACTGAGATCGATACGATGAACGCGACCTTGGCGCCGCTCGACTCGTTCATTCTGCCCGGCGGGAGCCCCGCCGCGGCTCATCTGCACCTCGCGCGAACCGTGGTGCGGCGAGCCGAGCGCCTGGTCAGCGAACTGGCCGGCGCCGAAGAGGTCAACCTCGAGGCGCTGAAATACCTGAACCGGCTGTCGGACCACCTCTTCGTGCTGGGTCGGCAGGTCAACGATCGCGGCGCCGGGGACGTACTCTGGAGACCTGGCGCCAACCGCTGATCGACGCCTCGGGATGGCAAACCGACGGCCAGGGCTCTACACTATCACTAGCCGAACCCTATAGGAGGCGAGCGATGATCGTCGAACAGATCTGGACCGCGAACGCCGGTCGCAATTTTAACTACCTGATCGCCTGCGAGGAAACCGGCGAGGCGCTGGCCATCGATCCGCTGGATCATCAGAAATGCCTCGCCGCCGCCCGAGCGAAGGGCTGGACCATCAGGCAGATTCTCAACACCCATGAGCATCGGGACCACACCGGCGGCAACGAGCAAGTGATCGCCGCAACCCGCGCCCCGGTGCTGGCGCATGCGAATGCGAAGGACAGGATCCCGGAAATGTCCCGCGGATTGCGCGCCGGCGATGTGATCAAGGTCGGCAAGACAGTTGAGCTCGAATGTCTGGACACGCCGGGCCACACGATGAGCCACATTTGCGTCAGGTCGCATGGCGACAAACCGGCGCTGTTTTGTGGCGACACCCTGTTTAACGCCGGTGCCGGCAATTGCCATAACGGCGGTCACCCGAACGAACTCTACAACACCTTTGTCAATCAGCTCGCCAAGCTGCCCGAGGAAACCCTGATCTACCCCGGGCACGATTACATCGCGCGCAACCTTGGGTTTACCCTCGACCGCGAGCCGGACAACGCCAAGGCCAAAGCAATGCTGCCAGCGATGGAGAGCCAGGACACAGCCAAGGCGCTCACCACCACCTTAGCGTTGGAACGGGAGATCAATACGTTTTTCCGGCTGACCAGCCCGTCAGTGATAAGGCGTCTGCGTGAAGCCTTTCCCGATCTCCCGGAGAGTCCCGATCCGAAGACGGTGTTCCTGAGGCTACGCGAGTTGCGCAACAAGTGGTGAGGCTCGAGTGCGCCATAATAGGCGCACTCTCCGCCGTGGCTTAAGCCGGCTCAGGTCTTTTCCAGCCAGACGGTATCCTGCCGGATAACGTCGTAGACGCCGAAAAAGTCGTAGGGGTTAAGACCCTTCACGTAGTTGTACCAGACATCGTTGATTTTTTCCCAAGCGACGGGCAACACCGGCGGGTCCTCTTCCATTATGGCTTCGGCCTGCCGGACCAGTGCCAAGCGCTTGGCGGGGTCGCTTTCTCTGTCGATCTGATCAACCAAGTCGTTGAATTTTTTGTTGTCCCAGAACGAGTAATTCTGAGGACCGCCGGTGCGGTACCAGGCATTGAAATAATCAGAGGGGTCGAGCAACGTCGACACAACGGCTCCGATTGCAAGGTCGTAATGCCCGCTCAAGGTGTCATCGAACCAAACCGACTCGACGACGGTTCGCAGATTGCACTGAACATTAAGCCCTTCTTGCAGCATCGCCTGTATCGCTTGCGACCAAAGCTTAAAGCTAGCGACATCGCGGACCATGAAATCCAGTCCCTTGAGCCCGTCGGCGTATCCCGCCGCAGCCATCAGAGCGCGCGCCTCTTTGAGGGCCGCCTCGGTATCGGTCTGGTAGCCGACGCGCTTGCCAAGCTCCTCCGGCGGTGTCGCGAAGTCCGAGAACGGGTAGATGAAGCCGCCGACCCGCATTGGCGTCACGTCCTTAACGACGTCGATCAGGGCCGGCCGATCAAACGCCAGGTGCAGGGCGCGGCGCACCCGCGGGTCGTCGAAGGGCTTTTTTTTGTTGTTGACCCACACACCTTGGATCACGCTCTGATTGAAGGCGGTGGTCGACAGACCCGGTGTGGCCTGGGCCTTGCGCGCCGTAACCGGGTCGGTTATGCGGATGTAGTCGCACCGGCCCGACAATATGGCCGAACCCAGCTCGGGGGAAAACGGGATGAGATTGTAGTACTCGATCCCGTTTAGATAGGGCAGCCCCTTGTTCCAATAGTTCGGATTCTTCTCAACGACCCTAAGTTCGTTTTCGACATAACGGACGTTGCGGAATGGGCCGGTTCCGGGATAATCGGTCACCTTGCGGAGGTTGTAGTTGTTGTCCTCCAGGGTCTTCTTGCGGACGACCACGTTCCAGCCGCTGGCGATCGCCCCCATTATAAAGGCCTTCGGGCGCAGCTCCGACAATTTGAATTCTATCGTGTAGCGGTCCTTAGCATTGATGTCGCTGACCGCCTTGAACAGGATGCTGCGCGGGATGCTGATGCCCGACGGCGGCTTGGCAATCCGATCGAAGGTAGCCTTGACATCCTCAGCTGTCAGTTCGGCGCCGTCGTGAAACAACACACCTTTGCGCAAGAAAAAAGTGTAGGTTTTGCCGTCGTTTGAGATTTCCCAACTGTGCGCAAGATCGGGGATGATCGTCTTGCCGCCGTCGCGCGGATCGTGGCGGATCAGATTGTCGAACATGCCGGCCATGGCACCGAGAGTGCCGATCGTCCCGGCCTGGTGAATATCGAAATGCGGCGGGCGCATCAGAATGCCCAGGCGCAACACGCCCCCGGATTTGGGATTGGGTTCGGGCGCCGCAAGCTGAAACTTGGAGCCGTCGAATTGATTGGGTATCTCGGCCGCGTATCCGAAGCGGCCGTTTAATCCATAGATGCCCGCGATAGCCGCGGCGCTGCCTTGCAAGAACCCGCGCCGGGTCCACCACGGGCGTCCAAAACTTGGTTCATTCATCCTGCGTTCTCTCCTATTTAGAAAAGGCTCCGGTCACGACTTGTCTAACCAGATGGTATCCAATCTGACCACGTCGTATACGCCGAAGTATTTGGCCGGATTGTGGCCCTTGACGTAATTGTACCAGACGTCGTTGATGTTTTCCCAGGCGACCGGCAAAAATGGGGGATCCTGCTCGGCGATGGCCTCGGCCTGGCGGATCAAGGCCAAACGCTTGCCGGCATCCACTTCGCGGTCGATCCGTGCTGTCAGAGCCTGGAATTCTTTGTTGTCCCAGAACGAATAATTTTGCGGGCCGTCCTTACCGTACCAGGCATTGAAGTAGTCCGAGGGATCGAGCAAGTTCGACACGATGGCACCAATGGCTAGATCGTAATTGCCGCTCTTCGTGTCGTCGAACCACACCGACTCGACGACCGTGCGCAGATTGCACTCAATGTTGAGGGTCTGCTGCAGCATCGCCTGAATGGCCTGCGACCACAGTCGGAAGATGGCGATATCGCGAACGAGATAGCCCAATCCCTTGATGCCGTTTGCATATCCCGCCGCTGCTATGAGCTCGCGGGCCTCCTTAATTGCCACTGTTGAGTCCGGCTGTAGCCGAGCCGTTTTGTAAGCTCTTCCTTGGGGGTGGCGAATTGCGAGAACGGGTAGATAAAGCCGCCCCACATCATCGGGGCCACGTCCTTGACGACCTCGATGAGCACCGGCCGGTCGAGCACCAGATGCATCGCGCGGCGGACCCGCGGATCGTCCAGCGGCTTTTTCTTGTTATTGACCCAGGTGGCGTGAACGACACTCTGATAATAAGTGGCCGCTGACATGCCCGGCGTCTCCGCCGCTTTCCGCTTGGTTACCGGGTCAGTGGCGCGCACATAATCGACCCGGTTGGACAGGATCGCGGACGCCATCTCGGGGGAAAACGGCAAGACATTGTAGAACTCGATACCGTCAAGATATGGGAGGGGCAGTAATTCGGGTTTTTCTCCATTACCCAGATTTCGTTCTCGACCCGTCTAACCGAGCGGAACGGGCCGGTGCCAGGATAAACGACAACTTTGCGCAGATTGTAGTTGTTGTCCTCCAGCGTCTTCTTGCGAACGATGACGTTCCAGCCGCTGGCGATGGCCGCCATCATAAAATTGACCGGACGGGCCTCGGACAATTTGAATTCGACGGTGTACTTGTCGCGCGCGTTGATCGCGCTGACCGACGTGAACAGAATGCTGCGGGGAATGCTTATCCCCGAAGGCGGCTTGGCGATGCGGTCGAAAGTGGCCTTGACGTCCTCGGAAGTCAGTTCCGCGCCGTCATTGAATTCCACACCCTTGCGCAGAAAGAACGTGTAAGTCTTCCCGTCCTCGCCGATTTCCCAGCTGTGGGCCAGATC
>Ga0310910_10002274_pt1 | contig 10823 bp, 9 predicted proteins | sample GREbulkMGHF172_FD_203448 | JGI IMG/M metagenome (GOLD analysis project Ga0310910, IMG submission 203448) | Lab enrichment of tropical soil microbial communities from Luquillo Experimental Forest, Puerto Rico - GRE.bulkMG.HF172 | ecosystem: Environmental > Terrestrial > Soil > Tropical forest >... | reverse complement strand
GCAGCCGTTGCTGTTCTTCGGAGCTCAGCTTTGAGGGTTCGAGAACCGCGACAAATCTCTTGAGTGTGCCGGTGAACCTGAACGGCATTTTGGCCTCGTACGTCTCAAGCACCGGGGTTCCGGTGTCCTCGCCGACGTCAAAGGTTTCATCGAGCGAAAAACGAACCCCTATCGTCTGCGGAATTTGTCCTTGTGCGACCTGTTTTTCGTCCACCAGCAGTGTCGCGGTGGCACCCTTGCCAATGCCACCGCCAGTGTACTCGAACTTAACGCGGATGATGTGATTGCCGGGCGCCAGCGACTGATCGGAAACGACGCGATACTTGTGCTCCGGCTGATTGGAATAGGCGTAGGCGAATTCCGGCTTGCCATCCTGCATCAGCGGGGCCCAGCCGCCATAGCGGCCGCCCATTGTCGCCAACACCCCATTGGCGCCGTCCGGCGGGATCGTAATCTCGGCGGCGATCGTCCACGATTTGTTCTTGAAGTCCGGCGCGGAACCCTCCGGAATGCGGATCATACCCGGGAAGTAGACGAACTCGCTGCGGCCTCGGGTCAAACTCGGCCGAATTGCCGGATCGGCTCGTGACGCGAAGCTCGAGTCGAGGGGGTAGACATTGTACTTCTTTGCCTCGACATCAAACGCGTCCTGGAGCTCCTTGAGCTTACCGGGGTTCTTTTCGATCAGATTGTTCGCCTGGCTGAAATCTTCGTTGATGTTGTACAGTTCCCATTTGAAGTCATCGGGGTTGGGCTCGAACCCGATCGTCACCCATGGGAGGCGAAGCGGCGTCGTGCTGGCCATCCAGCCATCTTTGTAGATAGCCCGGTTCCCGAACATTTCGAAGTATTGCGTGCCGTGCTGTGTCGGTGCCGTCGCGTTATCAAAGGTATAGACGAGGCTGACGCCGTCCAGCGGCTTCTGCTCCACTCCGTCCAGGACTTTCGGGGGGGTGACCTTTGCGGCCTCGTATATCGTTGGCACAATATCGATCACATGACAAAACTGCGATCGCAGGCCACCCTTGTCCTTGATGCGGGCGGGCCACGAGATCACCAAGCCGTTGCGGGTGCCGCCAAAGTGGGATGCAATCTGTTTCGTCCATTGCATCGGCGTGTCCATCGCGTGCGCCCAACCGACAGGGTAATGGTTGTAGGTTCGCGGGCCACCTAGCTCGTCGATCATCGACAGCAGAAACGGAATGCTCTCTTTGACGCCATTGGCGGCAGTGCCGACTTCGTTTGTCGTGCCCTGCAAGGTTCCTTCTGCACTCGCGCCGTTGCCTCCCATCATGAAAATGACCAGAGTATTGTCCAGCTGCCCCGACTGCTCCACGGCATCGAGCAACCGGCCAATATGATAATCGGCGTGCGACAAGGCGCCCGCATACACGTCCATCATCCGCGCGTAGAGGCGCTTTTGGTCCGCCGATAGAGAATCCCAGGCCGGGATCTGTTCCGGGCGCTTGGTCAACTGAGTATTGGTCGGGACGACGCTAAGCTTGATCTGCCGCGCGAGCGTCTCCTCACGGACCTTGTCCCAGCCCTGGTCGAATTGGCCCTTGTACTTCGCAATCCAATCCTTCGGCGCGTGGTGTGGCGCGTGCGCAGTGCCGGTCGCGTAGTAGAGCAGCCAGGGCTTGTTGGGTGCTAGCGCGTGCTGCATTCGCATCCAGGCGATCGCCTTGTCGGCGAGGTCGCGGTCGAGAATGTAATTCGGGTCGCCGAGATAGGGCTCGATCGGATTGGTGCCGTCGTATAACGCCGGGTGCCATTGGTCGCTGTCGCCGCCGAGGAACCCGTAAAAGTACTCGAAGCCGAGGCCGGTCGGCCACAGATCAAACGGGCCTGCCTGGCTCGACATCCAGTCCGGCACATTGTGCATCTTGCCGAACCATGACGTTCTGTAGCCGTTGTCCTTGAGGACGGACCCCACTGAGCCGGCGCTCTTCGGAACCAACGAATTATAGCCGGGATAGCCGGTCGCGAACTCGGTGATGACGCCACTGGCAACGGAATGGTGGTTTCGTCCGGTGATCAGCGCAGCGCGGGTTGGCGAGCAGAGCGCCGTCGTGTGGTACATGTTGTAGCGCAACCCGCTATCGGCGAGCCGCTGGAAATTCGGCGTCTGAATTGGCCCGCCAAAGGTGCTGGTAGCGCCGAAACCGACGTCATCGGTCAGGATCAACAGAACATTGGGCGCACCGCCGGGCGCCTCGACACTCTTCGGAAAATCGGGCGTCGAATCCTTGACCGTGCGTCCGATCTTGCCCTGGAATGCCGGCGCGGGCTTTGGCAGGATCTCCTGTGGCTGCTGCGCTTGCGCCGAGGGTGCAGTCGCCGAGATCCCCGACGCCGCGACGAGGGAAGTAGTGCTGAGGAGCAGCGTACGGCGCCTCATTCCTTCACGCGTGTTGGCGGGTCCGGGTTCACGATCATTCTTGCTGCTCATAACTTTCACCCTTCGCGGACAATGCAACGGAAGCCAACGTGGCTGGTCGAGGTGTCGACCGGCTCGGCGTGGCGGGCCGCCGGACGGTAGCGCCGGCAGTAATTCGGCGCGCACAGATGCGAGCCGCCCTTCAGGACTTTGCGCGGGATCCAGATCTCGGGTTGGCACGGGTCGTAGCTCGCATCCTCCCGCCCGCCGCGGGGGTTGTGCGGGATGCAGCAAGCTTTGGAGGGATCAGCCTCGTGACCGGGCGAGTACCAATCGGTGGTCCACTCCCAGACATTGCCGATCATGTCGTAAAGCCCGTAGCGGTTCGGCGGAAACGCCATTACCGGCGATGTGCGCTCGTAGCCGTCTTGCCTGAGGTTCTGGCGAGGAAAGGCGCCCTGCCAGGTGTTTGCCATATGCGTGCCGCCGGGCGCCAGCTCGTCGCCCCAGGCGAACTCGGCCCCGTCGAGGCCGCCGCGCGCGGCGAATTCCCACTCGGCCTCGGTCGGCAGATCCTTCCCGGCCCATTGCGCATAAGCCTCCGCGTCGCGATACGCGATATGCACGACCGGATGATCATGAAGCCCAGCGATCGAGCTCCGTGGACCGTAGGGCCGCCGCCAATTAGCGCCGAACCTGAATTGCCACCATTGTGACCAATCACCGAGGTCAACTGGATGTTTAGGGAGCGTGAACACGAGCGATCCCGCGCGGAGCATATGTGGCAGGGCTCCCGGGTAATCCTTCGCATCTGGCTTCAGCTCCGCAAAGGTTACGTAGCCGGTTGCATTGACGAAGCGGAGAAAATCGCGATTGGTGACAGGGGTGCGGTCGATCCAGAACCCGTCGACCTTCACCCTGTGCGCCGGCGCCTCTTCCGGATAGTGGTCGTCGGATCCCATATGGAACGTGTCGCCGGGAACCCAAATCATCCCGTCGGTGCGAGCTTGCGGGATAACCGCTCGTTCGGAAGGCTTCGCAGAATCCGAACATCCGCGAACGGAGTTTGAGCGCAATGGGACCACCTAGCAGCTATTCGGCCGCTATCTCATATCAACGACCGCCGATGATCAACGGGACCTTTTGTCAACCGCGCAGCAAATTCGCGTGATAATGCCTGAACCGGCTCCCGCCCCTTCAATCTAGATTCATCGCGGAACGTCGGCAGGAAATGGCTCGTTGCGTCCAGCCTGGCCCTCGGTGATACTCCAAAAATGACCGCGCTCGGCGCTTTCTCGCCATCCGGAGCGCGCCTCGGACATCGACCTGACATGCCCTACCCGACCTTTGGCACCGCGCAATCTGTAGGCGGCGGGGTGGAGACGCCGGGTGACCTCTCAGCCCGGGGATGCGAAACTAGGGATTTCGATGGATCATCCAGTTCGCACTAGGTGGCGCGCAGTGTGGTCTCTGGCGCTGGTCGCCGCGCTTTTTGTATTTGTCGATCGAAGCACCGGTCGCGCCGGAGACGCTGCGCCGAGCCAAGCGGCGTTTGATTCTCCCGAGGTTCGACCTACCTCGGATGTCGTGCCCCCAGCCCTGCTGCACGGGCCCCACTACCAATTGGGCCCAACTGTCACAACCTTCACGTTCATGAACCAGTACTCAGTGACGTCGGACTACGGCTCCTTCGGCCCGCCGAGCGATGTTCGATTGCGCCGACTGGTTCGCGAAATCGCCGCGATCGCGGCACTCAAAAATATCCATGAGAGTGATGCCTTCGCCAAGGCGACGGTCGAGGCCGGAAAGGGCGTGGTGCAAGGGGCCCAGAACTTGATCAATGACCCGGTTAGCACGATCAACGCTCTTCCGGAGGCGGTGTTCAGTGTGTTCGGCCGCGTCTCGGAGGCAACCAAGCGTAGCGGCAGAAGTCAATACGAAGATGGCGTGGCACAGAACCTGCTGGCCGTGTCCAGCTTCAAACGGGAATATGCCCAGAAGCTCGATGTTGATGTTTATTCCACCAACGAAGTTTTGCAAAAAGAACTCAACAGCGTCGCCTGGGCCGCGGCTGCCGGTAATCTGACATTAAGTGCGGCATCGATGGTTACCGGCGCAGCCGTGCTCCAAGCTGCGAGCGGTTTGCGCACGCTCGACCAGGCCAAAAACATCGTCAACGCACTACCGGCTACTGAACTGGCTCGCCGCAACCGGGAAGCCTTGCACCAAATGGGTGTGCCGAATGTGGTCGCTGACCGCTTTCTTCAAAACCACGTGCTTTCGCCTCGGCATGAAACGGTGATTGTCGAGGCGATGAAAACACTGCGGGGCGTATCGGGACGCACAGCTTTTATCCAATATGCCGCTGGAGCAGACAGCGAGGACGCCGCTCTCCTGTTCCAGCAGATGGCGGAACTCCTCGCCGGATATCATCGGACGGTCGCCCCAATCCGGCGCCTCGACATCTACCTGAACATTCCGGTCGCTTATACCGGCCAGGAATTTGCGGTCGTCCTGCTGCCGATTGACCGGCTGCTGTGGACCGAGAGAAGCTCAGGGATTGCCGTCAGCCTCGCCCAATCTTTACCCAAGCCCCTGCCCACACAGCATCTTGAGGTCTGGTTGATTGGAGACGCTTCGGTCCGTGCCCAAGAAGGGCTGAAGCAACTCGGCATCACGCTGGTCGAACATGCAGGAGAGCGTCTGCCGCTACTGGACTGAATCCGCGGGATTGGTCGCCATAGCTGCGTATGAAAGCCGAAGCGCCAAGCTGTGCGGTCGCACTGTGACAATAATGCTCAATGAGACAGGGCGTCCGAATGCCAATTCGATGACCGCTTCGGATTGAACCTCCCCGTTCCGAAGCGATAGCGGGAAGGTCCGGAAGCAGCGCGACGCCGCCATCCGATGCGTGGTCGGGCATAAGTCGCCACTAAACCCGAGCCCGCTTGCCGTGGATGCTAAACGTCAGACTCAGCCAGCCGACACAAGAGGCGGCACCTTGTCCGCCACCCACGCGGACCAGCAGCAGGATTGCGTCTGAAAGCGACCAGCCGATATCGGAAGCCTGCCGGCTACCTCTTCCGGTGACCACAGTCGCTCACGAGATGTTTGTAGCGTGTTTCGCCATCATAAAATCGCCTAATTTTCATTGCATAGTTGCGCATGACACGCGACCAGCACTTGAACAGGGGAGGCGTCGGTGCCGACCGAAATTGGCGCGACATGAAGGATCGATTGTGAAATTAATCTTACGACCTTTAGATGAATCTCGCTGCTGATTCGCTGCAGATTGCATAATGGGAGATTTGCTATTCAATTATTGATTGTAGTTCATGGCAGCGGTTTGATACTCCCTGTCCCCGCAAGCGGGGCGAGGTGGTGGGTGTAAGAATGACATATAATGGTCTCGAAAACGGGAGGCGAAGGGTTATGGGCGCGATCATTTTTGCCAATTGCGCGGTACTCGACGGCACCAGCAGGCAGCGGCGCGAAGACCACCACGTGCTCGTCGAGGGCGACCGCATTCGCGAGGTCTCGGACCGGCCGATCAACAGCGCCGCCGCAGAGACGGTCGATCTCAGGGGCTGCACGCTGATGCCGGGCCTCATCGATGCGCATGTCCATGCCCTCGCCGTCGATGTGCCGCTCGACCGACTGTCGGACCGGCCGGTGACGTTGATGACCCTGCAGGCGGCCCGGATACTCGAGGGAATGCTGCAGCGGGGGTTTACGACGGTTCGCGACGCCGCGGGCGCCGATGGCGGGCTCGCCGAAGCGGTCGAGCAGGGCCTCGTCCGCAGCCCCCGGATCTTTCCCTCGGGCATGGCGTTGAGCCAGACCGGCGGGCACGGCGATGTGCGGCCGCGCACGCAGTCGGTCGAGACCTGCGCCTGCTGTGCCGGGGGGCTGGCGGGCTCGCGCATTGCCGACGGCGTCGTGGAATGCCGGCGCGCTGCGCGCGACGAGCTCCGCAAGGGCGCGACGCAGATCAAGATCATGGTCTCGGGCGGTGTCGCCTCACCCTACGACCCGATCTGGAACCTGCAATACAGCGAAGAGGAGGTGCGCGCGATCGTCGAGGAGGCGCAGGCCTGGCGCACTTATGTGATGGCGCATGCCTATTCGTCCGAGGCGATCCGCCGCTCGATCGATTTCGGCGTGCGCTCGATCGAGCACGCCAATCTGATCGACCGCGCCACCGCCGAGCATGTCGCCGGCGCCGATGCCTTCGTCGTGCCGACGCTCGTTACCTATGACGCATTGCACCGCCATGGCCGGGAACTCGGCTTTCCCGAAGTGAGCATGGTCAAGCTCGGCGAGGTGTGCCAAGCGGGGCTCGGCTCGCTCGAGATCCTCAAAGCGGCCGGCGTCAAGATCGGTTACGGCACCGATCTGCTCGGCCCGATGCACCGCTACCAGTCGCGCGAATTTGTCATCCGCGCCGAGGCGATGGCGCCCTTCGACATCATCCGCTCGGCGACGACCGTCAATGCCGAACTGTTGAATCGCAGCGGTGATCTCGGCGTCGTCGCGCCCGGCGCCCGCGCCGACCTGATCGCCATTGACGGCGACCCGCTCGCCGACCTCTCATTGCTCGACGGCCAGGGCGAGCACCTGACCCATATCATGAAGGACGGCGTGTTCTACAAACGTCAGTAGCGGCGATGAGACGTGCTCTAATCCGCCAAACCCAATACCAACGCCAATGCCACGTTGAGTCGCGCCATATCCACGGGCGCGAGGCGGCCGATCTGTTGCCCGATCCGCTCTCGGCGGATGGTTACGGGTTTGTCGGCCATCACCTGCGAGGGAACCCGCAACCCGGTCTCAGGCTCGGGTTCGATCGTGATCCGGAAATCCGCTTCTGCCAATTCGGAGGTCATTGGGCAGATCACGAGCGAGGCATGGCCTTCTGGAAGGACATTTGATTGCACGACGACAGCGGGCCGTGGCTTCCCGTAATCGCCGGGCGCAACGACGATGACCAGGTCACCGCGGCTGATCGGCATCGAATTCGGACACCGCTTCGATCCAGAGGAGCGCGTCGCGCTCGCTGTCAGGGTTCAGCTTTGCGACCTGCGCCGCAATCCGGTTGCGCACCGATTCTGACCACGCATCCGGCACGAGGAGGCGCAATTCGCGCAATCCCTGGCGCCGCCGCCGCGCGCGCATCAGCCTCATTCGTTCGGCCGCCGCGGTCATCTGATTCCTTTCATCGAGTGTAACGCGTTACCAATGTAACGCGTTACGAACCGGAAAGCAACGGCGGGGCCGCTCAACTCAATCGAGGAGCTCGAAATGCGCTTCGGTGGGGCGACAGCCGAGCTTCAAATCGTCTCATTCCAGCAGACTGTTAAACGACATGCCGGTTTTTACATCCGTAAAAATGTCCGCTAAATGGCATGGTGTTTTATGATCTCCTCTCCATAGCCCTTTTCGCTTCCCCGAAGTGATCCGGAGAGTGATGCGCGTACAGCTCAGTCGTGCGCTGCTGCGAGTGCCCGAGCCAACCGGCGATCTGCCACAGCGGCACACCCCGCTGGGCGAGCCATGTTCCCGCAGTGTGCCGAAGCACATGTGGCGTCACGTCTTCAAGCTCGGCGCGCTTGGCTGCGGCCATAAACGACTTGCGGATATTCGCGATTCGTTTGCCGTCGTAGCTGAGCACAAAGGGCGATCCCGCTCGCCGCTGAGCCCGCGCCATCGCTGTCTGCAGGGGATGCGGTATCGGGATGATCGCGCGGCGTTTGTTCGTTCTGGCTCGGCCGGGTTCGTTGAAATCGATGCGGCCACGGATAAAATCGACCTGGGTCCACCGCAGACCCAGGATCGCGCCCGAGCGCGCGCCGGTGTAAAGTGCAATCATTACAAACAGCGGAAGATGTAGCCTGACCTTTGGCTCGCGCCGGCTCTCCCACAGCAGGCGCGCGGCTTCGCTACGGGTGACCCAGCGATCCCGGCCCGGTTGCGGCGGCGGCATCTCGACGAATGGCGTCTGAATCAGATGGCCGTTCTTTTCGGCGTAGCGAAGAGCGGCGCGCAGAATGCCGAGCTCTTTAGCGGCGGTGGTGATGCTGATGTTGCTGGTCACTTTGGGCCGACGATACGAGCGCGTAGCGTACCGCGGCATCTCCGTGCGGTGTTTAACATATTGGCGACAGATCGCCGGCCGGATCGCGTCGACGCGCCGGTCGCCCCACCAGTCAAGCAAATGGATTATCGCCTGACCGATCCGCTTGCTCGAAACAACGTGCGGCGCGTGCTGCGTACCGTAAATGTCGAGGACGTCGGCTATTCCGATCTCATGGGGATAACGCGGGCCGGTTCGCGTTGGTTCGTCTGGGCTTCGGCCCCTTTCGATGAGCCAACGGGCGTAGATCTGCTCAGCCTCTCCGCGGTCTGCCGTGCCCGTTGTACGCTCGCGGCTACGTCCGCCCTCGCTCCACCGAATGTACCAGATTGGGGTGCGCCACCCGGGCTTTTGGAGGTCGACGAGTTTCGGACCTTGGTTGGGCCGGCCCCGAGGCATTCTCCTCTCCTCTGCCAAGCGACAAGTTCAGAGTGGCGGTACATGATGCGGCCGGCCACCGGCTTCCACGAGATCCGACCAAGCCGCCTCTCCTCACGCAACTGCCGTGGCTTGAGCCCGAGCTTTCGCGCAGCGTCGATCTCCGTATACATCGGCTCGATGTCATCAAACATCGCCGGCCACAAACTGAACAGCGCGGAAGGAATACGCGGCGGTCTTGGTTGTGTACGGCCGATGGGCGTTCATCGCGCACCGCCGCGGCTTTGTTCCCACGCCAGCTCGGCCTGGCGAACAATCTCGACCAGCTGCTCGACGTTCACGACTGCATAGACGCTTGGACGGCGGTCACCGAAATCCTTATCAAGCAGCGCTGTTAGTTCGTCTTCTGATGAAAAATCACCACTGAGTACTTGTGCGTAAAATTTGCGCTCGGCATTAATCGTTTTAATAGTTTCTTCTTTCGTCGTGATTGGCGCTCCCGGAGCTGCGTGTTGGGTGACAACAATCCGGCGCTTGTCGGACGGCTGTAAGGGAATAGCGGCAATAGCTGCCACCTGTGGGCTGAGGCCAAATCTCACAAGCTCGGCGACAAAAAGCACTCTCAGCGCGAGATCGAAGTCAATATCTCGGCGCCGGCCCCGCGGGCCAATGCCTGCGCCGGGTATCCACCCGCGAGAAAACCACGCATGCAAGGTGCTGAGCTCTATGCCGGCAAGCTCCGCGACAATCCGAGTGTCCATGCCACCGGGAATATATTGCTCTACGTGGTTTTGGCGAAATTCCGTCATTCCGCAAGGTACGCGCCCCGAAAGCGCGTTGCAAGGAGAACTTACGAGTGGTAGGTTGTAGTTTTGGAAATTAGGAGCCGCCATGAGCGATGGGTATCGTCCGCCCTATAGAGTGGCCGAAGCCGCGAGCCGGCTGGGGCTTTCTGACTATCAAACCCGGCAGGCCGTGAAGCGCGGCGTGTTAGACGCGTTCCGTGTCGGCCACACCTTGCTCATTAGGCCGCAAAGCGTCGATCGCCTGTTGCAAGGCGATCGTGAGCCGCGCGCCGCTGGCGACGACGCGGCCTGATGCGGGGCAACCCTTTGCTTAAAAAACGAAACCGCCGGGGAGTGGGAACCCCGGCGGCTCAAATCGTAGCCCGGTGGGCCGGGCGTGGCGTGTGCAATCCACGGATCGGGAAAAACCATGGACACAAAACAAGTGCGACGAGAACTTGCCGTTGTCAAGCGGCCTGCGGCTCAGCGGCGACGGCAACAGCGTGATGATCTCCTAGCTCAGGCCCTTAAAAAGGACGACGCGCCGGCTATCGGGTTGTTGTTAGACCTGATTGAGGTCGAAGCCGACGGCGGCGCGCTCCGCATCAATCCGCGCCTGCAACACATCGTCGATCTTGACCCCACCGCGCTGGCGAATGCCGTGGCGCTCGTCAGCGGAGCGCGGCGGTGAGGGCCATCGCCCCCTGCCCATCCCCCCCGTCGACCAAGGAGACGCACATGCCTGAACGCTTTTCAGTCAGCGTAGAAACCGAGCGCGGCGCAATCGCCGCCGCCGCTTGGCTCGAGACGAATCCGGATCATCCGGGAATTATGGTTCTGGCGGAGGCCTCCTTCCTTCCCTTTGAGGAAAGCAAGCCCGTCATCATCGCCGCGGCGCTCCAGCTGAGCACCGCCGGCTTCAAGCGCTGGTGGGCAACCTACGGCAGCGAGCAGAAGCCCTCAGACAGCTTTACATCCGGCTTTCTTCGCGAAATTGCCTGGCTCCGGCCGTGCGCGGCAGCACCAGCGCCGCCGGAGGAGCCAGCAGATCCATTTCAAGAAGAGGTGGCAGCGCAGGTCGATCATGCGCTGGCATCGGTGACCCTCAAACCGCCGCCATTCACGATAAAGCTTTTTGCGCGGTGAA
>Ga0310910_10002270_pt1 | contig 10831 bp, 9 predicted proteins | sample GREbulkMGHF172_FD_203448 | JGI IMG/M metagenome (GOLD analysis project Ga0310910, IMG submission 203448) | Lab enrichment of tropical soil microbial communities from Luquillo Experimental Forest, Puerto Rico - GRE.bulkMG.HF172 | ecosystem: Environmental > Terrestrial > Soil > Tropical forest >... | reverse complement strand
ATTCGTGACAGGGATTACCAACCAGCGGTTCGCCTCGACTCTGCATCGAATTCCCTATCCCTTCAACTCCACAGTGGCAACGTGCACCGTGGAAATCTGGCATCCAGTTCACGGTCAATTTGAGACGCGCGCGCCGATCATTCGAAAAGTCATCTTTGAACTAAATGGTGAGCCGTATCTGTTCGGAGTTTATGGGTGCACGCCGCTTGTACGGTTCCCTTTGTCCGCGTTGAAAGACGGTGCTCACGTCCGCGGAGACGTGATTGGAGAACTGGGTTATGGCGCCAATCCGATTGATATGCTGACATTCACCAGTCCTGCTGATTCTAAGGAATATCTCTTAGTCACCATCGACACACGAAGTGCCGCACAAATCGCCGTGTCGGAGTTAGCAACTGCGCCGGCACAGCCCACTGGTGCAGGGATTGATTTCGGGCCAGGCGGCCTGGGACGCACACAGAGAGCCATACCGATCAAAGCCGAGCACATAGCGATTCTGAACTCCAAATGGGCGGTTCTAATTTGGCGGCATCCAAAGACAACGTATCGCTTGGACCTTAGTACACTCGCGTTGCCATACTTCTTCGAACGCAAAGACGGCATGTCCGAAATGAACTGGCCAAATGGCCCCGACCCGTTCGACTACCGCAACCACCGGAACGAGCTCAGCAATCAGTGAAGAACTCGCCATAAGCCAAGTCTTACCTCTCAGTTCGTTCGTGTGCGAGGAGAAGATTTCATGAATTCGTTGGTGACATGCCAACAGAAGGCGGTCGAACTCACGGAAGAGGTCACTCATATTTTTCCTTCAAGCGATGTCCTGCCTGAAAATCTGCTTCGATTCTACGTTTGCTTTTCGAACTCGATGCAACGCGGACGAGCATTGGAAGAGATCTCGCTCCTCGATTCTGACGGGCAGCCAGTCGCTGATGCACTTTATCGGCCTCCGGTTGAACTCTGGGATAGGAGCATGCAGCACCTGACGGTGCTGCTCGATCCTGGCAGGCTTAAACGCGGGATAGGGCCCAACCGCGAACTGGGCCCCCCCCTCAAGGCTGGTCAGATGTACACGCTGGCAGTAGGTCCAGGGATGGTTGACTTATCCGGTCGCCGGTTACATGAGACTTTCTTTAAGCACTTCAATGTCACAGAGGCGGTGCGGGAACACATTGCGGTAGAGCAGTGGAAGATTCTGCCTCCCGTGACTAAAAGCCGCGAGCCTTTGGTGCTCGTGTTTCCGAGACCGTTAGATTGGGCACTCCTTACGCATACGATCACCATCACATCGAGGGGCGAGCAATCGGTAGACGGCCGGATAGCTATCGAGCAATGCGAAAGGCGATGGAGCTTTACACCGACCTCGGCTTGGGCCGCAGGGCCCTATCGCGTTCGTGTTGCATCGAGTCTCGAAGATGTTTGCGGAAACAGCGTAATTGCGGCGTTTGATAGACCTCTCCGATCAAGCAGCGATTTGTCATATGAGGCGACAATAAGCTCGATTGCTTTTGATTTGGTATGAGGTGTCTTGCACGCGGGAAAGGTAGGTAGTAATTCCCATGTCTCGATCGGAGCAGACTACTGAACTCAAGTTTGTGGTGACGAATACCCTCATCGTTGCGGACATAGAACGCTCAGTGGCATTTTATCGCGATGTCCTCGGCGCGACGGTGCTCCGCCAGGGTGAGCCGACCTTTCTGCGATTCGGCAATGTCTGGCTCACTATCAACGGCGGTGGCGGTCCGACCGACGACAAACCTGAAGTTGTGGCTTCGCCGCCGCGCGATCCAAATGTTCTTAGCATCTTTCTCAACCTTCGCGTGAGTGACATCAGGCGCTACTACGAGCTTTGGTCTTCAAGGGGCGCGAAATTCATCACTGAGCCGAAAGTCCATGCAACCGAATTGCGGTGCTACATGCGAGACCCCGACGGGTACCTTATTGAAGTCGGACAAACAACGATGACTCCGGGTCCGCTGGACTTGTATAAATAGAAGTTCAAAGGAGTTCGATGAAGGCAGCATGGTACGAAAAACAGGGCGCGGCTCGCGACGTGCTAGTGGTGGGCGAAATGCCGGACCCAATTCCAGCGGCCGGACAAGTTCGCATTCGCATTTCTGCCTCCGGGATCAACCCGGGTGACATCAAGAAGCGGCAGGACGCGTTTGGTTACGGCATGGCGTACCCTCGCGTGATTCCGCATAGCGACGGCGCTGGCCGTGTGGACCAGCTGGGCTCGGGCGTTTCCTCTGAATGGATGAGCCGTTCGGTATGGTGTTACGGAGCACAGTCGTATCGTCCGTTCGGTACGGCCGCGGAGTTTACCGTGATTCCGGTCGACCAGATTGCTCCGCTGCCCGAAAAAGTGTCGATGGAGCAGGGGGCGTGCCTGGGCATTCCGGGCATCACTGCGCATCGCGCGGTCCACGTTGGTGGTGCTGTTAGCGGACGAACTGTTGTCGTCCAAGGTGCCGCTGGTGCGGTTGGACTCTGCGCGGTTGCTCTCGCGCGACAGGCGGGCGCGCGCGTGATAGGCACTGTGCGTTCCACGTCGGACCAACAAACAGCTTTGAACGCCGGCGCTCATGACGTGGTTCTGAGCGACAAGGAGGTGACTGCACGTGTGCGGGCACTCGCTCCAGACGGGATCGACCATATTGTTGAGGTCGCGTTTGGAGCCAACATCGAAGCCGACGTTGAACTCTTGAAACTGGGTGGATCGATAGCGAGCTATGCGACTGATAACCCAGCTCCGATCATTCCCTTCTGGCAAATGGTGTTCAAGAACATCCGTGTGCACTTTCTAGGGAGCGACGATTTCCCAAAGGAAGCGAAGGTTCAAGCTGCGCAAGATCTGAACGCTGCGCTTGAGGCGGGTTGGTCAGGATTTGAGATTAGCGAACAGCTACCGCTTGCGGATATCGCTCGTGCCCACGAGCTTGTGGAGCACCCGGAGCGGCCGGGCCGGGTGGTCCTCGTGTTGTGATTATTCGCTTATTTCAAAAGGCGGAGAGAGTGAAAAAATGTTGGGTCCCGGCGATTCAGAGCTTCCTGAAGTAGAAAAGGCCCAAGATTTTTTTGGAATCGGTTTTGACCCTTTGACCGATTCGGATGCGTTTCCACGTCTTAGCGAGGCTGAGCTTGGAGAGGTTGCGCCTCTCGGCGAACGGTGTAGGTTCGATGAAAATGAACCACTCTTTTCCGTCGGCGATTACCCTTACAACTGTTTTGTAATCATTTCGGGAAGAGTGCGATCAGTTGATATCTCGACTGGAGAGCGCGTCGTGTGTGTTCGTTTCGGCGCCGGACACTTCACTGGCGACATTGATCTGCTCACACGTCGGCCTGCCCCTCTTTCCGTCGAAGCCGATACCGCGGTCGAGGCCATTCGACTTACACCGCAGCAGTTGAGGATCTTGTTCACGCGAAGACCGCAGTTGGGAGAAAAGCTCTGGCGATCATACCAGCGCAGGCGCGAACTGCTCCTCAAGTCCAACTTTCGCGGCTTGACCGTTTATGGGGAAAAACGCGACAAGGGTACGGTCGACACTCTTGAGCTCTTGTTCCGCAACAGCGTCCCCCACGAGTGGGTGGATATCTCGATTGAGGAGAACCGCCGCAAACTGCAAGAACTCCGTGAAGATGTCCAGTCCTATCCCGTGGTGGCTCACGGTTGTCGAGTCCTTTTTGAAGCACCTACACGAGCCGAGCTTGCTGATCATCTTCGTCTTCGTGGCCCGCTCGCGAAATCTGTCTACGACGTTTTAATAGTCGGTGCAGGCCCTGCTGGCCTCGGAGCGGCTGTTTATGCCGCTTCGGAAGGGCTGTCTTCTTTAGTCCTCGACGGATTGGGGCCGGGAGGACAAGCGGGTTCGACCTCTCGAATTGAAAACTACGCCGGTTTCCCCAACGGCATCAGCGGTCGCGATCTCGCTCATTTGACCTATCTGCAAGCCCTAAAGTTCGGAGCCGACTTCCATGTCCCGAGCACAGTGACCAGCTTGGAGCGACACACGAACGGGCTCTACCGGGTGCGAACCCTCGAACGGGACTATGTTCTCGGCAGATCAGTGATCGTTGCCGCAGGCGTGTCTTATGGACTGCTCGACGTGGAAGGCCTCGATAAACTGCGCGGTTCCGGTCTGTATTACAGTGCAACAAATGTGGAATCCCGGCTCTGCCGAAATTCCCCCGTCCATGTGGTTGGCGCCGGTAACTCCGCTGGCCAAGCGGCCATGTTCCTGTCCCAAAGCGCCGATGAAGTCTCTCTGCTAGTGCGGGGTCAGGACTTGCGCAAGATGTCTTCCTATCTTTCCGAGAGAGTTTTGGCTAATCATAGAATCAGAATTCGCTACAACACCGAAGTCGTCGGAATCGAAGGCGTCGAGCATATCTGCGAAGTGCGCATACGCGAATCGAACGGAGAAATAAAGGAGGAGCTTACTTCTGGCCTCTTCGTTTTTATTGGAGCAAAACCCAGAACCGGTTTCCTTCCCGCGTCCATTGTGAGAAACGAGCAGGGCTACCTGCTGACCGGCCAAGAGGTTTCGTCTCTGTCTATATGGAAGGAACTCAGACCGCCGTGCACAGTCGAAACCAGCCTGCCCGGCGTGTTCGCGGCCGGGGATTGCCGTAGCGCCAGTCCGAAGCGCGTCGCTTTTGCTATTGGCGAGGGTGCGATGGCCGTAACCTCCGTGCACAAGTTTCTCGAGGGTACGTATCACGAAGGCGCAAGCGGGGGACTAATATCATGAACGGCACACGAGTCTCGTACCGCGACTAGCGGCAGCCTCTTGAGGGCTACTTATCCGCGCATGATTCGGCAGCCAATCTACCTGGTGTCCTGGTTGTACCCAGCTGGCTAATCGTCAACGAGTCGATATGCAGGAGGGCGGATCGGCTGGCAGACTTGGGTTACGCCGCGTTTGTCGCAGATCTGTTCGGAGCCGGCGCCCGCCCAGGCCCTCCGCAGAATCCTATGAATGTCGTAGCGCCATTTCTCAACGATCGTTTGCGATTCCGTGGCCGACTTCGTGCTGGCCTACAGGCATTCCAGGAGCGACCGGAATGTAACTCGGACCATATTGCGGCCATAGGCTACCGTATCGGAGGTTGCGGAGTTCTAGAGCTTGCGCGTGCGGGAGCTCGGTTGCGCGGCGTTGTGTCTTTGCACGGCCTCCTCGCAAGTCCGCTGCCGGCACAACGAAGACACAATTCCCTAGCCAAAATTCTCGTGCTTCACGGCGATGCCGACCCTCGCACCCTTCGAGCACTTGGCCGCTTTTCGAGACGAAATGCGCTCGGCCGGAGCCAACTGGGAGCTCGATATCTATGGAGACGCGCGCCATAGTTTCACCGGCGAAGGCATTGTCAACAAAACAAGCCCGGAAGCAGTTCTTCATCCGCAATCCGAATCGCGTTCCTGGCGAGCGACTCTCGAGTTTCTCGCTGAAGTGCTGGGCTAATAGCCGTCACTTCAAGTCAGATATCACCCTCCCAACTGTGATCCTCTCATTCCGTCCCGCTTCCCTTTGTTGCGCAATCGTGGTTACGAGCTGTTTTGCGAATTTGCTCCATCCGGGCTGCACCGATTTGCCGAAGAAATGCTCGATGAAGGCTCGAAAAAATGACGCAGACATCATCAGATACGCAGCGAACTTCGCGTCTACCTCCGAGACAATACGTCCTAACTCCTGCTCAGAACGGATGTATTCTTGAAGAATATTCATCGACAGGTGCGGCCCTTTGCCCTGACGATTAAGAGAGTTGCGATAAGCGACGAGAAGTTCTGGTTCAGCAAATAGCCCGGCTGATATTGGGACGACATGCTGGTGAAATTGGAAGATGCCGCTAAGAGCCGCAACCAGATTCTCCTGGGGAGAGCCGTGGCCCACAGATTGTCCGAGCTTTTTGAGCGGGCCAAGCATGTTCGGCAGACTCTCCTCCAGCATTGCCAAGAGCAGTTCCAAACGCCCCTCAAAGTGAACGTACAAGGCGCCCTCCGAGCAGCCTACTTCGCGCGAGATTTGTCTCGTGGTGACACCTGAAAGACCCCGCGACTTCATAAGCTTCTCAGCCGCTCGGAGTATCTCAGAGCGACGATTAGGCTTCCCAGGTTGTTTGGATTTGTCCGACATTGATCCCCCACTCTTCACTGCAAAAGACGTGACATTTATTCATTGACAGCACACTCACAGTGAGATTATTATAGTGAGCGCTCACTCATAATAGCTGACGGAACTATAGTGGAGCTCTCCGATGCGAAATGTGAGCAAGGGCCTTCTCGCTATTTTTTGGAAAGCCGTCCGAGGAGCCATAGAGGGCGCAGACCACTTGGCCCGTGTCATTACGCAAATGTTTCGATCTCAAGATGAATTACATTTGGCTGAGGACTCACGGTCTGTGGCAAGCTAGCGTCCCTTGACGCTGCCTGCGAAAGTCACAGCATTTGCTGGAGTTCAAGCCCTTTGGTGGTTGGCTGCCGCACTCGCGCTCATTGCTCGCAGTCGAGGAATTGCAAACAGTCTGGACACAAAAGATGGCGCATTCTCACATGCGGCCTAACTCTCGACCAACGCTCATTTCCTAATCTGTGGCTCATAAACATGTTTCCACCACTCTGTACGGATTCCGGCCGGTACTGTCGGCAACTCGGACTATCGCTAGCCGCAGCGCGGATGAAGAGTCGGCTATTCGTGGAAGTGAATTTGTCGAGCCGGTCGTCCCGGCCACCCCTACAAGCAGAATTCGAACGCAATGGAAATGCCAGTCTCCCTTTCCAGGAAATGGGCCAACATTGCGAACGCGAGGTGAGCTGAACGGCTAGCGAAGCACGTCTCCGTTTCGGCGGGGCGAGCGGGGCAATTCAGGGCCTTCTCAAAAATCTACGTGACTGTGGCACCGATGTCTCTCGCCAAGACGCTATCCACCGTCGGAAACGCACTGACACTTCAATGCGAATGCAGAGCGCGCTACGCGAATCGACTTCGGAAGGGTCGCGCCGGATCCCGGTTCTGGAAAAACTGGCCGGCGAGAATGTCCCAGCTCCCCGGAATCCATGCCTGCCGCAACACCGGATCGACGATGCTTTCGAGCGAGGCGATGTAGTTCGCGTCGTCGCGATACACGAGGTTGTCTTCGTAGGTCGAGTGAATCGCCTCGTATTCTGTCGGATCGTACTTCGCGGCCATCTCGCCGACAGGCTTCTTCGTGATCCAGAGCGCCTTCACCCAGCCGGATCCGATGCCGTTCGGGTTGGTGCCCGCGGCCATGCGTGGCCTGACTGCGTACTCGCTTCCCTCGAACCAGTAGGTCTTGACGGGGCAACGGTTCGAGCCTTTGAGAAAATCCCACTGGCGGTAGGTAAACTGGGTGAGCTCTTCCCAGCCGATGAAAAGAAACTCGGCGCCCTGGTACTGCAGCAGGTCTGCGTCCGTCTTCACGTGCCCGAAGAAGAGATTCGAGCCGTTGTAGAACGTGATGACGTGTTTCGTTGCGTTGTAGCTGCGATAGAGCGATCGGGGAACCTGCTTCTTGAAGAGATCCTCGATCCCCCCTTTCTCCATTGCAGTGAGGGTGCGACGAAGCAGGAGGCAGTTCGCGCCTGGCACGAACAGGCACTGCGAGATCGCTTCCCAGAGCAGCGCAGTGGACTTGCTGCCGCCGCGCCCACCCTCAAGCAGCGGGTAGCGGGCTTCGGACGCGTGAAATTTCGGCTGTACCGGCTGCGGCGAGTAGAACCGGCCGATGTCGATATTAGTTGAGGCGGACTGGGACATGCCGCGTCGGAATCGCGCTCAGATCGAACTGCGGCGATGTCACCTTCAAGAGCGGCCTGAAACGTCCGCAATGCTATGGCATCGCCATAGGTTGCACCCGGCCCGAGCTTCAGTTTTTTCCGGATATTCTCGGGCAGCTTCTCTTCGGCAATGTGGGCGTAGCGATCAGAGATCGGCTGCATGCGCGGCCGGCCCGACGGGTTGCCGCTCTGCCCGGGTTTCCACGGGATGAGGCCTTTCGTGTTCGGATTGCGGTTAGCCATTATGTGTTTCTTTCATTGTTACCACCGATAGCCCAAGCTTCGTATTTTCTACACGAGATCCACGTGGCAGCGCAACGTAAAACACTACTGCAATGCGAAGCGGGGCGCCCTATAGTGACCTCAACGCGCTCGACGCATTTTAGTCCCAATAGTCCCTCACAGCCGAAACCACCTCGGCTCCAAACTTTGCGTCGCGGTCGAATAGCAAGAATCTGTGCGGCTGTTTGTAAGTCCATGCTTCTCTCAATTGCTGTACAACCCAAAAGTGCATTGGGATTTCGCGTCACATTGAAATGCAGGATCTTCCGCCGATCGTGACTGATGACGAAAAAGCAGTACAGAACTCCAAACGTGAGCCGTCCGAATCTCGCTGTGCCTCAAGTCATTCATTTTGCAGGAGTACCGTCCAGCTCGGCTCCAAATGGATGCTCGGCAGGATTGCGGTCATCCCATTGCAAGCCAACAGCCCTCGGCTGCCGCGGCGCATTGTCGCGCGCATCTGATGCTCATGCTCGTCTCGGTACTCGTATCCCACTTTCTCCAGAAACTTGTTTGATAAGTTCTCTGGAATCAACAAGTCAGTCTGAACAAGTTTTTGGCATCAGTGACGCGTCGAAGACCCGGGTGGGCCTAATCAGTTGACCGTGAGGTGATCGTATCAAGAACAAGAGTTGGACAAGTCACGCCGTGGAGTTGACACGAATTTGACTCCACCGAGACAACTCTCGTTTCTTTCCGTGGCTAAATTAATTCGCGACGTTGCAGTTCATTCGTTGCACGCTGGTTCCTCAGTACATCCCGGCCGGGGCCGGCCGCAAATCGCGACCACTTTCAGTTTGAAATTTCCGCACATACAGCATTCACATGGAGGACAAAGAAAAAAATGAGATTGCCAATGAAAACTGCGCTCGTGGCAGTGTCGTCCGTTCTGCTGCCCGCTCTGGCGTTCGCGCAATACACTCGCACCGATCTCGTCACGAACACTGGGGCGGCCGGCACTGTTCAAGATGCGCATCTGGTCAACGCCTGGGGTCTGGTTTCAACCACCACGAGCCCCTTCTGGATCAGTGACAACGCCACCGGACTATCCACCCTCTATTCCATTAGCAATTCAAGCGGTATCACTGCCACTCCCCTCGGCCTTGTCGTGACCATTCCCTCTGCCGCCGGTGGGCAGGGAACGCCCACAGGCGTTGTGGCCCCGGAAACGCCCGCAAATGAAACAGCTTTTGTCATTTCCGGCACCAATCCGGTTACCGGAAAGCCGGCATCTGCAAACTCCATCTTCATCTTCGCCACACTGGATGGCACCATCAGCGGTTGGAATCCCGCCGTCGGAGGAATTACGTCCACCGGAGCCAGTATCGCTACGAAGGCGGCCGACCGCTCGTCCGCCGGTGCCACCTACACTGGCTTGGCCATTGCCACCTACAATGGCCAAAAATTTCTCTATGCCGCCGATGACGGACAGAACCGCCGCGTCGACATATTCGATTCCAGTTTCAATCTCGCCAATTTCGGTGTCGACGCTTTCGTCGACCCGAAAGTCCCGAAGGGTTTCGCGCCCTACGGCATTCAAGCCATTACCGCTGCTGACGGCACGCAAACGATATGGGTCACCTACACAGCCCTGAACAAAGCCCAGAGTGGTTTCGTAGCCGGCTTCACCACCGCCGGCGTTTTGATCTCCCATATTTCGCTGACGGGCCCCCTCCATTCGCCGTGGGGCGTTGCCCTTGCACCTGCCGACTTCGGCCCGATGAGCGATGCGCTTCTCATCACCAATAACACCCCTCGTGGCCGCATCAATGCTTTTAATCCCAGCAACGGTGAGTTCCTAGGCCCACTCCGCGACGCGAGCGGAAAGGTAATCGAGATCGACGATGTTTGGGCTATTCAGTTCGGCCAAGGCGCCGGTGCCAATGGCAATCCCAACCAACTCTTCTTCACCGCCGGCAACAACAATTACGGCAGCGGCACCTTTGGCGTCATCACCTTCGGCCAGTAAGACTACTCGCCTTCTTGCATGAGAATCGTGAGGCCCAGAGATCCATTCTCTGGGCCTCGCCTCTGTGTGCCGAGCATGCTCGACACACAGAGAAAAGCGGCGTCGAGACGCCGCACTCCACTAACTCGCATCGTTGCCTCGTGGCGATTGCTACTCGTCAAAGGAAACGGCTTCCGGAGGAAGGGACATAGTGCCCCGCTTCGCTCTTCAAATCGTTGGGATCGTTCCGCCATCGATGACAAATTCGGTTCCGGTGATTGCCGAAGCCCGATCGGAGGCAAGAAACGCGACAAGTTCCGCAACTTCCGATGGCCTGTTGGGTCGCCCCAGTGGAATACCGCCCAGCATCTCCATCAATTTCTGCCGTGCAGTCGCGTAGTCACTCCCATCCTTCTCGGCCATGCGCTGGATCATCCTGGTTGCCGCATCCGTCTCGATGAAGCCGGGTGAAACGGTAACGACTCGAATCCCTTTGGGACTGACTTCGTTCGACAATGCCTTGCTGTAGTTGGTCAGCGCCGCCTTTGCGGAGGCATAGGCTAGGGTCGAATCATACAAAGGCAGCGTGCGTTGAATGGATGAGATGTGAATGATGACCCCTGAGCCTCGATCGATCATCGAGGGGAGAAAGCCGCGATCGAGCCGGACGGCGGGGAATAGGTTTTCATTCATGGCTTGCTGCCATAGTTCGTCGGTTACGGTGAGGAAACCTCCACTCGGCGCGGACGATCCGCCCACATTATGGACAAGGATGTCCACGCCCTGGAATCGATCAAATGCTTCCC
>Ga0310910_10002255_pt1 | contig 10857 bp, 10 predicted proteins | sample GREbulkMGHF172_FD_203448 | JGI IMG/M metagenome (GOLD analysis project Ga0310910, IMG submission 203448) | Lab enrichment of tropical soil microbial communities from Luquillo Experimental Forest, Puerto Rico - GRE.bulkMG.HF172 | ecosystem: Environmental > Terrestrial > Soil > Tropical forest >... | reverse complement strand
ACGACATCGAAAAACTCGCGGGCGCGGCGGTAGCGCGCGCCATGCTCCATATGTTCTGTCAGACCAAAATTAAGGGCCGCATCGGGGTTGGAGGTGGTGACCAGGTTCCAACCGGCGCGGCCGCCGCTGATGTGGTCGAGCGAAGCAAAACGCCGTGCGATCAGATAAGGCGGCTCGAAGGTCGTGGATGCGGTCGCGATCAGCCCAAGATGCTCGGTCGCCATCGCCAGAGCCGGCAGCAAGGTCAGCGGATCAAAGGAGGTGGCCGTCGCGCTGCGCTTCAATGCGGCCATCGGCATGTTGAGCACAGCCAGATGGTCGGCCATGAAGAACGCGTCGAACCGGCCGCGCTCCAAGGTTTGAGCAAATCGCTTCAGGTGTTGGAGATTGAAATTGGCGTCAGGGTATGCGCCTGGATAGCGCCACCAGGCGGTATGAATGCTGACCGGGCGCATGAAAGTGCCCAGATGCAATTGGCGCGATGCGGTCATCGCTGCGGCCTACCGTCCCCTCTCTCGATCCTGGATGATAACATGCGCAACAAGCGGATCTGTTGCTCGCTGCCAAACGAAGTTCACAAAATTGCGCTTGTGAAGAGCTGTGCACCGTCGTTGACCACAGTACAATCCCTCCCGAGTACCGTCCTAGGCGCTGTTTCGGTCATCGGCCTTCATAAAAAAACGGATGTGGCGCCATTACCACCAGGCGAGAGGCCAAACCCTCATGCCTTGGTCCCCGCAGTATCGGCAGCGGAATAGCTGAGCATACCAGCCGGCGCCGAATTCATCGAAGCCCTCGTGCGGGGTATCCTTTCCGCAGTCGCGGCAGAAGCGGTGGAACCGCTCAGGTCGGTCGTGCAACATAGAGTCGCTGCGCCATGCGAGGGTCGAGACTTCCAACCGATCGCCAAGTGCCGCAACGACGCGCATCCAGCGGGTAGGGCGGGGCCGGCGGGCAACACCGATGTCCTGTTGCATCGTAAAAAGGCCAACCCGGTTGAAAATATTTCGGAAGGGGAAGGGCAGGGCGGAACGAGCGATCATCGCGTCCTCCTACGAGGCGCTGACACCTCTGCATCAACCATGCCAACCGCATGCCTGTGGAGGGTTCCGCTCGAAATCCGGTCAGTGGCGCCGGATCGGGCAACTGCTCGTGTCAAAGGCACGATAAACAAAACGAGCCGAAACACCGCACCAAGAGGTTCATCGTAATCCTAAGTTCAAGAAATGCGCTTTGAGGGTCCTGATCGGTCCTGCATTTTCTTCCAGCGGCGCTGGTCGAACCGGGCGGACTATCTGGACAAAGTTTTCGACGCGCCGTTCGATCCTCAACCCTGAAGCTCGCCGACGGATGATTGCTCGGGCATTCTAGCAGCGTGGTGAGCCACCGCGGGGCGGTGCCGCCCACTACTACATCGATTACCGACAGGGGTACTGTACGCGGATGAGGCCTCTTGCCCTGTTCGAGCTCTCGGTGGCGAGTGGGACGGTTTGGAAAATCCAATGAGTTCTTAATATTTGATCAAGTTTTTGATCCGACTCTGCGCATGCTTGAATTCCGATGGGAGCCTGCCGATGCTGATCTTTTTCAAAAGACTTGTTAGGGACGTCTCCGGTGTCACAGCAATCGAATATGGTCTGATCTCGGCGCTGATCGTAGTTGGCTCCCTTTTGGCCCTGAATGCGGTCAACGTCAGCCTCCACCTCTCCACAACCTTTAGCAGGGTCGCTGCCGGTCTGTGAGGTAAAATCACACGACGGAAGTGTTTTAAACGCGACGCGGAAGCGCGCATAGCCTTGATCCTCGGGGTAGGGGTTACCGGCCCCTGACTTGCCACGCACCAGTAATCTGTCGGGTACGGCCCGGTTTCGGTTGCAGTAAGGCAGACGAGCCCACCGGGCCCATGGTCTGCGCCGGCGGGCTGTCCCGCCTCGACCTCCGTTCGACTTCGGGCCGGGCTTCATTGGGTTGAGCGCTGTGTTGGTTGCGCTGCGCCCTCGAACCGATTAGAACCCGCGCCATCCTCCTGGCGGGGCGTGGCTCAGCCTGGTAGAGCGCCTGCTTTGGGAGCAGGATGTCGGAGGTTCAAATCCTCTCGCCCCGACCACCTCGAGGTCTACGAGCCGATCGGGCGTGACTTTATAAGGGCGAGAGACCCATGGCGCGGGCGCGCATCTACAGGCCAAGCAAGACGGCGATGCAATCGGGGCGGGCGCAATCACGCAAGTGGATTCTCGAATACGAACCGGCGACCCCGCATCGGCCCGACCCGTTGATGGGTTGGGCGACCGCCGAGGATACCCTGAACGAGGTGCAGCTGCACTTTGACACCCAGGATGAAGCAGTAGCGTTCGCCGGTAGGCTCGGCCTCGATTACACGGTAATCGCGCCCAATGTCCCGGCTGAGAAGCCGAAGAGCTATGCCGACAATTTTCGCTACGACCGAGTCCGCGGTTGACTGACGACAGTAATTGCACCCCGCGACCCTCGATGCGATAAGGCGGCGACGCATGCCGTCGACCCCGTAGCTCAGCTGGATAGAGCACTCGCCTTCTAAGCGAGTGGTCGCAGGTTCGAATCCTGCCGGGGTCGCCAAATCAGCTCAGATGAATAGTGTAGAGGGCGCCTCGGAGGTGAGGTTGAGCCGTGCGAGCCTCTAAACAATTCGACAATCTCAGGCGACGACCTGCGCTTCGACCTCGGGGGCGCGCCTGAGCGCGTCGAGCGTCACCTCCAGACCGTCGGCCAGCGTGGTTTGCGCAGTGAAGCCAAGCTGCTCGACAGCGCGCTGCGGATCGCCGATCGAGATCCGCACCTCGCCGCAGCGCGCCGGACGGTGACGCACGACGAGTTTTGTTCCGCATAGTTCCGCCATGGTGTCGGCGAGGCTGCTCACGCTGGTAGCTTTGCCGGTGCAAACGTTGAATACAAAAGCGCCGGTGGTCGCCACCCGCATCGCGCGACGCAGCGCCTGGACCGCATCGCTGATATAAATGAAATCGCGGGCCTGCTCACCATCGCCAAAAATCTCGACCGGTTCACCGCGAAGCAGCCGGTCGGCGAAAATCGAGATCACTCCGGAGTAGGGTGACAACGGATCTTGCCGAGGCCCATAAAGATTGAAAAAGCGCAACCCTACCGTCGGCACCCCGTGTATCGCGCCGGCGACACGGGCGTGGAGCTCACATGCATGCTTATCGGCGCCATATGCACTGAGCGGGGCTGCGGGGCTCTCCTCGTCGACCGGGAAGCTGCCGCAATTCCCGTAGATCGCAGCGGTCGAGGCGTAGACCACGGGAAGCTCTCGACGGCGCCGCGACGGCCGGGCTCGATCGAAAACGTTGATCGTGCCGGTGAGATTGACTTGATGAGAGCGGAGCCAGTCGCGATGTGAGCGCGCCACAGAAGCGATTGCGGCAAGGTGAAAGCAGCCATCGACATCGTCGATCGCGCTCTCGACAGCCGCGGGGTCGGTGACATCGGCTTCGGCTAGCTCGACCTGCTGCGGCAAATTCTCACGGTGTCCGCTCGACAGGTCGTCAAGAACCCGAACCGCATGACCTTCTTCGAGCAATGCATGTACCAGATGCGAGCCGATGAACCCGGCGCCTCCGGTCACGAGAAAGCGAGGCATCCAAAATCCTTGAAGCAGTTACAAAAACTGTACCAGTAATGTTCGGGCTAACCGGGGCGCTTCTTCTCGAGCGCGTTGCCCCCGAGCGGTGCATCGATCTGACAACCTTGCTTGTGTCCCCACGATTTGGTGGGTTTGCGTCACCAGCGAAGTGCTCGACGAAAGTAAAACCTTCGACCACATAATCGGTCGCGTAGGCACGCATAGCGCTGTTTTACGCGGGTGGGAAGCAGAATCAACGTTAAGATGATCAAAACCGCTCCCGGCCGGTCGACGCTGATATAAAACTTTAACATAGGTTAATATCGCTTCCGGCTAGGTGATCCGGGCACTAGCAGATTACCCTGAATGCACTGAGCACTGAAGTTCGGAAAGCTGGAGAAGGCACAAGCCGACGGCCTCTGGGCGAGCGCGACGCGCGCTTTTCGGGCTCCGTCAAAACCGGCTCCGACGACGAGATAAGCAAATGCACATTAGGCCTGTTCGTATCGCGGAAATCTTCCTCACGCTCTCCGCTCAGGTGCTCGTTCTTCCGCCGGCGAGCGGAGAGCAGACCTTCCGCTCGGATGAATGGATCACCGAATGCGAGGCCAACCCAGGTGGAGGCACGCCCGACTGCTCAATTACGTTACCGTTTTGGCAAGCCGGAGGCGACCAAACCGGCTCTTTCGCTCTAGTTGTCATGCTCCAGACCGGAAACATCGGAATTGTTGGCCAGCCGATTCCGGTAAGAGCGGTGCTGCGGGTCGACAAGAACCCGCCAATTGAGTGCAGACAAGCGCGATACTGTGTTTTCCCGAGCGCTCAAGCTCTCACCGTTGTCAAACAGCTCAAGGCGGGATCGCTCGTTCTGATCGACGTGTTCACAGTGAAAGGAACATTCAGCTTCAGTTCGACACCGAAGGGGTATCAGGCAGGGATCGCGAAGATCAGGGCATGGGGATATCGCCTTTTGCCGGATTAGCCGAGCCTCGCCCTCCTTCGGTATTTGCGACCAGATCAGACCAACTGAAAGTAACGGTGAGACTACTTTTTGACGCGGTGCTGGACACTAAGCTGACGAGGGCAAGGGTAAAGTGGCGGTCCACAGCCGGCGAACGAGGTTCTTGTGATGCCGTACGCCGACTGTCCGACAGGCGCCACCTCGAGAACCGAAGGTGATAGGGGCGATGGGCAGCAACACCGGGTCCGAATCCGCTCGCTCCGCCGGTCGGCGGAACCTTTGGGGCCACCCAAAACCAGTGGACTTGTCGCCGCAATGCGTGACAGAACGATTGACTAGGCGAGCGGCGCTGACTGTCGTACTTCTATTGTCGCTCGGGCTATGGGCCGCAATCTGGACGGCCGTTGCCTCATTGGCATCGGCCGTATTCGGCTAGCGATAAAACCCGACCTCTTCGACGCACTCCTTTCGCCCTTGGCGCGACGAACGGGGGAACCGCCGAAGCGCCCCCGGTCTCCTCGGCCGCTAGTTGCGCGGCGATCCGGTGGCTTGCAAAACCGTCCCCGTAAGGATTTTCGACCCGGCTCATCTGCCGATACGCTTGCGGATTGTCGAGCAACGCCTCCATTTCGTCGAATAGCTGCCGGTCATCGGTTCCAACCAGCTTGGCCAAGCCGTGTTCCATGGCTTCGGGCCGCTCGGTCGTGTCGCGAGTGACCAGAACCGGTTTTCCAAAGGACGGCGCCTCTTCTTGAATCCCACCCGAGTCGGTAACGACGAAGTGACACCGCTTTAACAGAAACACGAGCTCGGGATAATCGACTGGGTCAACCAGAAGAACGTTGTCGTGCCGATGAAGCGGCTCTGTTGCCCGCCGCACATTCGGGTTCGGATGGACCGGAAAGACGATGGCCACGTCCTTTCGGAGCGCGATCCGCGCCAACGCACGGCAAATCCGCGCGAGCCCGCCGTCGAAGCTTTCGCGGCGATGACCTGTCATCAGGATTACTCGCTTGCCATCGGCGAAGCGTCCGTCGAGAATCTTCTCAACCCGCGCCCGCAACTCCGTCCGACCGTCCAACAGAGCAGACGCCCAGAGCAAAGCGTCGATCCCGGTATTGCCAGTCACGAAGATCCGACCCGGGTCGATTCCCTCGCGCAAGAGATTGTCACGCGCCCGGGCGGTCGGGGCGAAGTGAAGATCGGCCACCTGGCCTACGAGCCTGCGGTTGACCTCCTCGGGCCACGGCGCATAGATGTTGTCGGTACGCAGGCCGGCCTCGACATGCGCCACCGGAATTCTCTGGTAGAAGGCTGCAAGCGCCCCGGCAAAGGTCGTAGTAGTGTCCCCCTGCACGATGACCCGATCGGGTTGCCAGGAAGCGAGGACCCCGGCGACGCCCGACAAGGCGGCCCCCGTCAGATAGGGCAAGTCCTGATCTGGCCGCATGATTTTGAGATTCCAATCCGGCCGTAGCCCGAATAAGTCGAGGACTTGCACCAGCAGCTCGCGATGCTGGCCGGTCACGCAGAGCTTGCAATGGAAATTCGGGCGAGCCGAGAGTTCCCTGACTACCGGAGCCAGCTTGATCGCTTCCGGGCGCGTCCCAAAGACGAACAGAAGTTTCATCCCGCCCCGGAGCTAACCGTATCCGTGAGTGAGGCCGGTCACGTCGATGACGACGCGGCGCATCAACTCTTCGCGCGGAATTTTGCGAAACCGGGAATGCGCCACCAGCACAGCGACGATGTCCGCGCGGCGAAGTGCCTCCAAGGTGTCGCAGAACGCCACGTTCGACAGCGTCGCCAGCGCTTGCGGCAGCGCACTCAAATTCGGCTCGGCGACGAGGATCTGCTCTTCTCCGGCGCGTGCCAGTTGCCCGACGATTTCGATCGCCGGGCTCTCCCGCAGGTCGTCGACATCCGGCTTGTAGGTCAATCCGAGGCAAGCGATGACGGGCCGTTTGAACCGTTCGGCACGTTCGCGGATTTGCGCGACGACGAAATTCGGTTTGGCGTCGTTGATCTCGCGAGCAGTGCGAATCAGCCGGGTCCGGTCCGGCGCCGAGGCGATCATGAACCAGGGATCGACGGCGATGCAGTGCCCGCCCACGCCCGCTCCGGGTTGCAGTATTTCCACCCGGGGATGGCGGTTGGCCAGCTCTATCACTTGCCAGACATTGAGCCCGAGCTGATCACAAATCAGCGACAACTCGTTAGCAAAGGCGATGTTGACGTCTCGGAAGGCATTTTCGGCGAGCTTGACCAGCTCGGCTGTCGGCGCGTCCGTATGTATCGGCTTCCCTTGCAGGAAAATCCGGTATACCGCTTCGGCGTGATCGGCACACGCCTCCGTCATGCCGCCGATGATTCGGTCATTCTCGATCAGCTCGCGGACCATGCGGCCGGGCAGCACCCGCTCCGGGCAGTGCGCGACATGCACGTCGAGCGGCTCGGCATGGCGCCCCGGCGGAAACGCCAAGTTCGGCCGCAAGCGGGCGAGCCGAGCGGCCAACCGCTCGGTAGCGCCGACCGGCGAGGTCGATTCGAGGATCACGACGTTGCCGGAAGCAAGGACCGGCGCGATCGCGTCCGCCGCGTCGTCGATATAGTCTAGGTTTGGCGACCGGTCGGTGTTGAACGGGGTCGGAACGGCGATCACGAACGCGTCGGCGGGCTCCGGCCGCGAGGTGGCGCGTAGTTTGCCCAAGGTCGTCGCGGCACGCAGCAGCATGTCAAGGTCGGGCTCGGAGAAATAGGGCTGCCCGGCATTGACGGCGTCGACCACTTGCGGGTTGATGTCGACACCGATCACCTCGACACCTCGGCTCGCCAAGGTCGCCGCCGTCGGTAAGCCGATGTAGCCCAAACCGACGACACATACCGTCCTGATCGGGTAATCCATCGGTCGGCGGTCTAAATGCAATCCAAAGCTTAACTCGAAATATCGCAGATCATGATTTGCGATAGCCGCACCAATACCCGAAGAACCTCATTGTGGCAAGCCCGTCATCCCACGATCGTCGTTAACAGAGGAGCCTTGCTCTGGCGTATTTACCGACTAGAGTCTGAGCCGAGGTCTGATGACATCGATTATTGGGAGGCTCGGCATGACTGCGATACCCGACGCTCTGATGATCGAAGACTATCTCTTCGCCGATGACGGACATGTGCCGAACAACCCTCGGCTGCCGCTGCTCGTCTACCGCCGCGTGCTCGAAAGCGGCGGCGATGCCGCGGCGAGCTGTGTGGCGCTGTTCGACCGCAATGGTTGGACCGACGCCTGGACGAATGGGGTCTATTCGCATCACCATTATCACAGCAGCGCGCACGAGGTGCTTGGCATCGCCGCCGGTCGGGTCCGCGTGCGACTCGGCGGGGCGGCCGGCAAGACAATGGAGCTGCACGCCGGCGATGTCGTCGTGATCCCTGCGGGTGTGGCCCACAAGAACGAGGGCGCGAGCCCCGATCTCCTCGTCGTCGGCGCCTATCCGCGCGGGCAGAGCCCGGATATGTGCCGTCCCGGTGCGGCCGATCATGCGCGTGCCTTGCCGCGGGTCGCCGCGGTGCCGCTGCCCGCCGGCGACCCGGTCCATGGCCCTTCAGGGCCGCTGCTCGAGCGCTGGCGCAGCGTACAACGCGGCTGACGAGGGCTCTGAATGTCGTTTCCGGCGGGCTACAGGCAACGTCCGGTGTAGACGATGTCACCGCCATTACCGAACGGCCCCTCCCAGGGTTGCTCGAAGCGGCGTGTCTCGACGACATAGCCGGCCGCGCACATCCCATGGGCGGTGAGTGCCTCGGCCAGCCAGTCGCGTCGGATCTGCTCCGCGGCACCATCGTCGTTGGCCGTCATCACCGTGTTGGTCCAAGCATCGTAAGTGAAGGTCGTCGGCGTCTCGGCGATGAAATTCTCGACGCGAACCGGGTCGTTGTCGATGATGCAGCCGGCGAGGACGACGAGAGAGGCGAGAACAAGCGTGCGCATCTGGTCGGACTTCCTGATCAGCTCCGTCACTCTCATCCTTCTTTCCGTCGCCTGAAGCAAGTATTCCGCGATTTGATGTCATTCTGCCGAGCGCTCGGCGGTTGCCCGCCGCGGGCAGCCGCGCTAGAAGACGCGCCGCGCCCTTGGGACGCTGTAAACCATCCGCAGCGAATGACTCCATGCTGAGCCCACAATCGCTCTCCATCGAAGCGCCGCGGCGCAACCGCATCACGGCAATTTCGAGTGTGGTACAACGCAGGCCGATCGTTCTCGTGCTGGGCATGCATCGCAGCGGCACGTCGCTGTGCTCTCATATCCTAAGCGCCCTCGGGGTCGATATGGCGGATAGGATCCCGGGGCCAGGGGCCACATCCCCGCACCCGAGCAATCCACGGGGTCATTGGGAGCGGTGGGAGATCGTCGAGTTTCATGACCGCATCCTGAACCTCTTCAACCGCGACTATTTAGGTCGCTTCCATGATTTTGCGCTACCGGTCGCGTGGTGGGCTGATCCGCGTGTTGCCCAAATCAGGCGCGAGATCGTCGCTTTTCTCCAACGGCGTATGGGCGACGGGTGTTTCGGCTTCAAGGACCCGCGCGCGGTTCGTCTGATGCCGGTTTGGCATCAGATCTTCAACGAACTGAAGCTGGCACCTAAAATTGTGCTGTGCTTGCGGAATCCCGCGCAAGTCTCTCGTTCGCTTCATGCACGCGATGGCCTCGATCCCGCCAATGGGGAATATCGATGGCTCGTTCACATGATGGATTTTTACCGTTACGCGAGCAACCTCGATTGCTGCGCGGTGGAATACGAAGAGTGGTTTGATAATCCCGCAGCCAACATCGAAAAATTACGGAAATTTCTCGATCTGCCGTGGCAGCAGAGCGAAGCAGATCTCGCTCTGCTGATGTCGGACCTCGTCGACTCTGCCGCTCGGCACGATGACTCCGGTCATCGTGAGGTCAGGCAACCTTTGGTCCGCACCCTGTACAAGCTTGCCGGCCAGGCCGGTCAGGATGCCACGGCGCGTGATCAGATCGCTTACATCGTTTCGCAGTTTGTCAGCTTTCAGCAACTGCAAAGGCCCTTACTGCAGGCTTTCGAGGACGTCGCCAAGACCGCCACCAGATATCCCGAGATCGAGCAGGAAGTAGCGGGCTTGAGGGCATTGATCGGCGAACGCGATGCCGGGATCGCTGCTGCCGAGTTGCGAGCGGATGCCGCGGAGGCGCGTCTCTCGCATGCACTTGCCGAGATCGAAGGGCAACGCGCGCGAATCGCCGATCTTTCCCAGGACCGTGCCGCGCGATCCGAGATCGAGCGCGAGGCGAGCGAACTGAGGGCGAGGCTTGCAGAGCGCGAGACGGCTCTGCGACACGCCGAACGGGAGGCGCAAGAACGCGCCGCTGCGGCGCAAGCGATGCAGAGCGAAATTGCAGTGTTGCGGGATGCCCTGTCGCGGGCCGAGCAGCAGCGCGCGGCAGCAGCGGTAACATTGGAGGCCGAGCTTGGGACGATGCGCGAAACGCTGGCGCGTGCTGAGGGCGAAGCGCAGCAACGTGCGGCGGCGGCGCATGCACTGGAGGCTGAGGTCGGGGCGCTGGGCGGAAGGCTGGCACGGGCCGAGGGCGAGGCGCGGGAGCGCGAGGCGGCGGTTGCCGCGTTGGAGGCTGAAATCGCAACTTTGCACGACACGCTCACGGCGGCTCGGAAGGTCGGAAAGGCCGCGATTGCAGCGTTCCGCACCGAAACTGCGGCGCCGGCACCGGTGAGGCTGGGCGAGTCGCGCGGATGGCGGCGAAGGATGATGCGATTTTTCGGCGCCCGGCCGAGTTTGTGAGCCGTTACGCCCGAGCAGGTTCAGCTTTCGGCCGCGCGGATCATTCGATCACCACGTACTTGCGGCTATCACGCATCAACCACAAGCCTAACAATGTCAAGACGGCCAGGGCAAACGTTGTATAGCCGGGGTCGCCATAGGTTGTGATCGTCGTACCGAAAACCCCGGCGCGAATCATCTCGTATGCCTGCGTGTATGGTTGAAAGAGGGCCACATAGCGCAGCCGGGGGGGCAGCCAATCTGCGAGATAAAAGAAGCCTGAGAACATCATGTAAAGGTAAGAGTAGGGCATCCAAATTTGGTGTACCCAGTCGGTGCGCTCGCTCAGGGCGCCGATGATAAGAGCAATCGCAACCGACCACCAGATCATGTAACAATAACCCAAGTAAAACATTGGCAGATCACGCGGCACGTCTACTGCTCCGATTTCATAGAATACCGAGAAGGATAC
>Ga0310910_10002249_pt1 | contig 10862 bp, 10 predicted proteins | sample GREbulkMGHF172_FD_203448 | JGI IMG/M metagenome (GOLD analysis project Ga0310910, IMG submission 203448) | Lab enrichment of tropical soil microbial communities from Luquillo Experimental Forest, Puerto Rico - GRE.bulkMG.HF172 | ecosystem: Environmental > Terrestrial > Soil > Tropical forest >... | reverse complement strand
CGCCCGCCCGGCTTCAGACCGCCCTTTATGTTGCGGAAGGCCGCCGCCGGGTCGGCGAAGAACATCACACCCATGCGCGAGGTCGCGACATCGAACGCGCCGGGCTCGAACGCGAACACCTGCGCATCCCCGGACACCAATGTGACATTGCGCATCCCGCGCTCGCCGACCTTCTGGCGCGCGGCCCCGAGCATCGGCTCGGATATGTCGACGGCAACGACGCGGCCATGCTCGCCGACTGCCTCCGCAAGCGGCAGGGTCAGCGCACCGGTGCCGCAGCCGATTTCAAGCACGCTCTCGCCGCCGGTGAGGCCCAGATGCGCCAGCAACAATGCGAGGCTTTCCTGGTTGCGCCGCTCCCTGAACCCTGGGCTGGCGACCCAACGCGGCCCGGCGACCGTATTCCAATAGCGGCGCATCGCCGCGTTTGCGTCGAGAGCTTCCTCGGCCATTTTCAAGATCCTCCCGTCTCGGTCCGAATGGCGCCGATACTACAGCGACATGCCGCCGTCGAGCAGGATGGTCTGGCCGGTCATCTAGTCCGAGGCGGCTGACGCGAGGTAGAGCGCCAGGAAGCCGACTTCCCGCAGCCTCCCGGGCCGCTTGAGCGGCACGGTCTGCTCGGCGCGCTGCATGCTCTGGCGCACGCGCTCTTCGCCGGACGTCACGACGTCCGGAAAAATGCCGGGGGCAATGGCATTGACCTGTACGCCATAGGGCGCCCATTCGAGCGCCTGGGCTCGGGTAAATCCGGCGAGTGCCGTCTTGGCCGTCGTGTAGAGGACTTATGTCCCGGCCGCCCTGATAGGCGGTCCATTAGGCGATGTTGATCACCTTGCCCGAGCGCCGTGCCAGCATGTGCGGGCCGACGGCGCGCTTGCAGAGCAGCGCCTCGGTCAGGTTGACGTCCATGATGAAGCGGAGTTCGTCGTCGGAAACCCGGCGGCGCCATCCTCCTTGTCGGGCAATGTCACCAGCGGCTTGCGGATCGAGTCTCCGAGCGCATTCACCAGCACGTCGATATGCCCAAAGGTGGCAAGGATCGTATCAACCGTGCGCCGGACCTCGTCCGCCTTCGTGACGTCGGCGATGACGGGGACCACAACCTTCCGGACGCCGCCGCGATCTCCGCCGCCGTCCCCTCGACGTATTTGGGCGTCAGGGCATTGTGCGCGATATCGGCCCCGGACTCAGCGAGGACCTGGGCAATTCCTTTGCCGATGCCGCGTCCGGCCCGGTGATGAAGACGACTTTCCCCGCAACATCGAATTCGACGGGCATCATCGCGTGTTCTCCCTGATGTGGCTCAGGCCCGGACCGGATCATAGAGCTATCGCCGCACCCGCGACCACGTGCGTCTCGGCCTCGGGTGACGCTCGTGGCCGTAGCACCAACGTCATTGACGAAACCCGCTAAGAAATGTTACAATCTCTCGCGATTCGTTACAATTGCTCGGAGGAATTCTGTCGATGTGTCGGGTCGGCTGGCCGCGCGAAATATACTCGCGCCTGTCTTTGCCAAGATTCACCAAAATTTAAAGGCTTTAGCAACAGCATTCCGACGGCCTCTTGTGCATTACGATTGCGAATCGCGGAGTATTCGCCATGCAAATTTATAAATATCGAATTTTGGAAGAGACGAGCGTTTTCGCCGATGGTTCAGAGCGTGTAGAATTTACATTACAATCCCAATGCGGAACAAATCCCGCGGAGTGGAAGACGCTCGGATCATCCCGCACTCTGACGGATGCACGTAGGGCGCTTCTCGTTCACGCCCCGCACTCTGGTTGCGGGTTTAGCTGAGTGGGCATCGTGGAGCCGCTATCGACAGAGATTCGCGCCGCGGTAAGGGAGACCTTGCAACGGGTAATTGACGATCTACAGTTTTATGCAGACGAAATGGAAATGCAAAGACTCCCCGCGAGAGACGGCGCAGGCGCTGTTCGCATGGTTGCTGGTCTCATAGCGCTGCAGAGACAATTGACGTGATTTCTAGATTTAATAGGGCGCTTCGCGAACGTCGCTGAAGCGGTCTCTGCCGGACGCGATTATCGCGTCCGGGTGATGCCGGGCCCCAGGACGGCTGGAATTAGCCGCGCCTCTTTTCGATCGCCTTGACAATTTCACGTAGCGCGATCCGCAGACCGAGCCGTTCGCCCTCTTTGCGGAGACGCTCGAGCTCCACTGTGAGCGACTCCGCGTTCGGGCTTTGGCTGCCAAGAGCAGCCAGAGCGCGGGCACGGGCAACGTAAAAGTCGCTGAACGGCAGCGGCTCCGAGTGGGTGTATTGCGCCAATCAGCCGCGCACCGTTCTACGCCCTCCCATTTGCCGGCTTCGAGGTAGGCCTCGATCGCATCACGCGGGAACAGCAGGTGGTTGTGGCTGACGGCACCTGCTTCCAACTAGTGTATCTCCGTACCAGTTTGTGCCATCGAAATAGTCGTACCAAAGCGATCCGGCGTTGTTCTCGCCCCGCTGGTGGAAGACAGAAATGCCATCGGCCCAGAGTACTGCTGGTGGCGAGCCCGACATACCTACGTTCTGAACCTGCGTATCTGTCGTCCAGTTTATGTTATTGTTAGACGAGTACCAAAGCTGTCCGTCGTTTTCCTCCCCCTGGTGAAAGACATAAAGATTTGCCATCTGAGCACCCCATCCCGGCATCTGGCCGAGGGTGATCACGTTGGCGGCGTTGTAGAGGTCCTGAATCTGTTGCACCGAGTTGCCGCTCTGGACCAGTTCGGCCCATGCCATGAAGAAGGTCCAGCGGGGTTGCGCCGTCAGCTCCTCCGCGGTGGGTAGTACCTCACATTCGCCGATGGCGATCGGGCTGTCCCCGGCGATTTGGAGCATCGTGGTGTATTTCTCAGTGGTGTACCCGTCCCCGTACATGTCCATGGCGAAGACGTCCCAGTAGCCGTCGCCGGGGTTATAATCGGCCCAGGTGAAATCCAGGTCCTGGACGTCCCATACCCAGGTCAAATTGGTCAGTCCTTTGGTGCCAACCATGTAGTCGTGGGTGATCTGATACAGCCGCAGGGTCCCCTGCGGGCCCGGGCGGCCTCCCCACCAGAACTCCCCTTGGTTCATCTCGTGGAACGGCCGCCAGAGCACCTGCACACCGCTATCCTTCAGGTTCTGGAGGAACACCGAGATCACGTCCAGCCGCGCCCTCCACTGAGTGTTGAGATAACCTTCGTCGGTGATCAGATCGTTCCACTGGTCGTCCGAGAGCGGATGGTTAATGACACCCGGGTCCCAGTTGCACGGCTCCCCCAGGTCGGGTGGCGCGGCGTGATACATCAGGTTGATCAGCGCCCCCTGCTCCCACTGACTTTTCGCCTCGTCAATCATCGTCTGGCGGTTATCGATATCGTCTTGCTCGTACAGGAAGTCGCCGCTCCACAGCCCGGGGAATTTGCCTGTAGTATCGTATATCCAGTTCGTCCATAGTGCCGGCTCGCTGTTTGGTTCCCGGTGGTGCTGCCCGGCCACCGTCTGGGAGCCTGAGATACCACGGAGGAAATCGAGCGGTGTGCTTCCCGTGGACTGTCCCGGTACGGCCCTATCGAGTGCTTGTCCGATACCCTTCGCCCAAGTGCTGCGTGGTGGAGTGATGACCGAAATGCCCGACATATCCTTTACTCCATAGTAATGTGAGCTCGACCCAGATTGTAAGATGGCGGAGCCGTGTCTCGATTAAGCTCGAGCTACCCATTGGCTACTCGGACGAGGCTTTCCTAGCTTGCGTATCATCGGCGCGGCTGTGCTCACGTTGAAAGACTGTGTGAACGTATTGCTCGATGTCGAAGGCAGCTCGCTATAAAAGCTGTTGGCGGTCTCAGCCGTGATATAGCCCGATTCGGTGCATACGGGCTCTTGGTTCAAGACCGTCAGCAAACTCGATGCGGTGTAGGTAATCGTCCCTGCACCGGATGAGAGCACTGCGCTCTCGCCGTTGATTGGCCCGACGAAGTTGAGCTCGAACGCGACAATCGGAGCCAGGAAGTCTGGGGTTACGCCGCCGATCGATAATAAATTTAGCGGCAGGTTCGCCAGAGTGTTTCCTGAATCATCGATGACGACGTAGTTCGCCCCGGTGACGTTGCCGTTCTGGTCGTTCTCCAAGGAAATCGTGAGCTGGTACCCGGCAAGTAATGTGGTGCTTGGCAACGGTGTCAAATAAGGAAAGTCGTTGATTATATTGGCTCCACTAACAGGCCAGTTATCGACCCCGGCGACAAGTTCGCCCCCGCCGCTTGGTGTACTCCAGAGAGCGATGAGGTACTGCTGAAACGCGCTCGTCTCGTTCGGCGGTGAATAGGCATTCAATTGAAACCCGAAGCCTATGACCGGACCAGACGCAGATTCGGAGACTATGTCTTCCGTCACATCGATGGTGACCGAGAGGTTTATCAATGGGTTGCAGTTGCTGTACAAAATGTAGTTGGAATTGCTCCCGAGGCCCCAAACTGGAGCTGGTACCGCTGGAGCTTGTACCGACGGATTTACAGAACCTGGTGAGCCCGAGATACCTAGGTTCTGAACTAGTGTATCTCCGCCCCAGTTTGTGCCATCGCCGGAATACGTGTACCAAAGCTGTTCGTTGTTGTCGCTCCCCTGGTGGAAGACAGTAATACCACCGGCCCAGGATACTGCCGAGGGTAAGCCCGACATACCTAGGATCGGAACTTGCGTATCTGGCGCCCAGTTTGCGCCATCAAAAGACGAGTACCAAAGCTGTCCGTTGCTACCGAACCCCTGGTGGAAGACATAAAGATTAGCCATGTTAAACTCCTTTTCAGTTAGAACGACCAGATCACAAACTGCGGAAAGTCGGTTCTGTCAGAGATTGGCGCTGGACATCAGGCCTTAGGTGCTCACCGGAGGATTGCGGTGAGCGAGGCATGATGGTGCGGTCTATTGACCAATGTGATCTGGTCGGCGCGGCGGGTTGAGAGTGCCCGGCGAAGTTGCCCAGTTGTCGATGATCATTGCGCAACTCCGCCGGGTTCTGGGTGGATAGAATTACACTACTACACAGCTTGGTGAACCCGACATACCTACGTCAACAGACGTATCTGCGCCCCACTGTTTGCCATCGGGGGAATACGTGTACATAAGCAAGTTGCTAGTGGCCGCCTGGTGGAAGACAGTAATGCCACCCTTCCACAGTGCTGCCGAGGGTGAGCCCGAAGACCATATGACTACATTCGGAATTAGTGTATCTGCGCTCCAGTTTGTGCCATCGTAAACTGAGTACCGCAGCGTTCCGTCGTTCCCGCTCCCTGTTGGAAGACATAAAGCAAGCCGTTATAGACGACTGCCGAGGGTGAGCCCGACATACCTACGTTCTGAACTTGTGTATCTCCATCCCAGTGTGTGCCATCGGCGGAAAACGTGTACCAAGCTGTCCGTTGTGACCGGTGCCCTGGTGAAAGACAGTAATACCGTCCTTCCAGAGTACTGCCGAGGGTGAGCCCGACATGCCTAGGTTCAAGCAGCCGTCTGCGCTCCAGTTTGCGCCATCGAAAATTGAGTAGCAAAGCTGTCCGTTGAACCCGAGCCCTTGGTGGAAGGCGTAAAGATTGCCGTTGTAGACGACTGCCGAGGGTGAGCCCGACATACCTGCGTTCTGAACTTGTGTATCTCCGCCCCAGTTTGTGTCTTGGAAAACCGAGTACCGAAGCTGTCCGTCGTTCCCGCTCCCCTGGCGGAAGACATAAAGATTAGGGGTGGCACTCGCGCCAAGTGCTTGTGCGATTCCGTTCGCCCAAGCGCCACCTTGATCTAATGAAAACTCCCAAGCCATGACACCGCCAAATTGAGAGCCGAATTGGGCTTCCAGCGTGGGGATAACGTTTTGGACCACATCGGTGAGAGTTTCGGCTCCTTCGTCGCCGTCCGGAGACGTGTCAAGAGACACGCCCATTAACAGTTGTTGTGGCGCCGCCATAATTTCAGCAATTTGCTGATACCAAGATACCTTGAGGGCGGCGGTGGCATCATAGTCTGAGTTGTTGTAGAATTGGCAGTTTATCCATGCGATCTGATTACCTGCTTGCTGCCATATCTGGGTGTATGCGGCGATCTGGGTGTTTGCAGCGTAATAACCTCCTTGTGGATCAAAAAAAGGTGGTGATGGTGCATGGGTGATAATGTTTTGCCCCGATGGCAGTGCTTGGTAGAGCCCCTTCGTGAGTGCAACTAGAAATCCGGCGCCATCGTAACTAGCCGGTTGCCCGGGCTGGTCAAACCCACTATCGTCTTCGTAGTCGATGTCAACTCCATTGAAGCCATATTGCAATACCCAGTTGTTCACTATGTCATCCACTAATGCTCCCACATTCTGCGCATAGCTTTGGTAGCCTGAAAGTAAGTTTGCGTTGTTTGCTCCTCCAAATGAGATCAGAACATTCTTGCCGGCGCTTTGTAGCGCCTGGATGTTGCTTTGGAGATCATTGTCGAAGGCGTTACCCCATCCGGCCAAAGTGAAATTATTATCGGCGGCATCTGCCGGTTGTAGATTGGCAATTATGACATCGGTGTAGGGTAGCTGAGCGATTCCTCCCAACGATATTTGGTCATTGCTACTATTGTAGTAGATGACATTGCGTAGTGACATCTCAACCTCCAGTTCAGTTAGAGCGACCAGATCACAAACTGCGGAAGTCGGTTCTGCTCCCGCGGCTGCTTGCGGCGGCGGCCGGCGGCTAGGTTGGCCGCATCGACAACGTATGCGGCTCCAGATGCGGGGGCTAATTCGAAGATCTGCGATTTTCTTTGAAAATATCGATTTTGATCATCACCCGTGATTCGCCTCTGCGACCCGGCCGCGATGGTGGAGTTCGGCGTTCTAACCTTTAGACAGGTATGTCAATTGAGGAGGTTTCAAAGTGTTTGTTTCAATGTGATACAAACTGTACGAACCCAACCCGTAGAGTTGTCGCTGATCGAGTAGGAAAGGGCCACCTCCGGCTCGCTTTTCCTTTCACCAAACTGAATGACTTGAACATTCATCCGCACGCCGGCGGCACTGGCCTGTGAAAGTCTGTGATTTGCTGCGGGAACATGGTTTACAATAGCCGATCATGGTTCGCCTGTCTGACCCGTCGGCGATCATCGAATTTGGCCGTTTCAGCATCTTGCCGCATCGCCGCCAATTGCTCGCCGAAGGCCAACCGATAAGGCTTGGCGGACGGGCCTTCGACCTGCTGTTGGCGCTGCTCGACGCGCCGGGGATTGCGGTCGGGAAGGACAAGCTGTTGAGCCGGATCTGGCCGGGCCGGATCGTCGAAGAAAACCGGCTGCAGAGCGAGATTTCGGCGCTACGCAAGGCCCTCGGAGCGGACCGCGATCTGATCCAGACGGTTTCCGGGCGAGGCTACCAATTCACCGGCGAGATCCGCGAACTCGGGGCTGACGTTGGCGCTCGAAGTGTTCCGGCGCCCCTGGCCGTCCCCGTCCCACCTCTGCCTGTAACCAACCTCTCCGATAGCGTATCCGAACCGATCGGCCGACAGGCCGCGCTCGCCGAGGTGTCGGACCTCGCGACTCATGACGCAGCCGAACGTCGGCAAATCACCGCCATGTCGTGCGAAGCGATCGGTGTGACGGCACGAGCCGACGGGATCGGTCTCGAGGATTTGCACGAAGCGATCGGCGCCTTTCATCGCTGCGTCTCGGAGATCGTCGATCGCCACGACGGATTCGTCGCCAGCCATCTCGGGAATACCATCCTCGTCCTTTTCGGCTATCCCGCCGCGCACGAACATGACGCCGAGCAGGCGATCCGCGCGGGGCTCGAATTGTGTGCGGCGGTCAGGACCCTGACACTTGGTGTCAACGCGCCGATGCGGTGCCGGATCGGCATAGCGACGGGAATGGTCATTGTGGGTGATCTCGTCGCGGTCGGCGAGATCCGGGACCACGGCATTGTCGGCGACGCTCCAGACTTGGCGGTGCGGCTGCAGATGTCGGCGCCACCGGACACTGTGACGATCGAGCCGACCACCTGGCGTCTGATCGGCAATCTGCTCGATTGCCACGATCTCGGCGCACTCGACACGAACAGCGACACCCGGCCAATACGCCGTTGGCAGGTGCTGGGTGAGAGTGTCGTAGCTAGCCGCTTCGAGGCATTGCACGGATCGGAATTGACCCCGCTGGTTGGCCGCGACGAAGAGATCGACCTGTTGCTGCGCCGGTGGGCGCGCGCCAAGGCGGGCGACGGCCAGATCATACTAGTCTCCGGCGAGGCCGGCCTCGGCAAGTCGCGCATCACCGCGGCGTTTGAAGAACGCTTGCACGCCGAGCCGCATCTCCGCCTGCGCTACTTCTGCTCGCCTTATCACCAGGACAGCGCGCTCTATCCGATCATCGACCTGCTCGGCCGGGCAGCCGGGTTCACGGGCAACGATCCTCCCGCTGCAAAGTTGGAGAAACTCGAGGCCTTGCTGGCCCGCACCGCCCCGCCGGACGAGGATGTGGCGTTGCTCGCCGATCTGATGTCATTGCCGGCTGCGGCGCGGCACCCTCTGCCAGATCTCAGTCCGCAGCGGAAAAAGAAAAGGACGCTGGAGGCGTTGATCCGCCAGCTCGAGGGTCTGGCGCACGAAAGTCCGGTGGTCGCGGCATGGGAGGATGCGCATTGGCTTGACCCCACCTCGCAGGAGCTCCTCGACCTCACCGTCGAGCATGTCCGCCGCCTACCGGTGCTGCTGATCGTGACGTTCCGCCCCGAGTTTCAGCCCGCTTGGGCCGGCCAGCCGCGGGTCAGCATGCTGGCTCTCAACCGTCTGGACCGGCGTGACCGCACCGTTTTGATGGAGCAGATCGCCGGCGGCAAGACGTTGCCCAACGAGGTCGTCTCCCAGATTGCCGAGCGCACCGACGGCGTGCCGCTGTTTGTCGAGGAATTGACCAAAAGCGTCTTGGAGAGCGGTTTGCTGCGCGAGGAGAACGACCGCTACGTGCTCGACCGCCAGTTGCCGCCGCTTGCGATCCCTATGACCCTACACGCCTCGCTGTTGGCGCGGCTCGACCGCCTGGGGTCGGCTCGGCGGGTAGCGCAGATTGGTGCTGCGATCGGGCGCCAGTTTTCCTACGCGCTGGTGCGCGCGGCCTCCCGCCTTCCCGAAGACGAGCTGCAAGCGGATCTCGGTCAACTCGTTGCTTCCGAGCTGGTCTTCCAGCGCGGCACGCCGCCCGACGCGGTCTACAGCTTCAAGCACGCGCTGGTGCAGGACGCAGCACACGGCAGCTTGCTGCGCAATGCCCGGCAGCAATTGCATGCGGAGATCGCCGAAGCGCTCGCAGCCCACTCCCCCGAGATCGTGGAAAGCCAGCCCGAGCTTCTCGCGCAGCATTACGCCGAGGCCGGTCTGGTCGAAAGGCTGTCGCCTTTTGGGGCAAGGCCGGTCACCGATCCGTCATGCGCTCAGCGATGGCGGAGGCGGCTGCGCAATTTCAAAAGGGGCTGGACCAGCTGGCGCTGCTGCCCGACATCCCCGAACGCCGGCAAAAAGAGCTCGAGTTTTCCAGCGCTTTGGGCGCGGTGTTGAATGTCGTCAAAGGCTCGGGCGCGCCGGAGACCGGCCAAGCCTACGCTCGCGCGCGGGAATTGTGGGAACAACTCGGTTCCCCAGTGGACTTCATTCAGGTTCCCTGCGGGCAGTCCCGTTATCACGCGCATCGCGGCGAATTGGATGTAGCGTTGCGCTTGGATCAGGATTTGCTGCGGCTGAGCCGTCGACGGAACGATTCCGCCGGGCTCGTAATGGGTCACTACTCGTCCGGTCGAAACCTGATGTGGATCGGCAGCTTTGCCTCGTCCAGATCGCACCTTGAAACGGTGCTGGCGCTTTACGATCCGAACCGTCATCACTCGCTCGTGCGTCAGACTGGAATCCACCCGCAGTTGGCAGCACAGGCGGCTTTGGCGGTCGTCCTCTTTTGTCTCGGCTTCCCCGACCAGGCGTTGGCAGGGAGCAACACGGCAATTGCCGAGGCGCGCACACTGCCTCATCCGCCGACTTTGGCTATGAGCCTGGGTATGGACGCCCTTCTGCTATCGATCATCGGCGACGATATGGGCCTGGAGCAGCGGACAGACGACTTGGTTGCTGTCGCGACCGATCAGGGTTTCCCTTTCTATCGTGCAACAGGAGCGATCTTCCGCGGGTGGGTCAAGGCCAAGAATCCTGATGTGACTGAGGGCCTGTCTCTTCTGCGTGCCGGTTCGAGTGCTTACTCTGCCACTGGGGCCACGGCGTGGACGCCCTGGTATATCGCTCTCCTGGCCGGGCGTGTGAGATTGCGGGTCAAATCGAAGAAGCCGCGGCCCGATTGGATCAGGCGTTGCAGCTTGTCGAAAGGACGGGGGAGCGCTGGTTCGCCGCGGAGCTCGATCGGCAGAGAGGCCGGCTGTTGCTGCGGCAAGGCCATCCCGAAGCCGCCGAGGAGCTGTATCGCAAGGCTCTCGGCATCGCCCGAGAGCAGGAAGCCAAGCTGTGGGAATTGCGCGCGGGCGCGAGCCTTGCCCGACTGTGGCGCGACCAGGGTCGCCGCCCCGCCGCCCGCGACCTGCTAGCCCCGGTCTACGGCTGGTTCACCGAGGGCTTCACCACCCCCGATCTCAGAGAGGCAAAGGCGCTGCTCGACGAGTTGGAATAAGCGAGCTGTGCGTAGCGGATGCATTCGACAGGGGTTCGGCGCCCCGGTCGACCCATGCCGGTATATCGCGACGGCAGAGATACACCGCATCCCCGGGCAACGGCAGAAACAGCTGCAGAGATGGGCCGCGTGGTTCAAGGAGCTCGGCGCGACGCGAACGGCCACCTCGAGGAGCTCGGACATCTGCT
>Ga0310910_10002242_pt1 | contig 10877 bp, 10 predicted proteins | sample GREbulkMGHF172_FD_203448 | JGI IMG/M metagenome (GOLD analysis project Ga0310910, IMG submission 203448) | Lab enrichment of tropical soil microbial communities from Luquillo Experimental Forest, Puerto Rico - GRE.bulkMG.HF172 | ecosystem: Environmental > Terrestrial > Soil > Tropical forest >... | reverse complement strand
TCATGTGTGGATGGCCCCCGCCTGGCAAGAGATCATTTGGCGTGCAGCACAGAGGTCGCTTGCAGTCATGTGTCCGGCCTGTTGGTGCAGTCCGGGTGGACTGCTGGCCCTGATGGGGTCCGCGAACCGAGTCCTCATCATTCAAACGGGATCGATGTCCCGATGAAGCGGCAGGCTTCTCTCGGTTGCGTCGGAATTCGACCGACTGTGCCATCACGCGTCATTGCTCTCTCGCAAGCTCCAGAACGTGGCTCAGCGGCCTACGCCGCCGCGGCCACGCGCTGGTAGTTCTCATGCCGCTGCATCACCGCCCAGGCGATGCGCGCGGTCTTGTTGGCTAACGCTACCGCCACCACGAGGCTCGGCCGCCGCTGGCGCAGTCCGATCACCCACGGATCGGCATTGGTCGCCTTCGAGCGTAGCAAATTAGCGCTGGCGCCGTTGATCAGAAGCCGGCGCAAATATTGGTTCCCGCGCTTGGATATCCCGCCCAGGCGATGTTTGCCGCCGGTGGAATTCTGCCGTGGCACCAGACCCAGCCAGGCCGCGAACTCGCGCCCACTGCGGAAGCCGCTCGGTTCTACCACCGTGGCGGCGAGGGCTGTGGCGATGATAGGGCCGATGCCCGGAACGCTCGCCAGGCGCTGGCTGACGGGGTTGCTCTTGTGCCAGGCCATGAGTTGCTTCTCGATCGCCGCAACCGCCGCCTCCAGCTGCTCAATCTGTACGGCCAGCACCTGTAGCACTTGGCGCGCCAAATCCGGCAGCCGCGCGTCGCCCTCATCGCGGACAATGGCGATCAGCTTGCCGACGTTGCGCAAGCCCTGGGGTGCGATCACGCCGAACTCGGCCAGATGCCCGCGCAAAGCATTCACCAGGCCCGTACGCTGGCGCACCAGCCGCTCCCGGCCACGGTGCAGCAGCACGGCAGCTTGCTGGTCGGCCGTCTTGACCGGCACAAAGCGCATCGTCGGGCGCTGAACCGCCTCGCAGATCGCTTCCGCATCGGCGGCATCGTTCTTATTGCGCTTGATGTACGCCTTCACGTATTGCGCCGGCATCAGTCGCACCTCGTGGCCAAGCGCGCGCAACTCCCGCGCCCAGTAGTGCGCCGTCGCGCACGCCTCCAGGCCAACCAGACAGGGCGGCAGTCGACTGAAGAACGCCAGAACCTGCGCACGCCGAAGCTGCTTGCGCAGAACCGTCCCTCCCTCTGCATCGACCCCGTGCACCTGAAAAACATGCTTCGCCAAGTCCAATCCGATCGTAGTAACCTCGCCCATGGATGGCTCCCATTCGCTGCTGATTCGATCACAGCAGTTTGGCATTCAGGTGCCGCAAGGGGGCCATCCACCCCATCATTCAATCACCTCGTCGGCGCGCAGCAGGAACGATTCGGGGATCGTTAGCCCGATCGCTGCGGTCTTGAGATTGACAATCATTCGTAGCGGGCCGGCCGTTCGAATGGGAGATCGCTAGGGCGGTCGCTCTTGAGAATCCTTACCACCAGCCTAGCCGACTGCCGATACACGTCGGGAAGGTTGTATCCATAGGACATCAGGCCGCCTGTCTCTGCGAACTCCCGGAAGCCGTACATGGCCGGCAATCGCAGGCGCGCGACCTGTTGTGAGACCACGTACGGCTGTTTGGCCTCAATTTGTGTGTTCCCAAGTGTCGCCCAGAGGTGCGGCATTCGCGCCGGTACCACCGAAAAGCACCACCGCGCCGCGCTTACTATCGAACGTGAGGGCATGAGAGACGCGCGGCACCGGGCCGATATTCTGTACTTGAGTCCAATGCTTGCCATCGAAACTCCAGCTATCGCTGAGAAAGGTCTGAGGTTTGCCACCACCGAATAGCACAATCGAGTTGGCTGCCGCTGTCATAGCTGTGCTATCCCGCGAGGGCGGTCCGAACTCCGCGATCTGAACCCAGCTATTGCCACTCCACGCCCAGGTCTTAACTTCGAAACCATCAAACAGGAGCACCCGCGCGCCTGTGCTGCTAAAGGCCATCACGTGGCCACCGCCAGCGCGCGGTCCCGTGGCTGGCTGCTGAGTCCAATTTTGGCCGTCGAACTCCCAGGTATCCAGCAGCCGCGAGCCGAAGCCGCCGTCCCGTGGCGGGCCCAACCCTCCAAACAGAACGGTCCTGTCTCTCCCCGTGTCGAACGCCATTGCATGGGAGTTGCGCGCAAGTGGACCAGAGTCCGCAACCTGGGTCCAATCCTGTCCATCCCATTGCCATGTATCCCCCAAGTCGGCGGCGCTAATGCCTCCAAAAAGGATGCTGACTTGCCTGGTGCTGTCGTAAACCATGGCGTGGTTCTGTCGCGGTGCGGGACCAATATTGTCCATCTGGGTCCAAAAAGACCCGTCCCACTCCCAAGTGTCGCCGAATAGTGCGCCTCCTGCGCCCACCCCGCCAAACAAGACGGTGCGCCCGCGCTTGGAGTCGAAGGTCATGGCATGGCCTGCTCGTGGGCTAGGACCGAAATCCGATCTCTGCGTCCACAAAAACTTATATTAGCCATCGGTTGCGACCCCCTTTACTGAGGTTGTAGCGCTGCCGTGCCGCCGAGAAGTATGATGAACTCGCGCCTTTTCACTCGATCACCTCGTCGGCGCGAGCGAGCAGCATGGGGGGCACCTCGATCCCGAGCATCCGGGCGGTGTCGGCGTTGATGACAAGCTCGAACTTCGATGACTGCATGACTGGGAGGTCTGCCGGCTTGGCGCCCTTGAGAATGCGGCCGGCGTAGACGCCGAGCTGGCGATACGCATCGCCAAGGTTGGCTCCGTAACTCATCAGGCCGCCGACTTCAGCAATTTCACGCTGCGAATAGGTCGCGGGAAGCCGGTGGAACGCAGCCAGTTGGACCAATTGCACACGCCGACCATTAAGGAAAGGAAAGGCACCGACGAACAGGGCATCGGCCTTCTCGCGCGCCATAGCTTCGAAAGCGGCATCGATCTCGCGCTTAGTGGTGGCGTTGACGACTTGGATTCGCAGCCCCATGGCGCGAGCGGCCGCTTCCGCGTCTCTCAATGTAGACCTAGTATTCGCCTCATCGGCTCGATCGACGAGCACGGCCACCCGTTTGACTCGGGGAACAAGCTCGCGCAGGAGTTCCAGCCGCTTTGTCACCAGCTCCGTATTGAAGACATTGATACCTGTCAGATTGCCGCCCGGCCGCGCAAGGCTCACGGATTTGATGTCCGGTCGGGCTTGATAGATCGCGCCATGAATCGACCGCTCGAAGAACATCGGCCGGCCGCGCTGGTCGATCGGATTGCAGTCGAGATCGTATTCCATGATGTCGTCGAGCGTGACGAACTCAGGGCTACGCGAGCACGACAGGAAAAAGCGGTCGGGCCGGTCGGGATGGCGCACACTGACGTGACCGAGTGAATCGGTCACGCCCTCGCGCGCCAAGATGTGATTCGAGATGACGAGATCGCGCAACAGCGCGTCAATGTTACTCATTCCATACTCCAGGTGGACTTACGCCGGCAGCTTCCAGAAATGAACCGTGCGATCTGCTGCCGACGGCAGGTATTTGTCGGTATAGACATCGGTCGCCGACGGTATCGCGATATTGAAAGCCGGGGTGACCGCCTTTAGCATTTTATCGAGGCGGCCCATGTCCATGGCGCTGTAGCCGTTCTTCAACACGTTCTGCGTGACCAGCATGGTGTTGAGCGAGAGCACCATGCGGCCCTTTTCGATGTCATCGTTGAGCAACGGATCGAAGGTCTTAAGCGATGCCATTGACTTGTTGCGATCGTCGATCATGACGTTAAGGCCATGGACAAGGCCGGTGACGAATTTTTTGATCGCGTCCGGATTCTTTTCGGCGAACGCCTGGGTCGTCACGATTGAGCTGCCGCAGATGTCGACGCCGTGGCGCACGAAATAGAGCACCGACAGCTCGGATTCCGGAAACTTCACGGCCTTCAAATTCATCAGAGTCGTGACCGTATTGCAGGTCACCGCGTCGGCTTCCCGCTTCGCCAGCATGCTATCGCGCAGATCGCCCGTAACCGTGTTCCAGTTGACCTTGCTAAGATCGATGTCGTTGGCCTTGGCGAACACCGGGAATATCTGCCGGCCGGCATCCGCCACCGGCGCGTAGATCTTCTTACCCTCGAGGTCCTTCGGCGCGTTGATACCCCTCGCCTTCAACGCGACGACGCCGGTCGCCGACGAATCCTGCACCACGCAGACCGAGATCAGCTTACGGTCAGGATTGGCGGCATTGAAGCGCACCATCGTCATGGTGTCGGCGAGACCCATGTCGTAGGCGCCAGAGCCGACCTTTGCGACCGTGTCGCCGGAGCCGGCGCCGCGATCGAGCTTCACGTCGATGCCTAGCTTGCTAAACGTGCCGTCGGTTAGCGGCACCGTGAATTGTGCGTGCTCGCCCTCCCATTTCCAGTCGAGCACGAAGCGGATCGTCGGCTTGTCCTGGGCATCGGCGGCGCGGCTGGCGAGCAGCAGCGCGGGGGCGGCACCCATCAGGAATTGGCGGCGTGCAAGCATGGCAGCCCTCTCGGATTTGCAGCGATAAGCTATATGAGAACGTCTTCAAGCGCTTTTCAACCGTTATCAGCTGCACCGGCAATCTACCGCGGACAGGCTCGATGCGAGCCCGGCACCGGGGGTCGCAGCTGCGCTCGCTCGCTTGGAATTGAGCAAACGATAATAATTAGCGTTGATAGTAGTGGCGGTCGAACAATAGCTTGGGGCGGCCAGGAGGAGGTTTCGGTCTTCTCCGGAGTCTGGGCCTTGGCTGGCGCGGTGTCGTCAACGTAATGGCAGCGATCACGTTCCGATGGTATTCATCACACCATCCGGCTCTTGCTCACGTCACGATATCGTTTGCGCGCGTCGCCCAGAACGTGAAACGGCGTTCGGCATAGGCCGTCATCTCGTACATGATTATGCCCATGATGCTGATGACCACGAAGCCGGCGAACACCAGCGGGACATCAAACCGAGCGCTCGCAGCCATCATGAGATATCCAATGCCCACGTTCGACGCGATCGACTCCGACACCACAGAGCCGATAAATGCGAGCGTGATCGCGACTTTTAGCGATGCGAAGAAATACGGCATGGAGCGCGGAATTCCGATCCGCATGACGATCTGGTGCTTGCGCGCACCGAGCGAACGCAGGACGTCGAGTAGCTCCGGCTCGATCGTGGCGAGGCCGGTCGCAACGTTGACGACGATCGGGAAGAACGAGATCAGAAACGCCGTCATGATCGCCGGGACCGTGCCGATGCCGAACCAGATCACCAGCAGCGGCACGATCGCGACCTTCGGGATCGAGTTGAACGCGATCATCATTGGATAGATGCCGTCGTATACAGCCCGTTCGATGCCAATCGCGAGTCCGAGCAGCAGACCGAACACGATGGCCATGGCAAAGCCGACCAGCGTGGTGAACAGCGTTTGCAGCGCGTGCATCATGATCGGCTGGTGGTACTGCATCAGCGATTGCACCACCTCGGTCGGCGCCGGTAGGATGAAGGAATCGATCCGAAATACGCCACAGAACACCTGCCAAAACACGATGAACAGAATCGTGGCCCAGATCGGAACAGTGCGGCGAATCCAATATGTCATTCGGCTCCCATGACCTCTGAGATCTGAATACGCAGTGCTTGCACGGGCTCGATGAATTCCGACTTGAACGTGTCTTTCAGGGTGCGCGGCCGCGACAGCTCGACGCTGGTCTTGGACATGATTCGACCGGGCCTCGCCGTCATCACGTAAATTGTGTCTGCCAGATACACGGCTTCGCGCAGATCGTGCGTCACCAGAATCATAGTCGGCTTGCGGTCGAGCCATAGCCTCTGTAGCACGCCCCACAGCTCCTCGCGGGTGAACGCATCGAGCGCGCCGAACGGCTCGTCGAGCAGCAACACCTGAGGCTCGTGGATCAGCGCGCGGCACAGTGACGAGCGCTGTTGCATTCCGCCTGACAACTCCCAGGGATATTTCTGCTCGAACCCCGACAAACCGACTAGCGCGAGGAGGTTCCGAGCCTTCGCCTCATATTTATCGCGATGCTTATTGAAGCGGCTGGCATGGGGCTCAACGATCTGCAGCGGCAACAGAACGTTGTCGAGCGTGGAGCGCCAGGGGAGCAGCGTCGCGTTCTGGAATGCCATGCCGCTGATCTTGAGCGGGCCGCTGACTGGCTGGCCTGCGACCGCGACCACACCCGAAGTGGCGAGGTGCAGCCCGGAGACGAGCTTCAACAGGCTCGATTTGCCGCAGCCGCTTGGTCCGACCACGGCGACGAACTCACCCGCACCAATGCTCATGGTGATCTCGTCGAGCGCATGCGTCGAACTGTTGCGGCTCTTATAAGTCAAGCTGACGCGATCAAGCTCAATAAAAGACGAATTGGCCGTCACGGAGATGAGCGATCTGGATGTCAGGTGTAGGTGCCAGATGAGCCTATCGCAGGCATTTTGGTCTCACAATCGGTTTCACGACGCCGCCGTCGCCTAAAACAGGCTGTTTCCGTTGTTTTACAGTAAATTGATGTTGGATCCAGAAAAGCCGAATTATAAGTCGGGAATTCTCGGCTGCGCCTTGCTCCAGATTGATGTTGATGCTGCGTGCGCGAAGCTTCAGGACGCCGGGTCGCGTCCCTGCAGATCAACAAGTTCCTTTGATGCAGACGAGCGGGCTAAGTGTCGGCATGCCGAGCTCGCGCGATTCCGCGGACATGAAATTAGTACTGCGGGAGATGGCGTGTTCGCCTCTTCACTCGGTTTCGTTCTCAATCTCAGGACCGCCCGCGAGCGATCGAAGTGCCGCCCGACCTGCTCACGACTGCCGACGAGGTAATCGAATAGTTTCCTTTTGCTGCAATGCGAATGTCCGCTTTGTGCGGATGTGCTTCTTGGAGAACCAAAGTACGACGCTTCGCGAGTAGCATTGCTTCTCGCACGCACGGCTGGGCAAGCGGAGTCTCTTGAGAGAGTACACTTTCCTCTACTTGATCAGCCACTTGACAATTTTGGAGTGGATCTCCCTAAAGAGGCTCCCAGCGTGGTCAATTGGGCGGAGTTTTGCCGAGGAGCTAAGGGCGTGTCTTTCGACGGGAATGATATTTATGTGAGCACAGCCAATGAGCGGGCTCGCTGCATTCGTATTAAATGAAACAGCAGACGCTTATGAATTGACAGGAATAGTTGCGCGCGCCGCCGCCCTAAGCGCCATCCCCGACGCTCCTCTCAAGGCCTGGCGGCGCAATCGCATGGTGTGGACCGAACAGGTCGCCGTATGCTCGCTCGCCAATTCGAGCTGACGGCTCTTGTCCTGGATTTCGTCGAACAACCGCACGTTCTCAATCGCGATCACCGCTTGGTCGGCGAAGGTTTCGACCAGCTCGATTTGCTTGTCGGTAAACGGCCGGACGACAGTGCGGTACAAGTGAAGCACGCCAATAGGGATCCCCTCGCGCAGGAGCGGCACAGCAAGCACAGTGCGGAAGCCGGCTCTCTTCTGAACTTCAATCATGGTGAATTCCGGATCGGCTAAAACATCGATGACTTGAACCGGTTTGCCCTCAAGCAGAACTCGGCCAGTTACCGACCCCTGACCCGGCGCCATAGGCAAAGTTTCGATGTATTCACTATAGCCGGGCGGGAACCGATGCGTCGCCACAAGATGGTAGTTTGTACCTTTCCGACGAGCGATCGAGGCCATTTCCGCCTCACAAAGTCGGGCGGCCGATTCGACCAGCGTATTGAGCACCGCTTTGAGGTCGAAGGTTGAGCGGCTGATGACCTTGAGCACGTCGGCAGTGGCGGTCTGCTGCTGCAGCGATTCGCGCAGCTCATTGAGCAGCCGCGTATTCTCAATCGCGATGACGGCCTGGCTGGCGAAGCTGATGACCAGCTCGATCTGCTCGTCGGTAAATGGACGAACTTCCTGGCGATAGATGACGATCATCCCGATCAGCTCATTGCCCTTGAGCATCGGCACAGCAACCCCGGTCCGAATGCCCCCAAGCTCGACGCCTTCGACGGTCGTCGGTTGACGTTCGGCATAAGCTCGTGTCGATGCGAGGTCCGCGACCCGGACCCTCTGCTTGGTCCTGATCGCCTCGGCAACGAAACCACCCGGAGCAGGATAGAGCAGACTTCGTCGGCGCGTTTGGGCGAACGCTGGCGGCACATTGTGTGCCGCAACCAAGCGAAGTCCGCCGCCTTCATAGAGAAAGAGATTACCGAATTTGGCCTCGCATAGCCTCGTCGCGCTCTTCAGCATCGCCTGGAACACCGGCTCCAGCTCGACGGGCAACGAGCTGATGACGCGCAGCACCTCGGAGGTCGCGGTCTGCTGCTCTCGCGCCTGCGCCAGTTCGCGGGTCAGTGCAGTGACTTGCGCTTGCAGATCGGCAACAGTTGCACTGGCTGGGCGCGTGGCTGTTGGCGAGTTGCTGCGCTTCGGCCTCGTCGGCTTGCGGTGCTGCGTTTTCGAGGTTTTCCGGCTTTCTGTGCCACGCCGCCTCACGTAGCCCTCCCGGTAGCAGACGGCCTTTAGCCTACCACATCAGCAGGGTGGCTACACCATGGACCACACGGCCATCGTGGCCGGCAACGAGCTCATCAAGCCAGCGCCGGCCACGCGCGATCGCCGCGACGAGCGTAGCGCGGGTCTCGGCGCGAATGGGTCGACGGTTGTGTGCAGGCAGAGAAGCCGGCGCGATAATATCGCGTCGCCGCCGCATCGACGTCTTCCTCCATGGGACGCGCAGAACCAGTCGATCGTTGTTCGCGGCGTTGGGCGGATCGCTGGATGCCTCTGCCTTCAGCTCCACTGCCAATTGGTCTACTTGGACTTCGACGCGGACGACGTGATTGCGGATGAGATCTCGGTCGCTACTTTCTGTGGAATCCTCGCAATACTCCCGGACGGCACCAGCGACGAGCGCCTCGACTTTCGCCGCTGGCACCCGATGCACGCAACCGGCACGCCCCGGCTGCCCATGGAGCAGGGGTGAAGAGACGTAATATCGATATCTGATGCCAAGCTTGCGGGCATGGCTCGGGCTCATTCGGTTGCCATGGTCGTCGTAGATACGACCGATCAGGAGTGCGTCGGAAACGAGCGACTGATCCTCTGATCGTCGAGCTTGGATTGCACCGCGTCGAAGAGACAACGATCGAGGATGGCGGGCTGCTCGCCCGGAAAAAGGAAGGAGCGTTGGGGGGCGCGCCAACTCCGCCAGGCGAAAGGCTACTGCACGTCACGTGGCTGGGAGATCGTCGCCGACTACGTCGAGCCCGGCGTCTCGGCCACCGACGACCGGCGGCCCGAGTTCCAGCGCATGGTCGACGCGGCCATGACCAAGCCGCCGAATTTCTGGCGCCGAGCTCTCGCAATCCTCGCAGGTCACGTCAATAAGCAACAATTGGCTTGGCTTGGTGCATGGATTTGCGCCAAGCCTTTGCGACCAATCTCCGCCGGCTCCGCCACGCGAAGGGCCTGTCCCAAGAGGACTTGGCCCACGAGGCCGACGTGAACCGCAGCTATATGAGCAAGCTCGAAAAAGGGGGAAGCTATCCCGGTCTGGAGATCATCGGCAAGCTTGCAGCGGTGCTCGAGGTCGAACCCGCCGATTTGCTGAAGTTGCCGCGCACAAAAAAACCCACGCGCAGGCCGTAGTGTCCAGGGAATCTAGTAGACAGTGCTCAGGGTCGCCGCGATTGGCTCCGATAAGCGGGATTATCGCAGATCAACCGCGCGACGGCGGGGCGAATTCGCGTTCAGGCCGTACAAACAGAAAGCCGAAAAGTTGGCGAGTTTTACAGCTTATCGGCGCGGCCTGCTTGGTCGTGGTTGTGCTTACACACGTTGCCGAAGCCTTCAGGCTGTTTCCCGTTATGGGATGGGGTCTGCCAACTAGTCCCGGACATTATCTCGATCTTGTCAGCGCGGTTCTTGGATGCGTACTGCTTCCGCTGGGATTCCTTGGGAATGCCATCACGCGGCGGAAAAAATGAAAGACCGGCTGAGAGATTGGGCGCGTGTTGTCAAGCGTGACGTGCACGCGCTGTATCTCGCCAGCCGCGATCCCCGCGTCCCCTGGTACGCGAAGGCATTGGCGGTTGCCGTCGCGGGCTATGCTTTGTCGCCGATCGATCTCATTCCCGATTTCGTGCCCGTGTTGGGCTATCTAGACGATGTGATCCTGGTCCCGCTGGGCATCCTGCTTGTGATCCGGCTAATCCCTCCAGAAATTATGGCGGAACACCGCGAACTGGCTGCGGCAGCACAAGAGCGGCCAGTCAGCCGCACAGCAGCCCTCGTAATTGTCTCTGATTTGGGCAGCCTCGATTTTGCTGTGCGCATGGCTCGCCTATCGCTTTTTTGCCCGCTGAAATTTAAACTGAGGTACTACCCGCGTCTGGAGGGCGTCGCCGGGCCAGCGACAGGAGAATGTGAGACGAGCCGAGCGGTCCAAGGCGCCCCGTGCGTTTCTCCGAGCCCGCGGGCGAAGCCGAGCGAATGGGCGCGCTCAGAGGCTGGAGCGGGTCCTTCCCCCGCTCGAAAAACACCGCGGGGGGCAACCGCGCGAGGCCTCGATTTTGGCTTCCAGTCTCTGGGCTCCGCAAACCCGTTCCTGGCACGGCCACAGATTCGGTATGAAATAATTCCGGCCTTCGGGCCCCGTATAGTACGGTTGCGACAGAGACCGGTTTACATGCAAGGATTTCGAGAGGAACTGGGACACAATGGTCAGCTCGGAACTGTAGACCGTATTGCGGAGTTGCTTTACTGTTGGTGCGCTCCGCAGATGGAGGATGCCATGTGCTACGAGAGAGATTACAAAATTTTCGAGGAT
>Ga0310910_10002238_pt1 | contig 10885 bp, 8 predicted proteins | sample GREbulkMGHF172_FD_203448 | JGI IMG/M metagenome (GOLD analysis project Ga0310910, IMG submission 203448) | Lab enrichment of tropical soil microbial communities from Luquillo Experimental Forest, Puerto Rico - GRE.bulkMG.HF172 | ecosystem: Environmental > Terrestrial > Soil > Tropical forest >... | reverse complement strand
GCGCGATGACAGAAGTCGCCCAGCTGCTGCAGTCCCATCATCGGCTGCAGGAACCGGACATGATGCGGCGGATCGAGGCGGCTTCCGGCACCAAAACCCTCGTCACTCAGGCCGATGCCGCTTGAAGGCCGCCGAGTAGCAAAATTCTTCAAGAGCGTTTGCTCTCTTTCCCTAGATCGCGGTCACAGCGCGCACCACCGCGTACGCACCGCCAGACCCGGAGATACAGTGATGCCTGATCAAATCGAGCGAGCACTCGGCTGGCTTGACCGGCAATTGCCCGGCCGAGGGCGGCTATGCCGCCGCGACCGCGATCTGGGCGAAGCCAGTGGGCCGCATGCCGCGTGCCGTCGTTCACTGCCGGACGACTGAAGACGTCCAATTATCCATTGGCATCGCGCGCGATTGCGGTCTTCCGGCGTCGGTGCGGGGCGGCGGACACGATTGGGCCGGTCGCGCGCTGTGCGCCGGCGTCGTCATCGACCTCAGCGGCATGAATGGGGTGTCCGTCGATGCCGATCACCATATCGCAATAATTTCGGGAGGCGATCGGCCGCGCTGCGCATTCAGTGAACCAGACCGGATGGTGTGTTATCGGGTCAAAGCCGGCCAGCTGCTGTTCGCGTTCGACGACCGCGCCGCCGTCGCGCGTTCCTCCTGCCGATCACGGCCGGATCGTGATTCTGCAGGAGTTGCCCCCTAAGGGGCCATTTTTGATTTGGCTAGCCTGGCCGGCGCAGGGAGCGGAAAAGGCCCGCCCTGGCCACAGCCCAGGGAGCCGCGGGGTCTGAGCCCAAGTGGGACGGGCGCGGCACGCCTCGAGATAGGCCGCGACCCTTGGAAATCCGGCGAAGCCAAAGCCGGACTTCTCGATGACGTTAAGCACAGGGCAATACGCGCAATCGACGAGGCCGAACTCAGCCCCAATGATCCACTTGTTGCCAGCCAAATGATCCTCAAGGATCGCCAGCGCCGCCGGCAATGCCTCCTCGCCGCGTTTGATAGTAGCCTCTGCGGTGGCGTCGATCGGGCGGCCGAATACCTTAGCGCGAAAGCGCAGTGCCACCTCGCCGGCCGGCGGTATGATGTGCTGTGACAGAAAGAACAACCACCTGAGGGCCTCGGCACGGCCGGCCGCTGAAGACGGCCACAGCCGGCCGGTTTTCTCGCCAAGATACGCGAGGATTGCGCGGGATTCCGGGAGCGTCAGCCCGTCGTCGACCAGAACCGACACTCGGCCGAACGGGTTTTGCGCGAGAAACGCTGGCTGGCGCTGCTCTCCCGTGCTTAGGTCGATCGGGACAAGTTCGCAGTCGAGCCCCAGCTCCTTGAACGCGAAGGTGACCTTTTGCGGATTGGTCGACGGGAAGTGATATAGCTGCATCGTCACGCCGCTCACGCCGACCCTTGCGCAGCGGCTCGTAGCCGAACACCCCCTGGGCGGAGAGCAGCCCTTTGATCCGATTGACGTGCCTCACCCGCTCGCCCACCAGCGTCCGGCGCTCGCGGCAGACACGCCGACGGACCGTTTCCGGCGATCCTCTTCATTCATGGCTATCAGGACCCTGCCGAGGCCCGGGGGTTCGGTCTTCGCGAGGGTGGGGGCTGGGGCTGATGGCAAAGCGCGGCTATGTGGCGGCTGCGCTGTCGCGCTCGACTTCCTACGCCGGCAAACGTTCGTCAAGCCGGGCAAAGTAGCGCAGTCTGCTACAGCCGAGGCGCCATCGTCGCGGCTATGGTCGCGACGCAAGATGCGAGCCTCGCGGCCGCCGTGCTGGGCGCCGGCTCCTACGACTTCTTTACCTCGCACCCAACATTTCCAGGCATCGCTCGGAACATTGCCGAGGAGGCAGGTACTTCGTCCGAGGTTACCTGGCTCGGTCGGCGAACGATCATGCCGAGAAGATCAAGGCCCAGGTGTTGCTGTTGCATGGTGGCCGCACCCGCCGGCAGCTTTCGGCCAAGGTGCACAGTTTTGTCGATTTTCTGGCCGCACGTTTCGCGGGCGAACCGGAATGGGACCGTTGGCGCATCGAGCGCGCGCCGATAAATTCGTGCCGCGCCCGAGTTGGATCGATACGGTCGAGGCGAGTTATCGCGATGCGCGCACCAACCGCATTGGAAGTCATCATCGCATCTGCTGCGGTCGGCGTTTTAGTACTCTTCACAAAACGCTCCGCACCGCCCTTCGTCCTGCAGTCTCCGCCTTCTGTTGTAAGCGCCTTCACGCCCCCGGCTTCGACCACGAACCCCACTGCGGGGACGGGAAGCACAGCCCTGTTGGGCCCGACCTCCCTGACGCTTGCTTCCGACCTCCCGCCTTGGGAAGTCCCCGACCCCGACAAGCTGCCCGACGACCCGTTTGGCCGCTCGGTGCGGTATGGGCGCGATTTGATTGCCCATACCTCGGCGGCGATCGGCCCCGATGCCGCAGACGCTTCGATGCGCTACTCGGGGAACGGTCTCGAATGCCAGAGCTGCCATCTGGAGGCAGGGACCCGGCGCTTTGGCCTGCCTCTCGCCGGGGTGTGGGGCGTTTTCCCGACCTTTATCGGCCGCGAGAACGAGGTCCGTACCTTGGAGGAGCGGATTAACGGCTGCATGGAGCGCAGCATGAACGGCCGGTCCCTGCCCGAGGGCGGGCCTGAGATGAAGGCGTTTCTCGCCTATACACGCTACATCAGTCAAGGCGTGCCGGTCGGCGAATCGGCGCTCGGCCGCGGCATCCCGGCGCTGCCTTTGCCGGAGAAGGCGTTGGACCCGCAGCGCGGTGCCGAGGTATTTCGAACCCAGTGCGCGATCTGCCATCAGCCCGACGGACAGGGCAAGCGGCTGGGTGCTGTCGAAGCATCGCAGGAACGCCGCCGGTTTGAGTTTCCGCCGTTGTGGGGACCGGAGAGCTACAATGACGGCGCCGGGATGGCGCGCAACATCACCGCCGCCGATTTCATTCGCGCCAATATGCCCTTTGGTACGGATTTCGAGCATCCGGTGCTCGCCCCGCAGGATGCATTCGATGTCGCCGTCTTTATCAACAGCCAGCCGCGGCCGCACAAGGCGGGCCTGGAAAACGATTATCCCGACGGTTCGTTAAAGCCGCCTGACGCCGCCTATCCGCCTTTCGCTGACCCCTTTCCGGCGGAACAGCATAGCCTTGGACCATGGTCGCCGATCCAGCAATGGCTACGGGCCAATGCCGGCCCTCCGCGCAGCGCCAGCGACACCGTACTCTCGCCTCAGACAATCGGCGCCCAAAGCAACGGCTCCATTCAAACTCGATGATTCCTTCGGGTGAGAAGACCGGTAAGAACCTTCCGGATGGCCCTCCGGATTAGCGTGTCTGCGGGTTAATGCGGCCACGCCGGAATAGGTTGATTTCGGTGAACCTCACCTGGGCGCTCCATCATCGAAGTAAGCGGCATGTTGGGTGAACGCCTCGGACATTGCGAGGACGCTGCCACGCGCATGGAGAGCCTCGGCGCTCTCGCGGACTGCGAGCTCGGCGTCGAGGTGGGTAAGGCGGGAGGTCGCGGTCACGCTGTCGCCTCGCGCCACGGCTTCCAGCGCATCACCGAGCTCGGACCCCAGATCGAGCGGGCGCGCGTTGCGGCGAAGCTTGCTAATCTCGGTACCCACGGACAGCGCCGCCACAAGTTGCGAGCGCTGTAGCGGTAGTGCCTCATCAGGCAACACCGAGAGGCGGCCATACACGCGGCCCTCCCAGTCTTCGGGAGTCGACGGGATCTGACCAGCGGCAAGGCGGCGTAGATCGCGCAAGGTCAGTGCCAGCAGCCGGCGAGTCCGAAATGCAGGCGATAGCGGCGGTATCAACCGAAATGAAAGGGCGGCGACACCCGATCCTCCGATTATCGCCAACGTGGTATTGTAAAATTGTTGGGTGTCGTAGGTCATTTGATTGGCAGGCGCGAGCAGCGGTGGAAAAAATGACGCTATCGCAGTAAATATCGCCGGCTGCCACGGCTGCGCCATCCCTGCACCAGCGGGCACCAGGACAAGACCAATCGCGAGGCTGAAGGCGGCAAAGGTTTCCAGGTTCGGCAGCACCGCAAATGCGATGATCCCCGCTAAGGCGGCGGCCAGGCTGGTGCCCACCGTGGAACTCACGGCGGCGGCGTAGGCCTGCTCAGCTCGCGGCGCGTTCACGATGACAACGATCGCGGCCCAAGTGACGGCCGTCGCGCCACTCGGCCACTCCGTGACGATCCAGAAGAGCTCGGCAACGCCGATCACGACGAATGCGCGCCCGGCGTTGACCAGAGACGGTAGCCAATCGGGTACGCGTAGGCGGACGCCGCCGTGGCGGGGAGCGGGTCGGACCGGATCGGCGAGGATCAAGGCCAGCCCGTCGAGTGCCTGCGAAATACCCCCAGCACCTCGGCCGTCTGATCAGCAAGCAGTCGCAGTGACGGCGTGCCAGTTTGCAGGGCGATCAGCCTCTGTACCGCTGCCTCGCAGATCCCGCGCAGACCGACGGGGTCGCCCATCCAGCGTTCGGGCTCGCCTTGCACGGAAGTGGACCGGAGCTCCGGCGGCATGGCTCGGAGAACAGCGTCCGCCTCCCGCCGCGCCTGGTCATGCGAAAGCCGCACGAGGTGAACTGCCACCGCGCGCCAGCCGGCCAAGGCGGCAAACAAACCGTCCACCGCCACCTGCAACACCGGCGAATGGTAGCGCAGTTGGGACGATTCACCGAACGCCTCGTCGATGACCGGGTCGAGCGCGGTGACGCGCCGGGTGAGCTCGCGCCGGGCAGGCTGCGTGTCCGGAAGGTTGGGTCCTGCAAGCGCCAAAGTAGCAGTGAAGCGGCCGGCGATCTCGGCCGAGAGGCCGGCGAACAGAGACCCCAGCCGGCGCCGCGCACCACCCAGATCGGTCCCGGCGAGAATGATGCCGGCGCAAACAATGCCGATGCAGATCTCGCTGGCTCGGGTGATGGCGAGCATGAAGGCGTCGCCGTTTGGACCGCCGGTCGCGCCGAGCTGATCGCTCGCGATGATCGCGGCGGTATAACCGGCGAGCGCTGCCGAATAAGCAGCGAAGTTGCGCAAAAGCGTGGCGGTGAGCGCGCATCCGGCACCCCACAACGCTAAACCCACGAGAAATGGCGCGCGGTCCTGCACAAAGCAGGCGGTCAGCACCACGATCGCCACGGCGCCAACCACGGTGCCAATTAAGCGGAACCAGCCCTCGCGCAGCGACGCGCCGAGATGCGGCTGGCAAACGACTGCTGCCGACGCGCCGGCCCAGTAAGCGTTGTCGAGCTCGAGCCAGAACGCGACGTAAAGCGAGAGGCTGACCGACGCCCATAGCCGCAGGCCGAAGAGCAGTGGCCGCCCGGCAGCCGTCAACGCATCCGCAAGGCGGGTGTTGAACGTCGCACTGGGTGCCACCGATGAACCCGGCGCCGGAAGCCCGGCCGCCATCATCGAGCGAATTTAACCGTCAACCCAATAAGTCCGTATTGGTTTGCAGGGGTCAGTTCAGGTGCGAAAGGCCGAAGCACAACCGAGCCCTTTCACTTAACAGGTTCTTGAATTAGCCCTCAGAGGCGGCAATGTAATCGATACCTTCTTCACGTTGAGATGCTCGTCACGCCGTCTCCTATCGAACGAAATATGCTACGGAGATTGCCGACGCGAACACCACAACAATCCCGCGCAGCACTGCGGGCCGCACTCGATCTGCCGCTAATCCTCCGATTCCCCCACCTATCAACGCCCCAATAGCCATAACTACCGTTGCCGACCATCTTACTTTGCCCGAGAAGAGGAAGAGAATGGCGGCCGCAACGTTCACACACAATGCGATCACTTGTTTCAGAGCGTTAAGCCGTGTGAGCGATTCGTGGGATACAAGTGCAAGCACCGCGAGCACGATGACACTCAGCCCGCCGCCGAAATATCCGCCGTAGATCGAGGCCAGAAATACCGGAAATACGTTCCATACACCATTTATCTGTTGAGTCTCGCCTTGGGCGGATCGTTGCTCGTGCCATCTATGAACGGGGCCCTCGATGGCTAAGAGCCCCGCAGCAACAAAAATCAGGTATGGAACCAGTACGCGAAACGTTTCTTCTCCAGTATTGAGGAGTAAGATACCGCCGGCGACGCCGCCAAGTGCACCCGTGATACCGAAAACATGCAGTCTCCGCGCCTTCCCACTCAAGTCTTTGAACTGCGCAAGCGCTCCCCCCAGGTATCCGGGGCAAAGGGCGACGGTGTTAGTGACATTGGCAACTATCGCCGGGACTCCTACTGCAAGAAGCACCGGAAAGGTGATGAGCGTGCCGCCACCAGCCAAGGCATTTACTGCGCCTGCTAGTATTGCCGCAACAAAGACTGCAATAAGCTCTACTTCGGTCATTCCCTCTTTCTTTGCGCCGAGCCGTCGAGGAACTTCGCTGCCACCGAAAGACAGCCGAGAGGGCTGACTACGCGAGTGATCGATACTCAGGCTTGTAGACGTGCCGCCGGATGAATGCCTCCATATCGGCAGGACGATCGACGCGGGCTAGGTCAGAATCAAAGACAAGCTTGGCGACCCGCGCGGCGGTCTGAATTTCGACCTCGAGGATATTCGACTGGGGCGGGAACAGCATCCCAAGCTTCAACTGATCGGACGTCACCTGGTCGGCCACGGCATGGGCGGCCTCGATGAACATTTCATCGGTCACGCGCGTTGCATTCGTGGCGTAGATCGCCATGCCGACGGCGGGGAAGATATAGAGATTGTTGGCCTGTGACGGCAGGAACGTCTGGCCGGCAAGATGCACCGGCGGGAATTGCACGCCGCCGGCATAGACCGCCTTGCCCTTGGACCATTCATAAGCCTGCTCGGGCAGGCACTCGTGGTGCTCGGTCGGGTTCGATAGGGCGAAGATGATCGGCCGCTCGTTGAGGTGCGACATCGCCTCGACGACCTCGCGCGAGAACAGTCTGCCCGCCCCCGCGGGAAGCGCGTTACCGCTGACGCCAATTAGGATCGTCGGCTTGAAGTCTTCGATGGCCGCGACGATCTGCGGGCACTCGCTCGCCGGGTCGAGATGATTGAAGGGTTTGCTGGGCTGGAGCCTGTGCGCGTAGGGCAACTTGTGCACCGCCAGACCGGGGCGCCCCGCGACTACCAGTCCCTTTGTATCGAACATGCGGATCTGCTGCCGTGCCGCCTCGGGTGTCACGCCCTGCTCACCCATGCCGGCGACGATCAGATCGGCGAGGCCGATCGCAGCGGAGCCGGCGCCGAGAAACAGAACCCTCTGCTCCTTGAGCTGGCCGCCGGTGATTTTGAGAGAATTGATCACTCCTGCGAGCGTGACACCGCCCGTGCCCTGGATGTCGTCATTGTAGCAGCAGACCTTATTACGGTAGCGCGCGAGCAGAGCGATCGCGTCGGTCCCGGTCCAGTCCTCGAAGTGGATGCAGCAGTTCGGGAACACCTCCTGAACTGCGTCCACGAACTCATCGACAAAGGTGTAGAGCTCTTCGGTCGGCGGGCGATGCTGCCGCAGCCCGAGATAGAGCGGGTCGCGAAGATAGGTTTCGTTGTTCGTGCCGGCGTCGAGGTACATCGGCAGCAGCCCTTGCGGCGGCACCCCCGCAGCGGCGGTGTAAAGCTGCAGCTTACCGATCGGGATGGCCATGCCGTTCGCGCCCAGATCGCCGAGCCCGAGGATGCGGCCGCTATTGGTCACGCAGATGAAGCGCACGTCCTTGACCGGCCAGTCGCGCAGCACTTCCCTGACATGCCCTTTGCGGCTGATCGACAGATACATCCCGTGCGGGCGGCGCAGAATTTGGTCGAACTTCAGAGAAGCTTCGCCGATCTCCGGATCATAAACGATCTCGAGGAAGCGAGCCGGGTCCGACATCAAGGTGCGGTAGAACAGCGTCTCGTTCGTCTCCAACAGATTCATCAGGTGGATGAACCGTTCGAGGTCGTTGGGTTTGCCCTTGAGCTGCTGCAGGACCCGGCTGAGCTGAGTCTCGATCGACTCGGTCACATCGGGCACCAGCCCGACGAGCCCTAAGGCCTGGCGTTCGGCCTCGGTAAAGCCTGTGGATTTGTTGAGGCCGGGGTCGCGCAGAAGGTCGACGCCGCGTTTGCTAATGCCGGTATGGGAAGCAGACATTGGTTCCTCCTCTGCTAAAAACATTGAATTCAGACGCTATTCGTCATTCCCGCGAACGCGGGAATCCGGGGCCGCAAGGGCTTTAGCGGTTGCCCTGGACCCCTGCTTTCGTCGCAGCAATGACGCCTAACAACCTCAGCCATGCTGGCCATCCGCACAGCTGCACGGCTGTTTTCACCTGTTTGTAGCCTCGGCTACGTAGGGCCTGACCATCTTCGCCGGATCGACGACGCGATCGAACACCTCTTCGGTCACAAAACCGAGCTTCAGCGCGGCTTCCTTCAGGGTCAGGTCGTTGTCCATTGCGTAGTGGGCGATTTGCGATGCTTTGTCGTAGCCGATGACCGGCGAGAGCGCCGTCACCAGCATCAAAGAGCGGTCGACATACTCTTTGATCTTCTCCAGATTGGGCTTGGTGCCCTCGACCAGGAACTTGCGGAAGTTGGTGCACCCGTCGCTCAGGATCGTGATCGAGTGTGTCAGGTTGAAGATTATCAGCGGCTTATAGACGTTCATCTCCAGATAACCGCCGGCGCCGCCAAAGCCGACCGCCACGTCGTTGGCCATCACTTGCACCGCGATCATGGTCAGCGCCTCGGCCTGGGTCGGGTTGACCTTGCCGGGCATGATCGAGGAGCCGGGCTCGTTTTCGGGGATTCGCAATTCGCCAAAGCCGGCGCGCGGGCCGCACGACATCAACCGAATGTCATTGGCGATCTTATAGAGCGATACCGCCAGCGTGCGGCACGTTCCGGACAGCTGGACTAGGGCGTCATGCGCGCCTTGTACGGTAAATTTGTTCGGTGCGCTGACAAATGGCAGCCCGGTGAGCCTCGCGATCTCTGCCGCCGCCGCTTCCGCGAAATCGGGGGCTGCATTGATCCCGGTGCCGACCGCGGTGCCACCGAGCGCCAGCCGGTATACGCCCTTCAGCGCATCCTCCATCCGCTCGATATCGTCGCCGAGCATCCCGGCGTAGCCGGACCATTCCTGGCCCAGGGTGATCGGCGTGGCGTCCTGCATATGCGTGCGGCCGATCTTGACGATGTCCTTCCACTCATCTGCTTTCGCGGCGATGGCGTCGCGCAGCTCGGTGACGGCCGGCAGCAGCCGGCCCGTCTCGTTGACTGCGGCGGCGATGTACATCGCCGACGGGAACGAGTCGTTCGACGATTGCGACATGTTGACGTGGTCATTGGGATGCACCGGTGTCTTGCTGCCCAGCGCAGTGCCGGCAAGCTGACAGCAGCGGTTGGAAATGACCTCATTGACATTCATGTTGAACTGCGTGCCGCTGCCGGTCATCCACACATGCAGTGGGAACATATCGTGGTGCTGACCGGCCAGGATCTCGTCGCAGGTTTGCACAATCAGCCGGTGAGCCCGGTCGTCGAGCCGTCCGCCTGCGTGGTTGGCATTGGCGGCCGCCTTTTTCAGTATTGCATAGGCGGTGATCATCTGCCGCGGGATCAGGTCCTGGCCGATGCTGAAATGCTCCAGCGAGCGCTGCGTCTGCGCCCCCCACAGCTTGTCAGCGGGCACCTCGACCACGCCCATGCTGTCGGTTTCTTTACGAGCTTCGTTCATGTAGCCGCTCTCCCAAGAAAAACAGATACGAACCGAGCCATTTGCAGATGACCCCGAGGGCGATGCCGACGACGGTATCGAAGAGCCGCAGCAGAGGCTGCTGCCAAGCGTCGTTGGGGCTCATTGCCGCAACCACCATGACGACCGTGGTTGTTATTCCCGTCGTCACGATGTCGTCACGCCGGTGCAATAGCGCCATCACCAGCGTGCCGATGCCGAGTAGGATTGCGAGGCCTATTGGCGTAAACGGGAAAAGCAAGAGATACGGTAAGCACAATGCGAAGCTGACGCAGGTCGCTATCAGCCGCGCTATTCCTGCAGAGAGGGCATGGTCGCGAGTGTCCCTGAAGACGAAGATGACGGCGACGACCGCCCACATTCCACCCAGGAAGCTGGAAGCCTGATCGACAAATCCGTGAAGTAAATAGGTTATGATCCAATAGGTGATCAAACACGCTATTCCCAAGTTCAGCGCGTAAACAACATCCCAAGCAGAGAGCTTGTCACCCTTTGGGTCCGGCTGCCGAAGGGTGTGGCACCAGAGGCTGTTCCACGGTCATTGCCTTCATTGTGTGAGATTGCCGGTAGTTCGCGCGATCGGCAAGTCAAGACGCGTTACATGGCGCGCCCCAGTGAAGGCCGTTTCGACCGCCGCTTTATCGCCCAGATGCCAATCAAAGCAAATGTTGCTTAGCGCGTTATCGAAGAGCTGTGGCCTGTGGGGCTTGATCGCTTCGTCAGCCGCCACGACCACCGGCAGTAGCTGATATGACACTTGGATGAGTTCGGCGCAATCCTTGGCCTGCGCGAGTGACTCGGCGATCACCACAGCCACCGGATCACGGACGCGACGTACCTTGCCTTGTGCGAGCACGGGGTGCGGAGGTTCCGCCATCGGAGAGCCGTCTTTGGAGTTTACCAGCAAGCCGCAAGGTGGGCCGCCGACCTGCATGTCGGCGGCGGTGAAGACTGCAACGATATCCGGGGCGGTGGTATTGTTGGTGTCTATGTCTGCGATCTCGGCATGCGCGTGCGGCCTTAGACCCGATGTTCGCTGAGTGATCGGCGGCCCGTCTCTCGACATGCGAATATCGAGGGTTGTGCCGGATGACCGGCACAGAGCCTCAAGCATGGGAGATGGGCCTGATG
>Ga0310910_10002236_pt1 | contig 10886 bp, 7 predicted proteins | sample GREbulkMGHF172_FD_203448 | JGI IMG/M metagenome (GOLD analysis project Ga0310910, IMG submission 203448) | Lab enrichment of tropical soil microbial communities from Luquillo Experimental Forest, Puerto Rico - GRE.bulkMG.HF172 | ecosystem: Environmental > Terrestrial > Soil > Tropical forest >... | reverse complement strand
CGTCGGATTCGCCGAGGCTGCTGAAATTGCCAAAGCCTCCGACCTGCCAGTTCAAGCCCACCGTGCCCATGAAGACAGAGTTGGTGATCTGGTTGTTGCTGATGTCGTAGACCTCGACCCCGCCTGTGTTCATGTTGCGCAACATCATGTCGGTTTCGCCAAGGCTGCTGAAGTTGCCGAAACCCATGACCTGCCAATTCAAGCCAACCGTGCCCAGAAACGCGGCGTTGGTGATGTTATTGTTGCTGATGTCATAGACCTCGAAGCCGCCGGTATTGGAGTTGCGCAGCAGCATGTCGGTGGTGTCGCTGCCGCTAAATCCGCCGAGCGTGACGAACGCCCACTCGGTTCCGGCCTGACCCAACTGGTAGGCCGCCAGGATCGCGTTGTTGCCGATGTCGTAGATCTCGTACTGGCCCGCTACGAGGGAATTGTTCGATCCCCGCAGGATCATGTCGGCGGTGGTGCCGGCGGGCGGCGGCGGATTCGGGCCGAGGGTCGCAAGGAAGCCGTGATTCTGGAAATTGCCGTCCAAGACATAGCCGACGACCTGACCCGCATCGTTGATGCCGGTCGCAAGCGTGCCGTTGGCGCCGATGGGATCGTCAATGGTCGTGTAGATGCCGTTGTTGTAAACAAAGCCGTGGGTTGCGCCGTTGTGGTCTGAGTAATAGCCGGCGATCTGGCCCGCGTTGTTGATGCCGAACGCAAAGGTGGCGCCCGGCTGGGCATTGGGGTCGTCGAGCGTCGTATAGACGCCATGCAAGTAGAAAAAGCCGTGATAGTGGATCCTGTCGGGATCGAGGTAATATCCGACGATCCGGCCGTTGTCGGTGATGCCTTCGGCATAGGTGTTCACGCCCAGCGGATCATCGATGTTCGTCCACGTGCCCGAGTTGTACTCGAAGCCGTGGTAGGTCCCGAAGATATCTTGGTACACGCCGACGATCTGGCCCGAGCCGTTGATCCCTTGCGCCGTGGTGAATACCGAAAAGTTGGGATCATCCAAAGTGGTGTAGCTGCCGCCGCTCTCCAAGAATCCGTGCGTGCCGTTTTTGTCCGCAAAGCTACCGACGATCTGACCCGTGGCGTTGATGCCGGACGCCCCGGTGCCGCTGGTGGCGAAGGGATCATTCAGGGTGGCGTAGCTGCCGCCGCTGTCGACGAACCCATGCTCGCCGTTGTTGTCAGTATATTGCCCGACGATCAGGCCCGACCCGTCGATTCCCAGCGCCAAGGTATTATTGATGCCCAATGGATCGTCGAGGGTGGTGTAGGTATAGACCGGCATGACGCGGCCTCCTCTATGATCGTCTCCCTTTAGGGTCGGATCCTCCGGAGTTGGACAGCATAGGCACCACCGTCCTTCGAACCGTCGTTACCTATCGTCGAGCCACACTTAGACGTGCTGCGGTGTAGTCAAGAACGACTGCTGCGACGTCTCGGCAGCGAGCGGCGCGGTGTTCAAGCTCTCGGCTGCGCCGCTGCCACCACCGCCAAAACCGGCCATCGCCTGCACGAGCTGAGAGGTTGAGCCATCCATCGCCGCAGGATGGGAGCTTGAGTCGAGCGGACCGCCCGAGCTGCCCATGCTGCCCGTGGAGGCCGTCGGGGCAAAGCCACCGAGCTGCCAATCCACGCCGACTTGGCCCAACGAGGCGGACCCTGTCAGTTGATTGTTGGCGATGTTGTAGACTTGGAATGCGCCGGTGTTGACGTTGCGCAATACCAAGTCGGAGGCGCCGGGAGCGCTGACGGGAGCGACGCCCGCAAACTGCCAATCCACCCCAACCGTGCCGATGAAGGCGGTGCCCGTGAGTTGGTTGTTGTTGATGTTGTAGACTTGCAAAGCGCCCGTGCTGCTATTGCGCAACAAGAGATCGCTTTCGCCGGGGACGCTGCTGAAGTTGCCGACGCCGGAGAATCCCCAATCCACCCCGACCGTGCCAATAAAGGCAGAGCCGGTGATCTGATTGCTGTTGATGTTGTAGGCCTGCAGTCCCCCGGTATTGGCGTCGCGCAGGAGCATATCGCTGGTGCCGCGGCTGCTGAAATTACCGATGCCCGAGAACTGCCAGTTCAAGCCGACCGCGCCCATGAAGGCGGACGCGGTGATCTGATTGTTGCTGATGTCGTAGACTTGAAACCCGCCGGTATTGGCGTCGCGCAACATCATGTCGGTCTCGCCGAGGCTGCTGAAATTGCCGATGCCCGAGAACTGCCAGTTCAACCCGACCGTGCCCAGCGAGGCCGAACCCGCGATGTTGTTGTTGTTGGGGGCGACGTTATAGACCTGGAATGCGCCGCTGGTGGAGTTCCGCAGCAGCATGTTGCTGGTATCGCCATCGTTGAAACCGCCGAGCGTGACAAACCCCCAATCGGTTCCAACCTGACCCAACCAGTACGAGGCCAAGGCGCTGTTGTTGCCGAGATTGTAGATCTGGTATGTGCCATTGCCGGTGTTGCGCAGGACCATGTTGGCCGTGACGCCGGGAGACGGGCTCGGGTTCAGAATCGAATAGGCGAAGAAGAACGGATCGATCGAAGAGGTGACCGCATTTCCGTTTGCGTCGGTGAGTTGGAAATTGCTCGTCCCCGGCGTTCCGGTAAAGAGGCGGTTGAAAGTCACGTTTGTGAACGACGCGTTTGTACCATCATCGGCGTTTGAAGCGCTGAAGATGCCGTAGAACGTGTTGCCGATGCCAGTGAGATCAAAGAAGTCGCCGAGATAAGGATCGAATTGGATTGTCGGGGTGGTGTTGCTTTGGCTGGCAAGAGTGACGTCCTTGGTGGTCGCGAAATCATCGGTCGTCGTCAGCAAATGCTGAGATAGTGTGCCTGTCGCGGGGTCGCCCATCGCGGGGGCATAACTGTTGTAGAGCAGCCCAATGGCGCCGTTCGCGAGTATGGCCACGCCCGGCTGGCCGGACCGGGTCGAAAAGGACGTCGTGAATTTCGAGGCCCAGGTCGCACCGCCATTAAAGGATTCCGTCACGACCAACTGGATGATGCCCGCGCCGTTGGCGCCGGGCGCGTCGGTGTAGGCGACCACGACATGATCTGGGTTGTTCGGATCGACGGCGATTGCAAGATCGCCTCCGGCGATCCGCTCTTGGCCGAGGGTCAAAACCGTGTTTCGTGTGTTGGCGAACACGGCGATGTGAGTGGCGGCCGTGATCCCGATCCCGCCCGGCCCCAAAGCCATGAAACTATCCGCTCCGCCGTTGTCGGAGCGCACGACCACGAGGTCTGAATTGAAGCGACTGCCATTGGCGCTGTTCTCGACCGTGCTGGTCCAGCGGTCGAAAACCGAGTAAACCCTGCCGCCGTTCACGGCAACACGCACCGCCGGACCGTCTTGCCCCACAGCCGCCCCCACGCGGTCGAGGCTCACCGTCGTATAGTTCGAGCCGCCGTCCGTGGAGACGTTTACCGACGCGGTTCTTCCGTTGCCCGGATTGAACTGACCCAGATCGTTGAACGCGACGTAAACGTGGTTGGAAGGGCCGGTTCGGATCCAGGGCTGGTCATTGCGATTGCTGCCCACGTAGTGGTTGAGCTGAGTAAAGGCCGAATGCGTATCGATAGGACCGAAGTCCGGCATGCCGATCATGGTCGCAACCAGCACTGCGGATCCGTCCACTTTCCACGCAATCGATTTGTCATTGTTAAATAGAGTGCCGAAGATCGACCAAGTGGCACCTCCGTCGGTGGAGATGAAAAATGGGGGCACGCCATCGCCGAAGGTCCCTGCGAACATCTGCGCGGGGTTGACCGGATTGACCGCAATGCTCGGCTCGGAGTTTTGATCGCTTTCGGCGCTGTCGCTCTGCGGGATAATGTCGATCACGCGGAAAACGACGGGAAAGTTGGACATGGGTCACTCCCGCTCCGCTGCGCTGCGCGATGTGTCACCAGTAGCACAGTAACTCAGAAGGTAGCGAGCTTAGAATCCGCCATATGCTGCCTATCGTCGGGCCGCTCTCATACGTGCTGCGGCGTCGTCAGCAGCGGCTGCTGCGACGTGTCAGCACCGCGAGCCGTAGTGTTCAAGCTCTCACCTGAGCCAACACGAGATCGGATGTGCCTGACCCATTCGCTGCCGCAACGCCCGCGAACTGCCAATCCAAGCCCACCGCGCCGACGAAGGCCGCGCCAGTGAGTTGGTTGTTGTTGATGTCGTACACTTCCAGCCCGCCGGTCGTGCTGTTGCGCAACAAGAGATCGGTTTCGGGACGCCGCTGAAATTGCCGACGCCCGAGAACTGCCAATCCACGCCGACATTGCCGATGAAGGCGGCGCCGGTGAGTTGGTTGTTAGCGATATCATAGACCTCCAATCCGCCGGTATTGGAGTTGCGCAGCAGCATGTCGCTTTCGCCGCGGCCGCTAAAATTGCCGACCCCCGAGAACTGCCAATTCAAGCCGACCGCGCCCATGAAGGCGGCGCCGGTGATCTGGTTGTTGCTGATTAAGGCCAGTTAAAGACCAGCTTGAGATTCGTCCTTCCCTCAAGCTAACCCAAGCGCAACTTTAAGGCTATTTAATCGATTCTGGCAGAACAAGGTTCACACAAACGCACGACGGCAGGTGATAGGCGGTCGGTGGTCCAACTAGCCATAGTCGCTACCTATCGTCGGATGGCTCTCATGCGTGCTGCGGTGTCGTCAGCAATGTTTGCTGTGAGGTCTCGGCACCGAGCGGGGGAGTGTTCAAGCTCTCGCCTGCGCCACTGCCGCCACCAAAGCCCGCCATCGCTTGCACCAGTTGGGACGTGTCACCCGGGTTCCCCATGGATCCGGCAGGTGCAGTCGGGGGATCGGCGGCAAATCCGCCGAGCGACCAATCCGTGCCGACCGCGCCCAACGCGGCGGCCCCAATCAGTTGATTGCCGGCGATGTCATAGACCTCGAATGCGCCGGTGTTGACGTTGCGCAAGACGAGATCGGACGCGCCGGCGGCGTGGATCGGGGCGACGCCCGCGAACTGCCAATCCAAACCGACCGTGCCGATGAAGAACGCGCCGGTGATCTGATTGCTGGCGATGTCGTAGAGCAACAAGCCGCCGGTCATGTTGTTGCGCAACAAGAGATCGGTTTCGCCGGGGGCGCTGCTGAAGTTGCCGACGCCCGAGAACTGCCAATCCAAACCAACCGTGCCGAGGAAGGCGGCGCCGGTGATCTGATTGCTGTTGATGTCGTAGACCTCCAAGCCGCCATTATTCGCGTTGCGCAGGAGCATGTCGCTGGTGCCGCGGCTGCTGAAATTGCCGATGCCCGAGAACTGCCAATCCAAACCGACCGTGCCCATGAAATTGGCGCCGATGATTTGGTTGTTGCTGATGTCGTAGACCTCGACCCCGCCGTTGTTCGCGTTGCGCGGGATCATGTCGGTTTCGCCGAAGCTCGAAAAGTTGCTGAAACCCATGACCTGCCAATCCAGGCCGACCGTGCCCAGGAAAGCGGCGCCGGTGATGACGTTGTTGCTGATGTCGTAGACCTCGAAGCCGCCGGTGGTTGCGCTGCGCAACAGCATGTCGGTGGTGTCGTTGCCGAAGAAGCCGCCGAGGCCGACAAATTTCCAATCGGTTCCGACCTGGCCCAACTGGGCGGCCGCCAGGATCGCGTTGTTGCCGAGGTCGTAGATCTCGTATTTGCCGTCGGCGCCGTGCCGCAGGATCATGTCGGCCGTGGTGGCGGCGGGCGGCGGCGGGGTGGGAACTGGATGCTGGTATCCGAGGGCTTCCGTGATCAAGAGGTCCAAGGCGGTGAGGTTGCCGAAGGTGCCTACGAATTCGTTGAACGGGTCGTTCCCCGTCAAGGCGTCGTTGAGAAAGTCGCTGGCATCGCACGTCATGCCCCAATGGGCGAGCACGGTGGCACCGCCGTCGAGTGAAAAGTAAGCATTCGTATTGTTTGTGCTGTTGCCGTCGAACAGACGGTTGTTCTGGCTTACGAAGCGCCATAGGTCGAGCTCGGATGCGGCGCCGCCGATGAACTCCGGCACGCGCCCCATGGCATGTCCGAATTCGTGCAGGAAGGCGGATACCCGCTGGGCGCCGGGCGTGAATTGGGTGCCGATGCCGACGAAGCCGTCGGTCTGGGGGGTAAAGAGCCCGAAGATCACCCCAACGCTGGAGCTGACCCAGAAGTTCGACACGCCATTGATGCTGTTTCCGGCAGGCAGATTGGCGGGGGTGAAGAAGTCGGGCTGGCCGAAGGTCAGCAGGTCCTGCCTCAGTTGCGAATACGTCAGGAAAAATACGGCGTTTGAGTTGACGTCCGCTTCGGAGATGTTCTGGTTGGGCACTATTCCGCCGCGGTACGATCCAAAGCCAACGTCGAACGACACCGAGATGTTATCCGTGAACGCCGCATCGAGGATGTTGATGGCGGTTTGCTCGTCAGCGAGGAAGCTGTTGATTTGGGCTGGGGTGAACGGCCCATCGGTGTTGAAGTCGTTGGTGACCTGGATTTGCATGGCGTATCCTTACGCTCCCTCATAGGCACAGCTGCCCGCGCGACGCGGATCGCCGGGTTTCACAAAACCGTCTCACATCGCGCGCTGGGAATGTGATGGACATCACATTTTCTCGCAATTCCATCCCTCAACCTCAAGACCAGGTGCCCGGCCTCGATACAAGCTGCTTATGAACGATGTCAAATACCGTCGTCCTTCGGCGGCCCTCACCCATGCTGAGGCGGTGTCAACAACGGCTGCTGTGCCGTGTCGGGAGCGAGTGGTGCGGTATTCAAGCTCTCACCTGCGCCGCCGCCGCCAAAACCCGCCATCGCCTGCACGAGTTGGCCGACTTGACTTGAGCTCCGCACGGATGCGGGCGACGCCGTCGGAGCGCAGGCGGCGAACCCGCCGAGTTGCCAATCCAATCCCACCTGCCCCAGGCTCGCGGCGCCGATGATTTGATTATTGGCGATGTCGTAGACCTCGAACGCGCCGGTGTTGGCGTTGCGCAAGACCAGGTCGGACGCGCCGGGTGCATGGATCGGCGCCACGCCCGCGTCAGTTGATTATTGTTGATGTCGTAGACCTCGAACGCGCCGGTGTTGACGTTGCGCAACACGAGATCGGACGTACCGGGCCCGTGAATCGGCGCGATGCCCGCAAACCGCCAATCCAAGTCGACAGTGCCGATTAAGGCGGCGTTGGTGAGCTCGTCCGTCTGTGGCCCCATGCCGCCGGTCAGCCACGCATAAGGTGTTGACTATAGTTCCTATCCCAAAAGTTGTACAACGCTACCACCGCTTCTGCTTGGCTCAACCTCCCGCCTCGTGCAGGTCATCACATGGTTTGTCACCCGTGAGGTGATCGAGGTTCGAACACTGTGTTATGGTCCTAAATCTTGACATGGCCGCGTTCTCCATCCTGAAAACCCGAACACATCTCATCCACGACCTGGAGGCGCGCGTTCTCGATGACCGTCGCCCTGCTGGCCGCGTTTGCTCTGGCCGGCTGCTCCGAGGGGGTCAAGGAAGTCAAAGGAGAAAAGGGGGACGCCGGCGAGAAAGGCGAGGCCGGAGCGGCGGGCCCGCCCGGCCCGGCGGGCAGCAAAGGCGACAAGGGCGATAAGGGCGATGCGGGGGCTCCCGGCACGGCGCTCAGGGTCGTTGCACCGCAATCATCGACCGCTAGCTGCGAAACCGACGAAGTCATGATCAGCGCGTTTTGCAGCGGCAGCTTCAACGTGTATCCGCTGGTCCCCCTGGCGAATGGTGCGCGCTGCGGCAACAACCCCAATTCGACCACCTTGCGCGTGACCATCGTGTGCGCGAAGCGATAGCGCGCGCGTGGCCTCAAGCATGTTGCGGTGTCGTCAGCAACGACGGTTGTGATGTATCGGCACTGAGCGGTACGGCGTTCAAGCTGCGCCACTGCCGCCGCCGAAACCTGCCATCGCTTGCACGAGTTGCATGCCTCATGATCTGTCGGAACTCATGATCTCTCGGAAGGAGACGCGAGAAACGCGCATGATTGCACAGACGGTTAGCGGGCAGATTGACTCGCACCGCAACGGTTGGTCTGATCGGGCTCACCCCTATTGCGGGAGCGCCATGAAGTTGAGACTTGAGACGGAGGGGGCCGCCATCGTCCGCGGCTTTCTCAGCGACCAGGATTTTAGTCGCACCGCCGAGATGGCGGGCAACGCCTTTGCTTTTCTTGACGGCGGCGGCGGCGACACATCCCTGCGCGAAACGTGGATATCGGTCGGGGTAATCTGGCTAACGAATCTTGAACACTGCGTGGCGCCCGAGCTGGCGCGCGATCTGGTTACGCTACTGTCGTGCAGGGCCAACCGAACACTCGGTCTGTCGTATCTGGTCGTCAATATGTGCAGCATCCGCCGATTGACCGACTGGCAGAAAGGACTGCAATGGCATACCGACTACCACGGCGGCGGCACCCACCCTTACGACCCCTTATTCAATATATGGCTGCCATTGACGGCCGTGGGCCGCGAGCAGCCCTCGGTCGAGCTGGTGCGCGGCTCGCATCGGCGCATGCGTGAGCTGCCGCTATCCGAAACCGGGGTCTACACGGACGAATGGGTCGCCGAGCATTTCCCGCCGACGGATCGCATCGCGCCCGAACTGGCGCCCGGCGATGCGCTGATATTCGATCATTTGACGCTGCATCGGACCCAGCCTTTGGATCGCGAAACGGTCTGGCGCATGAGCATCGAATGCCGCGTCACACGCCACCCTGCCTATCTTGTATTGTCACACCCTTCGTCATGGCCACCCGGTAAGTCGCCTCCCCAGCCTCGAAGTCCTCGACCCTAGCAAGATGCTCGATGCATATCGATGCGTTGGAGGAAATGGGTGCAGGGTTTTGTTCCATTGCAGTAACATCAAGCTGGCATCATAGAACGGCGCAAGCTCAATCTGCTTGGTGGGGGCGCAGCCAAGTCCGAAACGGGTCATTCAACTGCCCGATGACGCAAATCGTTCACGGAAATATTGATATCCTTCCACAGTTCCGAGGTCGAAGGCCTCGCCGTGCAGGAGCACCGCGTAATTGGGCACAACGGCTAAGAGCGCGCGGAAGGTTTTCAATAGGTCAACTTCTCCAGTCCGTGTATCGGCGAACCGCGCATCGAGGAACTCAAACACCTCTGGAGGATAGATCGTGCGGCCGAAGCCTCGCAGGGCGGACGTGGAAGAAGCGTATTCGGCTGGCTCGATCCCGGTGACTGCCATCACGCCACTCTCGGCAGCGTAGGGTTCGCAGATGAACTTCCGAGCTCCCGGAAAATATTCGAGCTCCGATGGAGGTATGCGGATCAAGCTGCTGAGGACGGCATTCGGAGGCAGTTTTTTGCTGGCCAACTGAAGAATTGCTCCAGCTCGCCCGATGAAGAGCTGATCGGGAATCAATAATGCGAAGCGCTCGTCGCCCACAAACGCTTTTGCGCAGAGAACGGCGTCGCCGAGACCCCTCGGTTCTTCCTGATAGGCGAACACGATGTTGCATCTGCTTCGTAGCTTCTCGGCGGGGCGCTCCGCTTGGCGGGCCTCGGGATTATCGCTTTCAAAATAACGGCGAATCTCTTGCTTGCTCTTGTGGATTACGATGCAGATCTCGACGATCCCTGCGTCAATTGCTTCTTGGACGACGTGATGAATGATCGGCCTGCCCGCCAGCGGAAGCATTTCTTTGGGCGCGCCGCCGGTCAAGGGTGACATACGCCGACCCAAGCCGGCCGCGGGGATGACAGCTTTTCTCAGCACTCGGCGGGCCAAAATCGCGGTTGATGCGGTTGTCTCGGTTAAATGACGCGTGGTAAGCAAGTACATCTTACTTCACGGACTGACAGCCGCTAGTGAACTGGAAAATCCCCTATTTTCGTCATGACCTCGGCCAGGTCGAAGTTGAGTCGCTCGCCAGCGTGCTCAAAGGCGACATTCTGACGACGGGCGAGGCGGTATCGGCATTTGAAGCGAAGTTCGCGAGTTATCTGGGCCAACGTCACGCATTCGGAGTCACGAGTTGCACCGGCGCCCTGCACATGGCGTTGCTCGCGCTCGATATCGGACCGGGCGATGAGGTCATCACTACGCCTATGAGTTTCGTCGCCACAGCGACGGCCATTCTCGAGGCAGGCGCGACGCCGGTCTTTGTCGAGGTCGAAGCGGACACCGGCAATCTCGATCCAGATCGGGTCGAGGCGGCGATAACCGCCAAGACCAAGGCGATCCTGCCGGTTCATCTCTATGGCCTGATGTGCGACATGCGCGCGCTCAAGACGATCGCCGACCAGCATGGCCTGCGCATCATCGAAGACGCCGCCCATTGCATCGAAGGCAAGCGCGACGGGATCCGCCCGGGCGAGCTGTCGGATGCGGCGTGCTTTAGCTTTTACGCCACTAAGAATCTGACCTGCGGCGAGGGTGGCGCGATTACTGTGCATGACGACGCCCTCGCCGAGCGGCTCAAGTTGTTGCGGCTGCACGGCATGACGCGGATGGCGCAGGAGAGCGCGCGCGAAGGCTATCGGCACTGGGACATGGTGGTGATGGGCTGGAAGTACAACATGAGTAATGTCGAGGCAGCGCTGTTGCTGCCGCAATTCGACCGCATGGACGCCAAGCTCGCGCGCCGCCACGCCCTCGCCGAGCGCTACGAACGGGCATTCGCGGACATGGACGGAATCAAGGTGCCGAGCTCCCGTCCCAATAGCGTTCATGCCCGGCACATCTTCACCATCTGGTGCGATGGCTGCCAGCGCGATGACCTGCTTGCGTATCTGCACGCCGAGCGCATTGGCGCCGTGGTCAACTATCGCCCCATTCATCTGATGTCGTACTTTGCCAAACGCTACGGCTACCGCGTGGGCGATTTCCCGATTTCCGAATGGATCGGCAATTGCAC
>Ga0310910_10002234_pt1 | contig 10890 bp, 10 predicted proteins | sample GREbulkMGHF172_FD_203448 | JGI IMG/M metagenome (GOLD analysis project Ga0310910, IMG submission 203448) | Lab enrichment of tropical soil microbial communities from Luquillo Experimental Forest, Puerto Rico - GRE.bulkMG.HF172 | ecosystem: Environmental > Terrestrial > Soil > Tropical forest >... | reverse complement strand
CGGCGAGGAGTTCGGCACGACCATCATCAGCGGGTAAAGGCCGATCAATGTGACAGGTATGAAGTCGGCGACCGGGTCGTAACCGAGCGAGGGATAGAGGTAACTATTGGTCGCATGCGGGAATGTAGCGATATAGATGGTGTAGCCGTCGGGGTTGGAACGGGCGACGAATTCGGCTGCAATGTTGCCGCTGGCGCCGGACTTGTTCTCGACTACGACCTGCTGGCCCCAAATCTCCGAAAGCCGGGCCGCGACGATACGGGCGGTGGCATCGATTCCGCCACCGGGCGCGAGCGGGCACACCATGCGCACCAACTGAGTGGGCCATCTTCCCGCGTGAGCAGCGAGCGGCCATGCGATCGCTGCGACCCCAATCCCGGTGATGAAGTCGCGCCGCTGCATGCGGTCCTCCCGCAGCCTCCGCGCCAATCGGAACCGGCAGCATACCACACCCGCCACGGCGGCGGCTCGACACCGCAACGCGAAAGGCTTCATACGGCAGCAGATGTATTGAAGGACCTCCAGCTACCGCGCGAGATGGCGTGCGAGCCGCTGTTCGAGGGCGAGCGGAAGTGATGGGGTGCGTCCGACCGTAGCGGATTGGAAAGCCGATCACCCGTGTCCGCGATCCGTTCGCTGAACAGCCCGAACCACGATTTCGTGCGCGCTCAGCCAAACGGAAAGCCCTCGGCGGGGGGTTCAATCCTTGCCGAGGGCTTCCTCAACTCAAGAGCTTTGGGGGACTCTTGATTACCAGAACTTGTAGTTCATGCCGGCGCGGAAGATGTTGTCAGAGAGCTTGTTGGTGCGCGGCGCGATGTTCAGGCCGACGCCTCCGAAGGGAGGCTGGGTGAACGTGGTGTAGTCGTCAAACTTGACATAGAGATACTCGCCCTTGATCGACCAGCCGTAGCCGAGCGCGTACTCATAGCCGGCGCCCACGGTCCAACCGGTGCGGGTATTGCTCTCTTGATGGCCGGTGCCGACCTGAGTGCCGACCAGAAACTCGGACGTGTCGATTTTTGCCCACGCCGCGCCGCCGGTCACGTAGACCATCGACTTGTCCCACCCCCAGAACCCCGCCAACCCGAGCTTGCCGCGCGCGGTAACGAGCCAACGCTCCTGGGTCTGGGAGACCCAGTTGGCCCTGCCCGCGCCGAGGAAAGGCACGAGGCCCACTTCGAAGTTCTGGCCCTCTTTGTTGGTCGCCATACCGTCGACTTCCGCGCCAACGACCCACATGCCCATCTGATAGTTGCAGCCGCCTTGGAAGCCGCCGATGAAGCCGGACAGGTTGAGATCGCCAGCAATGCTGCTTCCAACCGGAACCGGGGCTATGACTGGCCCTCGGGCGACCGCCAACGGTGCCGGTCCGGGAACCCCCAACGCGCCGGGGGTCAGGATGGAGTTGGCAACCGTGGTCTGTGTGCTGCGTCCGGTTGACGTGCCCGCGTTGGCACCGGCGTAGCAGCCGCTCCAGGTGTAGACAGGAACCGGCGGCGGCGGTGGAGCATATACAGGCACCGCCCGATCGGCAGCGAATGCCGGCGCCCCTAAGCCCAACGCGACCAGCGCTACGCTTCCGAGAAATAGCTTTTTCATTTGAACCCCCCGTTGAACCCCATTTGCAGAATCGTAATCTATACCTCCGATGGTGGAATTGTCTGTGATTTTTGAGCCACACTGAGTGGGAAACTGCGGAACGCTGCGTCGGGAGACCCGGCTCGTTCTGCCTCGAAATCGGCAGCCTAACGTCCGCTATGCCAATGCCAAAGGCGGTTGAGCCATGCGCTGTATCGGCCCAACTGGTTGGCGTGGCCCAAAATAGCCGACGGCGGCGCCAACTACTCCGTACCGGCGATGCCGGCTTTGTGCACGACTTTGCTCCAGCGCCCGATCTTGGAATTGATGAAGCGCTGCAGCTCCTCGGACGGCGGACTGGCTCCCGAAGGCGGACATTGCTTCGCGGCATTGCCGCTGCGACCCTTCGCGCCAAACCGGTCATTAGGCTCATTACTCGACCACCGCGTCGGCGAGTGAGAGCAAATTGTCGGAGATTTGGACGCCGAGCGCCTTGGCGGTCTTGAGATTGATGACAAACTCGAATTTGGCTGCTTGCATAACCGGCAGTTCGCTCGGTTTCGCGCCCTTGAGCACTTTCCCGGTATAGACGCCGACCAGCCGGTACACATCGGCGAAATTCAGTCCGTAGCTCATCAGGCCACCGTCGTCGGCGTATTCTCGGAAGTGATAAATGGCGGGCACCGCGTTGCGCGCCGCCAACGCAACGAGCTTTTTGCGGCGCGTGTCAAAAAAGGGATTGGCTCCACAACGAGGGCAGGAACGCGCTGTTGGGCGATAGCTTCGAATGCCGCGTCGATCTCTTGATCCGTGTCGGCACGCAAAACAGTAATCGCCAGATTCATCGCGCGCGCCGCCTGCTGCATGTCCGCGAGCTGACTCTCGGCTTGGGCGAAGCTCGGATTTAACAAAAATCCGATCGTGTGCGCGTGCGGCACGACCTCGCGCAACAACCCGAGCCGTTTTGGTTCCATTTCGTTGGTCAAGCTCGTAATCCCCGTGGCGTTGCCGCCCGGGCGGTTGATGCTTGCCGTGAGACCATGCTTGACTGGATCGCTACCAATGGCGAACACGATCGGGATGCTCGAGGTCGCAGCCTTCGCCGCCAGCGCCGACGGCTCGCCGCCGGTCGTTGCGATGACGGTTACCAGCAACCGCACTAATTCGTTCGCCATCGCCGGCAACTTGTCATATTGGCCAAGCGCGAAGCGATATTCGATGGTCACGCTGCGCCCATCAACGTAGTCGTTCTCCGCCAAGCCCTTTTGGAACGCTGCAATAAGGTGCGACGTGTCCTCGCGTGAGCGCGCGCTGAGATACCCGATCACCGGCATCGCCGGCTGTTGCGCGCGCGCGGCGAGCGGCGAGGCCGCGGCCATACCGAGCAGAGTGATGAATTCGCGCCGTCTCTGGTCGAACATGAAGCCTTCCTTCCCTGGTCGGAATCGGCGCCGCCGACGGCCCTCGCGCCCGGTTCCCGCGTGCCAGCCTGCCACGACGGGGCCGGCAAGTCCTTAAGGCGACCTGAATTGTTCTCAATCCGGGGCCGATTCGCAGGCGCCTTTCTCCCGATCGTCCCGGCTTGCTACTATCCGAAACTCTCTTGGAATCAAGCCTGCGGGAGATGCGACGACCAAACGAAAGCATCGTGGTCGCCCTGCAAAACGCTTCGGTCCTTGTTCGCCTTTGGTCAGCTTCGGAGAGATGAAATGGCCGAGATGTCGTTGTTCAATTCGATCGGTATCGCGACAATAGGACTCCTATGCATGCTTCAGGCACAGCCGGCTGCCGGCGAAGAAAAGCGCGGTGTGATACCCCATGCGCCTCTGCTGAAGCAGGTACTGCCGGATACGGCGAACCTCGAAGTCGCGGTGTACGAAACCGAATATGCTCCAGGCGGGATCAACCCCCGACACTTACATCCGGCGGCGATCACCTTCTATGTCTTGTCCGGCGCCGGCGTTTGGCAAGAGGAAGGTAAGCCGCCGGTAACGCTCAGAGTTGGGGACAGCTTGTTCGTTCCAGCCGGAACAATTCACTCCCATTGGAACCCCAGCACAACCGATCGACTCCGTTTCCTGGAATTCATCGTGGCTGAAAAAGACAAGGGACGATCTATTCCGCAACCTCCAAAAGACTAGATCGCGACGGCGAATACATCCGCATGCTTCCTCCTGATCTGATCCTGCACAGCGGCAAGATCATCACGCTCGATGCTAGCTCACGCTTAGCGCAAGCCATCTCCGTGCGATCGGGTCACGTCGTGGCCGTTGGCGACGACGCGGCGCTGCTCAAAGACGCCGCGCCCACGACGCAGCTCATCGACCTCGAAGGTCGTTCGGTGCTGCCGGGATTTTTCGACGCCCATCCCCACGCCGACCGTGAAGGCCTCAAGGCGCGCGGCGGCATCCCCATCGCCGGCCTTCACAGCGTCGCCGACATCGTCGACGTCGTCAAACGTGCGGCACAGACCACACCCGCCGGCGAGTGGATCGTGCTCATGCCCATGGGCGAGCCGCCGCACGAGTACGTCAGCCGGCCGGAGCAATTGACCGACGGCCGCTTTCCAAATCGCCATGACCTCGATGCGGTCGCTCCCGACCACGCCGACAGTGTTCGCCTCGGCGCACAGGCCTATGTGGCGGCGGGAACGACCTCGCTCTATGAAGGTCACGGGCTCACCCCCACGGTCATCCGTGCCTACCGTGAAAACGCCGAGCGCGGGGCGCTGCCGCTGCGCATGCACTCCCCGATCAGCATGCCGAGCGCGGCGTTCGACGACAAACGGCTGCTGGACCTGTTCTACCATTATGCCGGCGTCGCCGGCGGCCGAGGCCGCGGCGACGATATCCTGCGCGTCGAAGGCATCAATCTCGGCGGCCATGCCGATAGCACGGTCGCGGACATCATCGCGGGGGGCTACCCATACGATCAATGGGCGGGACATTTCTATCAGGCGATGACACCAGAGCGCTTCGTGAAGCTCGGCATCGAAGCTGCTCGGCTCGGTCTGCGCGTGAATTGCGTGGTCAGCCGCGATCTCGAATACGCTCTGACCGCCTATGAGGCGATCGATAGAGAAGTGCCGATCCGCGACCGCCGCTGGGTCGTCATCCACGTCAATCGGGCGAGCGACGCGCAGATCCGGCGCATGAAGGCGCTCGGCGTCATCGCCACGGTGGTACCGGGCTTTCTCTGGATGGCGGGCGATCGCTACGGCCTCGACCAACTCGGCGAGGAAGCCATCCCCATCCGGCGCATGCTGGATGGCGGTGTGCCGGTGGCGCTCTCAACCGACGGAGTGCCCTATTCGATGCTGTGGACGGCGTGGGAGGCGATTGCCCGCTGGGACGACGACGGTCAGCGACGACTCGGAGATAGTCAGCTGACCCGAGAGGAAGCGCTGCGGATGGCGGCGCAAAGCGGCCACCGCTTGACCTGGAACGAGGATAGATACGGATCCTTGGAGATCGGCAAAGTCGCGGACATGGTCGTGCTCGCTGAAGATCCGCTCTCCTGCGATCTGGACCGACTCAAGGACGTCCGCGTTGATCGAACCTTCCTTGGCGGGCGGCAGGTGTTCGGTGGCGAGCTCGCTGGAAGGAGCAAAAGGCCCCAACCCGCGGGGTAGAACGGCGGCGCGCCGGCGCGGTTTCGCGTCTGGCACCCTAGTGCCAAAACCGGACGCACGCATGGCGCAGACAGCATGGTGGGCGGGCACGACTGTTCGTCATAAAACGAGCGCGGCAAACGCGCACGGCCCGGTGACCGGGGCGAGCGGCGTGTCATTCGCCAAAACGAGACCCCGCCCGCGTGTGGCACGCAAGGGAGATTGTCGCCGGGCGGGGTCTCGGGAACCCTCAAAACGGATGGCTTGCTGAGGACTCCACTTGGCAAACATACGATCCCCTTAAATATTCCTCACGCAATAACCGAAACGACCAAGCACGTCGGGGATCGGACATAAGTCGCGGCGCGGCACGCCGACCGCCTCGGCGTCAGCTGATGAGACAGTCCAGTGACTGCCGTTATTAAGTCATTGCCGCGGAACCGATCTCCTGGCTCCCTGCATGAAGGCCTGAATTTCCTCCAGGGTAAGGCGGCCATCTTTATTGGCATCCATCGCCCTGAAGATACGCTCGTGAGCCGCCTGAAACTCCTGCAAGGAGATGGTCCCGTCACCGTCAGTGTCGGTCAGGATGAAAAGCATCCGCATCATCATGCCCGGACCCATACCCCCGGGCCGCCTACCGCCTTGGCCCATCATGCCGGGGCCCATCATGCCGGGCCCCATGAATCCTCGACGCCAACCCCACTGGCGCCTCCAATCAGGCCCGTCACCCCAGCCCATCATGCCGCCGTCGTGCGTGTAGTCATCTTGATCGCGATCATCTTCGAAGCTGCGGCGCTGGGTCTGGACGCCCTGCAGCTGGCGGTCCAGCTGTTGCTGTAGGGTTTGCGGCTCCTGCGGAGTCACCGCTTGGGCGCTCGCAGCGATAGTGCCCCACGCCAACATGACCGCCGACGTTGTGAGCAGGAGAACGTGCTTTTGCATTTTGAATCTCCTTAGACGGATACCTCTTCCCTTCAACCCGGCACGGGCGATATTGATCCTTCGCCTACACGCGGTCCGAATAGGCGGCCGAGACGAGCGCAAGGCTTGGCCGGGAGCTCACGCGGCCGATTTCAAGCCGGCCATGATGCTCTGCACCTCCGGCCAATGTTCCGCGCCGCGGCGAGTCATGAGCTCGATGTAGCTCGGGTTTTCCCATCTCTTGATGCCCGCCTCGAAACTTGGCCGCGCTTTACAGCGCCCGTACCACTCAGCCACACGGCTGCGATCGCGGACCATGCCGAAAATGTTCAAGTGCTCGAGCCGGGCCAAATACGGCGTAAAGGCAACATCCGCCAAGGGTGTATTCCTCACAGCCGAGCCAGCGATGCTCCGTAAGCGCTTCCTCCATCTCATCCAGGAGCTGCAGCATACGCTGCACAGCTATGATGAAATGTTGCGAGCGCGTGCCGTTCTCAATCACGTCACGCCGGCGCTCGCGTTTGAAGATGTTTGGAACTCGTTCAAGCATCGCTTTTCCGAGCTCGGCGCGCTCGAGATATTGATGACGAAAGGCGATCCCGAAACTAAGGATCGCCGCACAGGCATCATGAACATCCTCATCCAGCTGCTTGGTCCACAGTCGCATCTTCGACCTCTGGTGCGGATCATTAGGCCGCAGCCGCGGCTGTGGAAAGACGTCCTCCAGGTACTCGAGAATGACATTTGACTCCGTGACGACGTGTCCATCGTGAACGAGCGTCGGTACCACGGCGCGGCGGTTGAGCTTGAGATACCACGGCTGCTGATGCTCGCCCGCCCGCAGGACTAGATGCTTGTCCTCCCACGGGAGTCCTTTCTCCGCGAGACAAACCCTCACCTTTTGCGCGCACAGTGACATGTCGTTGTGGTAAAGCGTCAACATTCGCAGCTCCTTCCGGATTTATCGATACCCGCGCGCTTGACGAGCGCCGTAGCTCGCGAACGCTCAATCGTCACGCCGATGCTTGCGCATTTTGCAGTTTCCAACGTCCGCCTCAGCCGTTGAATTCGAGGATGTAAAGGCCGCCGTTGTAGTCGGTGCTGTAGATCAGGCCGCCGGCATCGACGAAGACGTCGGCGGATTGGATCACCTGCTCGCGATTCGGCCGGTGGTCCATCATGCGCGCGGGCGCGGGCGGCACCAGCGCGCCAACTTCCTTGGGCCGATATGGGTCGCGCATGTCGAACACGCGCACTCCCGCGTTCTGATAGGTGGCAAAGATCAATTCCGAGCTTACGAAACTGCCCGGCCGGTTCTCGTGGATATTGTGCGGGCCGAAGTGTCCGCCCTTATGCACGTAGTCCGCTTCCGCCGGCGTCGGGAAGGTGGAAATGCTCACGGGATTTCCCTTCACGCGGTTGTCGAACACCCAGATGAGCTTGAGCCGTCCTCCTGATGATCCAGAACCGCCTCATCGAGCACGATCAGCAGATCGCGGTCGGGGAGCGGCAGGCAATTATGGGTGCCGCCACCGAATGGCGGCGACCAGTTCCGATGGGTGATCTGCTTGGGTTGCGTGCGGTCGGCGACATCGATCACCACCATGCCGGCGTCGCGCCAAGCGGCGTAGGCGGTGTCGCCGTGCACGATCGCATGGTGCAGTCCATAGCGGCTGGTGGCCGACCATGACGGCGTCTCGCCGGCGGCCTCATTCATGCCGGGGATCCAGTAACGCCCGGCTTCGCGCGGATTCGCCGGATCGCCCATATCCACGGTCATGAAGATGTAATCGGTGAAGCCGTCGAGCAGCGCGGACACGTACGCCCACCGCCCGCCGGTGTACCAGATGCGGTGGATGCCGCCGCCGTCAACCGGCATGAAGCCGATGCGCTTCGGGGTCTGGGGTTTGGAGATGTCGTAAACTGCGAGCCCCGCGGTCCAGTCGCGCGTGGCGTTCTTCTTTTCAGCCGTGCCCACCACCTTGCCGAGCTGACCTTTGTAATAGGCTTTCTCGTCGGCGAACTCCGCGGCCGCGAACATGTCCTTGGCGTTGATGACGAGCAGCAGGTCGCCATGGGTTTGCAGGTGGATGTTCCAGGTTCCCGGCGGTGCGGCCAGGTAGTTCACCGCGCGCGGGCGCTTCGCGTCACGTACATCGACCACGCTGAAGCCCTTGGAGAACATGTGGCCGATATAGGCATAGCCGCGATGCACCATGATCTGCACGCCGTCGGGCCGGCCGCCCTGGTCGCAATGGCCGATGATGCGCATGTTGCGCGCGTAATCGGGTTGCGGCAGGTCGGTCATCGGTAGGCGGCCAGGAAATTCGGCACCGCGATCCGGTCCATCATGGCGCGATCATCCTGCAACAGCTTCCACATCGCGCGGTCTTCGTCCGTGCGCAAATTCACACCGAGGTGGGCGCCGAGCTTGCGTCCGTGCAGCATGATGCGCTCCCCGATCGGCTGGCGAATGCTATTATACGCGGCAAGCCCGGCGTCGATATCGTCATGGCTGCCAAGCGCCTCGGCGAGCGCCTGGGTGTCGCCGCCGGCCTTGGCCATGCCGAAGCCCATGTGCGGGCGCGCGGATGACGCAGCGTCCCCGACCAGCGCAACGCGGTCGAACACCAGTTGCGGCGTCGAGAAGTCGTAGATCGGCGTGAAGAACGGCCGCATCTGGTTGAGGCAATCCAGAAACTGCGGCGGCATGATCGCTTCGGCATCGGCGCGCATTTGCGCAATGAGGTCTTTGCGGATGAGCGGCGGCGGCACCGAATACGCGTGCTGGTGCCCATTCTCGTCCACGCACATTTCGCGCAGCCGCTGCGCGTCGCCGACCCGATACCAGATGAAATTATAGCGGCGATGGCCGAATCGCAGGTCGTTGTTCAATCCGGCGATGGGATAGCCGATGATGCGCTGCGGCAGGAAGAACGTAAAGTAAGGGAAAATGCTTTCGCGCGTCTGCGGCTTCAGATCGGCTTCGTTCGGCGCGCCGCGCCAGATGTAGTAGCCGGAATAGATCGGCTGGATCGCGGGCGCGACCTGGGCGCGAACGCTCGAGCGGATGCTGTCGCTGCCGATGAGGATATCGGCGCGTTCGCTGCGGCGACCGGCAAAATGCACGACGACGCCGGAGCCGTCCTGCTCCACGCGCTCGAAGGTGTGGCCGAGATGGTAACGCGCCGTATCGATGGTCTCGCGCAGGAGCCGCTGCAGGCGATCCCAGGAGGTGAGAATCTGCGGCAGGTATTTCTCTGCAATCACGCGGCCGTCGCGGTCGAGAGCGATGCGTTTCTCGACTTCGACGCCGAGGTCGCGCGTGCCAGCGCCGCTCGTGCGAAGCGCGTCCAGTAGCTCCGGATGGGTGGTGATCCCGGCGCCGCGCCCGACCAGTTCGACCGTCGAGCGCTCATAGACGTCGGCGTGCCACCCCTTCTGCCGCAAGAAGGCGGCGGCGAACAGGCCAGACATCGACCCGCCGATGATGATGGCGCGACGCCTGCGCGGCGAGGAAAAAGGAACCGGCATCCGTTGAATCGAGACGAGGCAACGTCAAGAAATGATACACCACCTGCTCGCGCGGGCGAGTGCGGCGTTATCTGCTCGATCCACGGCAGGCGGCTGCTTTGACGTCCTGCCAGCGAGCTTTTTTCAGCTCACGGCTTGCGAATACAGCCAGATACTCATGCGGCGGGGTGCCGCAACGGCCGATGGCGGATTTCGCGGGCGCCCCATCCGGGCTACTCTTGCCCGGCAATCACAAGGAGAGAAACGACGTGCGGTTGTCCCTGCGCGCGAGCTTCGTCACCGTCTTGTCCGCCGCGATCTTGGCCACTGAAGCTTCGGCGCAAACGCCGGAACAATTCTACGCCGGAAAGACCATCGATTTCGTCATCGGCTACCCGCCCGGCGGCAGCAACGATACCTTCGGACGGCTGCTTGCCCGCCATCTCGGCAAGCACATCCCGGGAAAGCCCGCGCTCGTACCGAAGAACCAGCCCGGCGCCGGCAGCTTCCTGGCGGTGAACACCATCTTCAACGTCTCTCCCAAGGACGGCACCGTCATTGGCATCGGCGCGCCGACGATCCCGCTCGACGAGAAGCTCGGCACCCAGGGCGTGCGCTTCAAGACCGCCGAGCTCAACTGGATCGGCCGCATCGATTCGCTCGTCAACATCGTGTTCTTGTGGAAAACATCGCCGGTGAAAACCTTCGCCGACGCCCAGAAGCTCGAATCGACCCTGTCGGGAACCGGAGTCGGCTCGACCGTCTCGATCTATCCTACCGTCATGAACAACGTGCTTGGAACGAAGTTCAAGCTGGTGATGGGATACAAAGGATCGAACGAAGCCATGCTCGCGGCCGAGCGCGGCGAGGTCGAGGGCCACTCGACCTCGTGGACCGCGCTCAAGGTCGCCCATCCCGACTGGCTGCGCGACGCCAGCGTCGCGATTCTCGTGCAGTTTGCGCTCAGGCGCCACGCCGAGCTGCCCGACGTTCCCACCGCGGTCGAGCTCGCCCGCAACGAGGAGGAGCGCGCGATCCTCAGCGCGATCATGAACGCGACCGAGGTCGGCACCGCCTTTTTCACCACCCCGGGCGTCCCCGCCGACCGCCTCACCGCTCTGCGGCGCGCGTTCGACGCCAGCATGGAGGACCCCGAACTACTCGCCGACGCTCAGCGCATCAACGTCGGTATCTCGCCGTTGGCGGGCGAAGACCTGCAGCGGCTCGTGGCCGACGTCAGCCAGCTGCCGCCGGCGTTGCTG
>Ga0310910_10002231_pt1 | contig 10898 bp, 18 predicted proteins | sample GREbulkMGHF172_FD_203448 | JGI IMG/M metagenome (GOLD analysis project Ga0310910, IMG submission 203448) | Lab enrichment of tropical soil microbial communities from Luquillo Experimental Forest, Puerto Rico - GRE.bulkMG.HF172 | ecosystem: Environmental > Terrestrial > Soil > Tropical forest >... | reverse complement strand
TCCTTCACGACAAAGCAGGCTTCCAGTTCAACGACTGACCAAGGCGGCGGGAAGCGGCGGGCGAGCATTGGCTCACAGAATAAAAGAAGCCTCGGACGTTGCCCCCCGAGGCTTCCGTGCTGGTCCTGCGACACTTGACCATGCGCTGTTGGTCACAGCGGAGGACGGCAGCACCCTTTAAACCATTCCGACCGAGACCGCAGTCAAGCGAGTTTCTGTTTTGGACACTCCACGGCGGCGGGAAGCGGCGGGGTATCAGAGGGCCTGTGCGTTCTTGATCCACATCAAATGTTTGCTGATCGAAGTGTAATCAGATGGCGGACGTCGAACTCTACAGGGAGGTCAAGATGTCGAGTGTAAATGTTATCGTCCGGCTGATCGTTACGATGATGCTTTTATTGATGGCGTTCGTTCTTTATCCCCAAGGGTCGACTGCATCGGCGCAAACCGTCATCATCGTCAACGGTGGCGGTTGGGGCCCAGGTCCGGGTTGGGGCCCAGGTGCGGGTTGGGGCCCAGGTCCGGGTTGGGGCCCAGGTTGGGGTCCTCCCCGTTGGAGTGCGGGTTGGGGTCCAGGTTGGAATGCAGGGTGGGGTCCAGGTTGGGGTCGTCCCCGATTATATGCCGCTTGGGGTCCCCGATGGGGTTGGGGTCCCCGTTGGTAATGTCGGTTGGGGCGGGGCGTGATTGCTGGGGCTGGCAGTGCTGATGCCAGTTTAGACCAAGCGATCAGAGCCCTCGCTAGTTTCGGCGCAATAGCTCCGCAGCTTCGCGACATTCGCCGCAACCCGCCGCGCCTCATCTTTGGTAAGCAGCTTGGCGGCTGAGCGTGACTTAAGCCGGGCAAGATAGCCGAGCGTGAACACCAGCACGCCGCTCAACAGCACGTAATAGACCACCATCAGGGCGTCTGAGGTTTTCATGCGATCTGCTCGCAAACGGCGTCGATGTGCGACACGCCACAAGCTCGGCATTCAAAGATATAAAGGTCGGGCAGGTTCCCAAATCGTGATGTTATTCGAACGAGCCGCATGATTTGAGCGCAGCTTGGGCAATGCGGCGGCCTTGACGTGCATTTACCAGAATGTTCGTTGCGCATGGCAGAAAACGGTCCTCGAACCGCACCGTGGTGCGAAGCAGACCAGCGGAAGGGCTAGCGCATCAATGCGGTAATGGTGAACTAACAAACAAACAAAAAAATTGGTATCGCATTCGCGTTTTTGGTGATGACCGTCACGGATGAGACTTGTATAGCAAAGATATACGCAGGGCGTACTGGTTCTATGCCAAAGCGGAAATTGCTCGGTTTTAATCGATGGCGCGGCAGCTTGGCGATATTCGCCGCAATCCGCCGCGCTTCCTCGCGAGATATGCCTCGGCAGATGATATTCGCCTAAGTTGAGGCGAACAGGTCTGGAAGCTTTGCTACAGCAACAGCAAGGTGCCGGGCCTCATCGCGCGTGAATAGCGGGGCGACCGATTGCCGGGTGCGCTCATCTTTGAAATAAACGCAGCTCAACGCCTGTCCATTACGGTCCCGAATTACAAAGCAGCCGTCTTGTTCTTGGACAGACCAGGGGGGTGCAAAGCGGTGACCGGCTGACATTGGTTTTCCTCCTTGCAAGACACCAATGCCATGTAGGTCGCACTACATTACGAAAACCCGTCGACTAGATTAAATGCAAGTAAGAATCGGTTGAGAGCGCGACTGCGGCATCAGATTCGTATTTTTGGTGATGACCAACACATGGAGGATTGGACGAAAGTATAGGGACCTGAATCTTCTTTGACGCCTGCTCCTACGTCGGTGCAATTGAGTGCCCCCCATTCCTGCTCTAGTTTGCGTAACAGAACAAGAAAAGACGCTGGCACGGAGGAACCACGCCAGCTTGAAGAAGGCGTTCTGAAATGATCGGTATCTTGACGGCTGTCATCCTTTACCTGATCACAACGGAGTTGTGGTTTTTCGTGGCTCGACGACGGAGGCGGGCTGTTCTTCGGCAGACCACGGCGGCGGAAAGCGGCGATTAGGCAACGGCGCTATTTGAGGAGCTCTTCGTCGAGCTTTTTTGAAAGCGTGAGTAATTGAGGTGGTAATTCCCCGGTCGTACACGCACGATAGTAGTCTCTAAGTTCGTCGGTTTCTGGCAATACACTAATCAGTCCATTCGTCTGGTGTGCGGTTGGTGCGCATAAAACACCGCCTCCCCCAAGGCACCTAATCCTTTGCTGGCCGAGGTGTTCCAGAGTACCGGCCGTTTTGCTTGGCCGCCGCTGATGGAGTTGTAGCCGCCCCTGATGGAGTTAGCTGGGGATCGGCCCAGGGATCAGATTTCTCTTTTTTCGGATTCGGAAGCCTTTCAATCGTCGATTGGTAGGCGCGATCAATGTCTTCGTCGTTGTTCTTTTGATGTTGGGTGCGCCAAGGATCGTACTGAGCGGAAGCGGCGCCCGTCACCAGAATTACGATCAGCGTAGCGTAGAGGGTTATGCGCAGCATGGTGGAACACCTCAATGCGGCGGACAGGGCACCTGTTCGAGTTGCCAGCACCAAACCCAATGCGATCATTGGGGCAAAAACTGGATGATCAAGGCGGCTGCCATGATCAGAAATCAGAAAGGTGGGCATTTGAAGCGTTCGTTCAAAACAACGAAAGAGAGCCCCGGCCGGGAGGTTCGTTCCGACCGAGGCTCCAGTATCGGCCGAACAATTACGCAACTCGTCCGGCCTTGCGCCGATCAAGTCAGCTATTCCCGGCCTTCGTATGGGGCACTTTGGCCCACAAGGTGGCGCGGAAACGACGTTCTATTGACAAGCTCGACGCCGAAGATGGGTGCATTGCTTGAAGCAGCAGGAAAAGACACTCAACGTAGGGATCAAGGGAAATTTATGTACCGGCTACTTATCGTGGGGATTTTGATTATTTCGACCATGCCGCTGGCCGCGCAGGGTCAACAACCGGATCCTGCCAAGGTGAAGGCGGACGCACAAAAAGTTATCAGCATCATCAGTGGCGATAAGGCTAAGACTCAGAGCTATTGCCAAATTGCCATCGTCGGTGAGCAGATGAACCAGGCCGCTCAGGCGAAAGACAAGAAGAAGTTCGATGAGCTGGCTCCGAAGCTACGCGAATTGGAGAAGAATCTCGGCCCGGAATACCTCGGGCTGGTCGAGTCTCTAGGGAAGATGAACCTGCCGCCAAAGGATGGCCAGGAGATCGTGTCGATGTTCGATAAGCTCGAAGACTCCTGTCCGCATTAACCCGCTCTCGCGAACGACCACGCCGACGAAATCGGGAAGAACATCGTCGTCGCGTGCTAGGCGAATGATCGACCACGGCGGCGGGAAGCGGCGATGCGCATGGTCTGTCACTCACCTGTTCTGGCGAATGGCCTAATCGTGTTTAGAGCCACTGAGCCAAGAACGAAGGGTCTTCAACTGGCAGCGCGAAATGGGTCATAAAGTAGAACGATGCTAACAGGCCCAACGCGGAGAAAAGGGCCACGGCAGCAAAATCAGGGTCATTCACGACAGCCGAAATTCGATGCCGCAGACCGATGAGGCTCGTTGAGGTGGTTTGGGAGGTCGTACTCATTGCAGCTCCCCTCTGAACAAATCACAACGTTAAGTTACATTATGATTCTGCAAGGGGGTGTGACCGGCGTCACAGGAAAGTGGACGGCGGTGTCCGTCACGACGAAGGCGGCACCAATATCCTCGACGGACCAAGGTGGGAGAAAGCGGCGTTTCGTCATAAACGCTGCTAATCTCTCCGAAAATAAATCGTCAAACTAATTTGACGCGATAGCAGCAGGCACAACAAACGAGCTAGGCCCTACACCAAAGTAGTAGGAGTGATCACCAAAAGCTGAATTGCGTTTGAACGGCGCGGTCGTAAGGTTAAGGGCAAGTTGAGCGGCTACCCCCATCCCCCGACACCCCAGCCGTTCAGCCATTAAACGAGAGGCGCCTCCCCAGGCGCCTCTCGCATTTCCTAGCCTCCGCACCCGTTTTTCCCATCCCAACGGAGGCATCAAATCCTCACCGCGAATTGTGTGCGAGCGACGGCTAATCTGTGGCGGCTAAGATTTATTGAGCGTTGTTGCAAATCGGCGACAGTCCAAGGCGGCGGGAAGCGGCGGGCAGTCATTACGGAGGGAAATGGACAACTCTCGAAGCGACAATGATCAGGATTAGCAAGACTGCGAGAATGATCCAAAACTTGCGCATGTCGCGCTAATGATCTCGACACAGTACAGGGGCGCTCAAACGACCCCGCGCAAATTCTGTGAGAAAATCCTCGACCCGAAACGCTCCGACAAGGCAGACGGCCTACAACATCTACCATCCATCACGGTCAAAGCGAAGGTTGTGGGCGTTGGCACCGACATAGCGCGCAAGCGTTCCAGCAAACACCCCGATACCGGCTGCGACGTAAACTGGAAACATGTCTTGCGTTCCGATCCAGTAAGAATAGGCAATCCCGCTGATTGCGATGACGATGCTTGCCCACATCAGAGCATTTCCGATCAGCTTTAGCATCTTCGCCCGCTCCATCTCGACGCTTTCCCGGCCCACTTGTGGCTGCGCCCTGACATCGTGATCATCTAGGACTGACCTTTGCGTAACAAGTCAGGGAGTTTGGCGATATTGGCGGCGATGCGCCTTGCCTCATCTCTGGTGAGCAACTTCGCCGCCAACCTTCGCCCCGGCTCATCCTCGAAATAGACATAGGACAATTGGTGCCCGCTGCATGCACAAAGCAGGTGGATTGCTCCTCGACGCCGATGCCCGGTATTCCCACGAAAAGACCGCAATAAAGTCGCGATAAATTCGCTGAAATTGCCTTAGCTAACATGCTCCCTAGCCAGGAAGCGCCCGATGAAAAGCGATCAGGGGAAGCCAATGGAGTTGGATGACGTTCTTGTGGGGATCATTCATCGCCTCGACGACGGGACTTCGAAACTAAAGGCAGTTTATGATCGTCTTCTAGCGATAGAAGATGATATTAAAGGGCGAGCCTCGCGAAGAGGCTCCGCCCGCTATCTGCTCGCGATTTGTATCGGTGTTGCAGCAACCCTGGCTTGGCAATCCTACGGCGATCCAGCACAGCAGATAATCGCGACTAGCGCCCCAAAACTTGGTTGGTCGCCGGAAGCCAAGCAAATCATTGCGGGCTGGGTCGAGCGCCTCGGCTGGACGAAGCCGTCGGCCGGTCCCGAAATCGCTGCTGTTCGGCCTTCCGCGTTGGGGACGCAAGTGGCAACGGTTGGGCAGACCGTGCCCGCGAAAGCGCCCACTACCTCCATCGACCCGGAGCAGGTACATCAGATAGCGATGGATCTCGCCGCGCTGGGGCGAACCGTGGACCAGCTCGCCGCCAGTCAAGACCAGATGGTGCACCAGATCGATATGCTACAGACCTCGAACCAGGAAATCCTTACCTCCAACCAGGAAGTTCTTGCGAAGATCCCAGCGCCTCCGCCGCCACCCACTGTTGCCTCAGCGCGCAAGCCCACAGCAGTGCCGGCGTCGTCATCGCGGGCACCAATACCGCCGCCTCACCCGTAATCCGAGACCGCCTTTAGCGCGGGAATTGAAACCCGTGGTCGCTCGGGACTGACAGCGCGCCGAAGCTGCGCATCAAAGCTTTGCGCAACAGCTGCGGCAGCTTGGCGATGTTCAGCGCAATTCGTCGCGCCTCATCTTTGGTGAGCAGCTTGGCCGCCAACTGACGCGGCTCCGTTCATCAGCGGCGATTTCAACCGCAAGCTAATCTATCCGAAAGTTGCAGATTGATTCTTCCGGTGGTCTCCCCAGCCGGGCAGTTGCTCCGAGAAGCTCACTCGGGGCGGTCGCGCGTTGAGCGCTTGCACGGATGAACTGCGGTGCTCCGCGCGGCCAACATTTGCCGCGATTATCGATGCTTTCATCGGTGCGTTTTTAACAACCATATACGAGCAAGCCAACCGAGGATCGCACCGACGATAGGCCAGATGATGAGCGGTGATACGTTCATCTTTTCCTCTTCCGCTTTCAATCTCCAGCCAGCATCACGATTGCCGGGAATATTTCCGGCCTACGAAAGATCAATAGCTTTACAAGCCGCGTCAATCAGTCCCTGTGGCAATCCGGCTAACGTCTGATCGGGCAAGCGCTGCAACGATGCTGAAGTTAGGATAATCCAGGCGGGCGCACTATGGACGATCGGATAAAAAACCAAGCTGAAGCCGACGAGGACGTTCTTACTTTCGACGTTCCCGACGCGGCGCTAGAGCGAGCTGCGAGTGCCGAGCGGCAAGCCGTCACCTGGGCTTATTGCACTAACGGCTATTACTGGTACGACTGCGGCTGGCCACAGTAACATTTGCACCATTATCGCTTGGTGCGGCGCCAGCCGGCGAGATAGCCAAGCATGAACACCAGCGCGCCGCTCAACAGCACGTAATAGACCACCATTAAGGTGTCTCGGGCATTCATGGTTTCAGGGCCGCTTCACAGATGTTCGCAACCCCGACGAGGTTCTTATTGGTCATAAGTGGCACAGACGTAATGACCGTGTTGCCACATGCCATGCGGGCAATACGGAAGGGCGGACGCTTGTGTGGCGAAAGCCACCGCTATCGCGAACGCGACACCAGCTACTAACGTCTTCATGGTCAGCTCCCCAATTTCGCTTGATGCATATTCTGGCAAACCTGTCATGCATTCTGTGATGGCTGTCACGGAATCGTGCTTTCTGCTCGCAGGCTTGCCGTGCACGACCAAGGCGGCGGGGCTTGAGGCCGCTAGGCCAATAGCTCCGGCAGCTTCGCAATATTCACCGCAATCCGCCGCGCCTCACCTTTGCTGACTAGCTTAGCCGCTGATCGCCGCCCCGGCTCACTCTCATGTCAGCAACATAACGAGAGTTTGTAGCTATTGCGAAATTGGCGGGGGAAAGCCTGAACATTCTGGCAATGCAGTTTTGTTCACTTATCCATTCGAGTGAGGAACACAACGCAACAATTCTGCGACAGGGAGCAGGCATCCAATTCTTCAACGGACCAGGGCGGCGGGAAGCGACGAGGGGAAGCATTCACGAACGAAAAGCTGCCGACAGGGCAAGCTTCCGCGGGTTGCGTTTTGAAAACGAAGATGCGAACGCATTCAAAAATTATTGCGAATGAAAATTCCTCGACCCTTGCACTGCACCACCTTGAGCGGCAGCGTCGATTGACGTTAAATCAGCTAGGGTAACGGAGTGACCGTTAGCCAGGCGGTAAGAGGGTGTGATGGTGATCCTGAGTTTCCTTGCCACTATGCTCTGGGTGGCGATGCTCATAGGTTTCTTAATTGCTGTGTTCTGGGTAGTGGTCGTAGTAGTCCTTATCCGTGGGTATAGGCGATGGGTACATGAGGACGATCAAATCAAACGAATAGAAGAGGAAGAGGACTTGGACGAAAGTCTAGGGCGATAATCATATAATTTCGTATGTCGTTGTCGTCGGCGCATTCTGTTTGAGGGCGCACCTTGGCGTCAAGTTGGAGCATTCCGAATATAGAGCGTTGGGAAACCGGCGTTGCGGCGCTATTAAAGTTTCGTAGGCGCGAAGGTCATTGTTGTCCGGAGCGACGTCATGTTGAAGGCAATTTCAAGCTAGGCCAATGGGTGTCTGTTCAGCGCTATCGCAAAGAGTTTGTACCAGTGGAGCGTAAACGGCTTTTGGACACGATAGGATTTGTTTGGGACTGGCGAGACCAACTTTGGGAACAAAACTTTGCCGCCCTATTAAAGTTCAAGCGGCGGGAGGGACACTGTTGCGTACCAACATTTCACAGCGAAGGTGATCTCAAACTTGGGTGGTGGGTTGCGACGCAGCGTAGAAAGAGGAAGGAATTGTCAACAGAGCGGAGGCGGCGATTAAACAAGATCGGATTTGTATGGAGTGTAGGATTTATGGGTCCGATTGCTTATCGACCAAAAGTCCGTCCCGACAGAGCCGGTGCGCAACAAGATAAAACCAAAGGATTACGTCCGTTCACACGATCCATTAGACCGGCCAATGCCCGCCATTGAACAGCGAGGCGCAACAGTGCGCGCCGGTTATCGTATTTAGCCACCTTTTGTGCGGCTCGGTGACACTCTACCGCCTTGGCTCTACAATCGTCTGATGAGAACATTTTCCCCTCTCGACCTCCTATATAGCGGAAGCGTTCGGGGAACTTTGCGATAAGTCAAATCTCGCGTTATTTGGATTTTTTGATATAACTCCGGCACTTCGCAAAATTCACCGCAATCCGTCTTGGTCAGCAATTTCGCCGCCGATCTCCGCCCCGGCTCCTCCTCGAAATACACATAGGCGAGTTGCTGTCCGCTATGGTCGCGCACGACAAAGCAAACGTCCAATTCTTCGACGGACCAAGGCGGCGGGAAGCGGCGCACGACCCCCCAGAACGCAAGACGAGCGTTACGTGCGGACCGATTGGCCCGTTCAAATTTTCAATCGGGAACCAACTTTGTCAGCGATAGCGAAGATGTGTCTTATTCCTGCATTTTCCATTCAAGGATCTGACTCAGAACTAGGAGTGTTACTGGCCAAACAGCGACCCAAAGTCCCAGCCGCTCTGCATGAGCCTCTTGCAGAGCGGCCCTTAGAGCCGGATCGCTAATACTTGCCAGCACTGGCCTTACCATTTCCATCTGAGGCCCAACGTACCAAACCAGCCATGCGAACGGGATAGAAATGAGTCCTAACCAAAACAACACTTGAGGTAACTGTTTCATTTTTTCCTCCTTTGGATGTGCTGCCTAACCTTAAATCGTCCAAGTCTGGTCGGCATTGAGCGCGCAGGGCTGCAAAGCGGCCGACGCGATCCTTCGCGCCTCATCGCGCGCCAACGTCTTCACCGTTCGGACTGCAGAAGTTCTCCGCCGAACTGTTCCTTGAAAGCGCTGGCCGTGTCCGAATCGGGAAAACACCACCGATAATAGATGTGGCTTCCACCAATAATTCTCCGTCCATGTCGCGCCTGAATTTTTCGCGACCTATGGAAGTCCAACATCCGGCGGCTCAATTCGACATCCAACATATCATCATCGACGGCAAACTCGACGATGTAGGGATATTCCCTCTCGTTTGTGACCGCCTTCCCGCTACGTTGTTGGCGCATATCACGCCCGCCTGGCTGACTAAGCTAAGATGACGCGATCAGACTACTTGGCGAATTAACACCGTCAGCTTCGCAATATTCGATCCGCGATCTATCGCGTTCGTGAGCGCGTAGGGAGGCGATAGCGCCATTTCATTCTGCCGCTGTATCTGCTGGTGCCCCACTTTCGTTCGACAAATCGCAACCACGCGTAACGCAATTTTCTCTCACGCACGACGGAGACCGGATACCAAGCAAACCAGCGATGCTATTCAAGCAAAGATTTCAATAAGCACCTTCTTCATCAGTACAACTTGGGCGGTCGCACAGTTCCAGACCGAGGCGAAATTTGATGGGCGCAACTTGAGCGGCACCACCGAACGGCTCGGCGCGCGGATCAGATGGCAGCGTACAGACGGGCGTGATCCTGCTTATTTACTGGCTGTGCCCGCTGCCGCCGATGGAATCTTGTATTCACCAACAAGTTCGTCCCATGCCGCCTTGTCACTGACGCGCACGTAATGGAACGAGCCGTTGCCGGTGATGCCTTGGTACTTGCCGGTGCCGCCTGTGAACTCAAACGTGCCATTGACTTCCGGCAGCTTAAATTCCGTCACGGTGTACTTAGCAAACACTTTCGACCCGTCGGCTTCGGTAAAGGTCTTATAGCCACCACGAATTACTCCGGTATCGACCACCGACACTACCTGATAGCGGGCCTTGTCGAGGAAGGGCTTGCCATCAGCATTGTGAATAGCTCCATCCTGTTCGCTGACACTGGCCAGGTGATCAGTCCCATCATCAACCTTGAATGTTTTTTGGTCAGTGACGACCAGCGCTGCCAAACCGCGCCAGTGACCAGAGTCGTCAGCTACCGCTGGCAGGTTTGCCGCCAACATAAGCGTCAACATTGCCCAGAACGAAAGATATCCGGTACGCATCGTCGCCTCCTTCATTAGTACTCATTTGCGAGTGATCGGCGCTGACGCACTGGCGCGCAGTCGCGCTCGCTGCGTGACACGCCTTCAGACCGAAAGGTTGAGGTCTGCTAAGAGTTATGTGCCTGCCGACGGCACTAGCGCTGCCTCTTCACTCTTACGGGGACTTCGGCTCTCCCGTAATCGGCAGCTCGGTATGATGTTACAAGAGTACAGCGACAATTAAAAGCAGAGCCCCTCTCACTGCTTTTATGGATCATTCCACAATAACTCCGGCAAGCGCGCAATATTGGCCGCACTTCGCGCGCCTCATCCTTGCTGAGCAGCTTGGCCGCCGAGAGTCGGCCCGGTCATCCTCAAAAATAGTTTGGCACGCGAAATCAACTGACTGTCCTGACAAGGCAAGATTTCGCCCACCGCACTGTGTAAGTGCATATTTCGAAGCGACGATGTGGGGGCGGCGCGACGAGTACAGCGTACGCGCCGCTCTCATTATCGCCCATTCGTCTTCGGTGGATTAGCATCATAGGGCGCGCGCGATGGACGATGAGATAAAAAGCCAAGCTAAAGCCGGCGAGGAAATTCTTAACTTCGATGTTCCAGATGACGCCCTAGAGCGAGCTGCGAGTGCCGAACAAGCGTACACTTTGGCATATTGCACTCACCCCTGGTATCACTGCCCGTGGCCACAATAACGTTTAGCGCAACAACTCCGGCAGCTTGGCGATATTCACCGCAATCCGCCACGCCTCATCTTTCGTGAGCCATTAAATTTTTTCGTTAGCCATCAAATTTTGGCCAACACATCGCGCTTACCGCGCGTGTAG
>Ga0310910_10002228_pt1 | contig 10904 bp, 9 predicted proteins | sample GREbulkMGHF172_FD_203448 | JGI IMG/M metagenome (GOLD analysis project Ga0310910, IMG submission 203448) | Lab enrichment of tropical soil microbial communities from Luquillo Experimental Forest, Puerto Rico - GRE.bulkMG.HF172 | ecosystem: Environmental > Terrestrial > Soil > Tropical forest >... | reverse complement strand
ACAAACGTCCGACCGTCATATACAACGCCGATAAAATATGGAGCAATGGCAATGACTAAATTCACTCAAATGGGTAGTGCTATAGTCAATGTGGAATGCATTGAAGGAATAACTTTCGGCAATGGTGCAATATGGCTTTCTATCAAAGGCAGCAAACAGCCCAATGAAATCCCATTGAGCCAGCCAGAGCAAGCAATATTGCATCAGCAATTGCTTGAATATGGCGCTGATTCAGATGGCAAATAAGAAGAAAACCTGTCGATATTGCCAGCAAGCCGCGCATCTTCTTCATCATGGCGCGGCTGGATATCCATACCATCGGGATTATGGGCCGATGTGGGTGTGCATCCCATGCTCTTATTTCAGTATCGAAGAATGCAGAAAAACCGTAGAAATATGTGAATCAATAAGAGTTAATGCAAAAAAATCCTAAATCTATACAAATAGCTTGAATGTTATTCACAAATAGGCTATATTGAAATCTCTTTAGTGGAGAGTATGATTGAAGCACCAATCATGCATCAAGAAATCAGAGGAAGCCTGTAAATCGCTCAGGCAAAGACGGATCAGCCGGACGTCAGAAATCCAACCGGAGAACGTACTGGCGAACGTGGAAAAATAGCCGAATCGTCAAACTGGGATAGCGACCAGTCCTTTGATTTGTTGATGAATGCCAGATGATGACTGGCACTTTGAGAGGAAGTAGGGCCGCAAACTGCTCAAAGTCACACAATCAAGCAGCGGACGAAATAGAGAGTGTTAGCGGGGATTAATCTCCCGCAATCAACAAATTCCCTGATGAGCTGGTGAGATTCCAGCGAAACGCAATAATTTGCGTCGGAATTGGCGTACTGCGAAAGCAGGATATTTACTGAAGTGAGACGCCTAAGCTTCAGCCGCTGTAAGCGCGGCAACCGAAGGAAAGCCGGTCGAAGGTTCGAAAAGTTCTTACAGGACGCATAGGCTTGACTTACGCCGGGTGGAGAGAATCCGGCAATCCTAACTCAATGAGATAGGACATCTCTCTTCTTAGCACGCTGGTGTTCTATCATCTGAGTTACGCAAGTATCAAGTACTGCCACAGCCCTTACAGTGTCAATTCTTCCAGGAAGGAACACTGTAAGGGCTTTTCTTTTCATTCCTACATACCATCAAAGGGCGAAGCCCTCCCCTTCCACAATCTCACCTATCCATAAAAACACATTCCCTAAAAGCAATTACAATCCCTTGAACTTAATACTTACAAGCTCCACAATAGAACTGTAAGCATTAATACCAAAGCCTTATATTTCAAAGGGATAGAATCATGGCAGCACATCGCAAGGTTGATTATGACCGGATCGAACCTGACTGGCGAGCAGGTATCAAAAGTATCCCACAACTAGCAGCCGAATACACCAAAGCGACCGGAGTATCAGTCTCTCACGTCGCCATCTTCACGCACTTCAAGCGCATGGGTATCCCTCGCGACCTCGGCGCAAAGGTCAAAGCAAAGGCCGATGCATTGCTAATGAAGTCAATGCTTAAGAAAGACGGTTCCTCTGGGGCAACACCTAAAGATGCACAGATCATTGACGAGGCGGCCAATGTTGTAGCTGGAGTGCAGATCAAGCATAGGAAGGACATAGGCAAGGCTCAGGCATTGATGATGCGTCTGTTCGATGAATTGGAAGTGACTACGAATGAATCAGAGCTTCTGGGCCGGCTGAGAGAGATCGTCCTGATAGAAAAGGGGAAAGATGTACAGAAGGCAAAGGATGTCTATGACAAACTTATGAACTTAGGGCCGCGCATTGATATGATGAAGCGCCTCACTGAGTGCATGAGGAATTTAACTTCTCTTGAGCGTGAAGCATTCGGTTTGACCAATGCGGCTATCACTCCTGAAGGTAATTCTCCATCTGGTCTGACTCATTTCTATGGTGATTCTCAAGAATGACGGAATAAAATTCAGTTTTGATAAACATTTTGGAAATCACAGTCTCAAAAAACACGGGTTGAGACAAGACTAGAGAAAATGAATCCGAATATTATTCAGATTGAGAACGAAAAGAAAGATAAACCGACACTGAATCCAGCATTAAAACCGTTCTGGATGGCTAAGAAAGCATTAGATGGGTTGCCAGTCAGGAATAGGATTCTGTATGGCGGAAGGTCATCAAGTAAGTCATGGGACGCTGCAGGATTCTTAATTTTCCTTTCATGCAATTACAGGTTGCGTATTTGCTGCGCCAGGCAATTCCAGGCGCGTGTTGAAGAATCCATTTATACGTTGCTGAAAATCCAGATTGATCGTTTTGGCCTTAGTAGCCAATTTCGCATTCTGGACAAAAGTATTATCAATCGGGTTACTGGCTCGGAATTCGTTTTCTATGGATTGTGGAAGTCCATTGATGAAGTAAAAGGCTTGGAAGGCATTGATATCCTCATGCTTGAGGAGGCTCACAATCTTCTGGAAAAGCAATGGAAGCAACTGGAGCCAACTATCCGTAAGAATGATTCCCAAGTGTGGATATTGTTCAATCCGCAGCTTTTAACGGATTTCACCTATAAGCGCTTTGTAACGAATCCGCCTCCTGGCACGCTCAAGCGGAAGATCAATCACGATGAAAACCCGTTTTTGTCTGACACGATGAAACGGATTATCCAGGCTGCGAAGGAAGAAGATTACGAAGAATACCTGCACATCTATGAAGGCGAACCCAGAACCGATGATGAATCAGTCATCATCAAACGTAGCTGGATACTTGCTTCAGTTGATGCGCATAAGCAATTGAATATCCCTGAGATGGGCCGCAGGCGGATTGGATTTGACGTCGCTGATGAGGGTGCAGATAAGTGCGCGGCAATCTATGCCCATGGATCAGTTGTAAGCTGGGCTGACCTATGGAAGGGAGGCGAAGACGAATTGCTTAAGTCATGTACTCGCGTATGGTCTGCCTCTAGAGAATTCGGTGCAGATGTTACTTATGACTCTATCGGCGTAGGCGCTACTGCCGGCGCTAAGTTCAATGAGCTGAATCAGACTATCATAGATGGCAGGATCAAATATCAGAAATTCAATGCAGGCGGCTCGGTTTTCCAGCCTGAGCGTGAATACTCCAAAGGTATCAAGAACAAAGACCAGTTCAGCAATATTAAGGCTCAGGCATGGTGGTTAATTGCTGATCGTTTCAGGAATACATATAATGCCATCCATAAAGGGCATGAATTTGCAGAAGATGAACTAATCAGCTTGTCAAGTGACCTGCCTAATCTTGAATCATTGATCGATGAGCTTTCCACGCCTAAGAGGGATTTTGACCAGAATGGGCGAGTCAAGGTGGAATCCAAGAAAGACTTGGCAAAGCGGGATATAGCATCGCCGAATTTGGCCGATGCCCTGATTATGGCATTCGCCCCTGAAGCTATCGCAATGGCCGTTTCCAATACAACAATGCAGCAATTCGCACAACTCGGACGACGCAGATGAAAACAAGCCGCAGGAATCGCCAACGCGAAATGAATAAGGGCATTGCTCCCGTCGCCAATATCATCAAAGAAGTGAAGCCATCCGCGAGTATGCGCGTAAGCCATGAGGCAGTTGCCCATATGCGTATCAGTCCACCTACTGCCGTTGATAAGATGCGCGAGGCGCTTAAACTTCCAGAGCCTGCACCTGGTGTTATCCCCAGTACCAATTTCAAACAGCAAAAAATGGCGATGGACGATCAATTCTCGCAACCAGCCCAGTTTGCTGCGAATAACGCAATTACATCAGCTTTCATTGAAGGTCAGGGCTTCCAAGGATTCGCTTTCCTATCTGAGCTTTCGCAGCGCCCAGAATATCGTAAGCCATCAGAAACATTCGCCCGTGAGATGACGCGCAAATGGATCAAGATTCAGGCAACGGGAACGGAAGATAAATCAGACAAGATCAAAGCCATAGAGGCAGAATTCAAGAGGCTGAATGTCCAGGCAGTATTCCGTGAAGCCATCGAGCAAGATGGTTTTTTTGGCCGGTCGCAAATCTTCATTGATACTGGCCTTGATTGGGAGAATCCGCAAGACACGCCAGAATATGCGATGCCTCTTGAGGAGACTCCCGCCAAAATGCCAATAGGCGGCATCAAGCGTCTAAAAGTCATCGAGCCAATCTGGACATATCCATTCCGATACAACTCCACCAATCCAACTGATCCCACGTTCTACAAGCCTCAGTCGTGGTTTGTGATGGGCAAAGAGATTCACCATACCCGATTGCTGACCATCATTACTAGGGAATTACCAGACATCCTTAAGCCAGCCTACGCATTCTCCGGCCTGAGCCTTTCCCAGATGATGGAGCCATACGTTAATAACTGGTTGCGTGCTCGTCAGTCCGTTTCTGATCTGATCCATTCTTTCACGGTCTGGACGCTCAGCACGGATATGAGCACGATTCTTAATAATGGTGCTGCTGACTCATTTTTTAACCGCTTGTCCATCTTCAACCTGGGCCGCGATAACCATGGCGTCAATGCAATTAATAAGGATACGGAAGTATTCGAGAATATATCCGCTCCTCTTGGTGGTCTTGATCATCTCCAGAATCAAGCCATTGAGCAAATGTGCTTACCAGCGTCTCTGCCATTGGTGTACATGACTGGCATTACGCCATCTGGCCTAAATGCATCATCGCAAGGCGAGATCGAAGTATTCCACGACAATTGTGCGGCAAACCAAGAAATCTATTCCCCCCATGTTCACAAGCTTTTGAACTTGGTTCAGCTTTCCCTGTTCGGTGAAATCGACAAGGAAATAAGCTTTATGTGGGAACCGCTAAAGACAATGAGCCCTGAGCAAATCTCGAACATGCGTAGGCTAGAAGCAGAGACAGACAGCATAGACATTAACAGTGGCGCATTGACTCCCGAAGAACGTAGGAAACGCATTGCTAATGAGGAAGATTCTCCTTATGCTGCACTTGATCTTGATGAAGTAATTATCCCGCCTGACAACCCAGAAGATGAAAACTTTATGTCTCATCTGGGTTCTGGCAATCCAAAAATTGAGGAATAGAAATGGCATTCTTTGACAAGATGAGCAATGCTCAGGTAGCCGCAACGACTACCGGACAGATGGCGGGATTGGTAGCAACAGATATGCAATCTTTAATGCCTTCTCAGGCTTCTTCACTTCCAACAGCGAATGTTACCGCGCTCACTGCTTCTCAGATTGCCGCAATTCAGCCAGCAACATTTGGGAATTTCACGACATCGCAAATAACCGCGATGACTGCCGCCCAAGTGGCAGCGCTTACGCCAGGTCAACTTGCGCTGCTAAGTACAGCACAGACCGCAGCTCTTACAAATGCCGATATTGCCGCTCTTACTCCTGCTCAGGTTCCATCTATTCCTGTTGCTGATATCGCTGCGCTTTCAACGGCACAAACAGATTCGATCACAACAACCGATATAGGAACTCTGACCAATCCAGAGATAAGCGCTTTCCCAGCAGCAGACATTGATGCGATGACATTGGCTCAGATCGGGGCAATTACTCCAAGCCAGGCCGCATCTTTGACAGCAGCAGATATCGCAGGCTTGTCCACAACGCAAACAGCCGCCATCGTGCCGGCTGCAATTACAGCATTGCAATATCCAGAAATAGCGGCATTCACAGTTGGCAATATCGGGGCATTCACCAATGCACAAATTGCCGCCATTTCCCCTTCTGAGATTGTTGCATTTAGCAATGCGCAAATCGCTGGATGGACTACAACGCAATTTGCGTTACTAGCTCCTTCGACATTTGGCGCATTGACGCCAGCACAGATTGCAGCTCTTGGGACAACCTATGTAGCAGCGATCACAGTTTCTCAGGCTGCAGCTATGACCAAGCAGCAAGTGGCTGCGCTAGTTTCTACGCAGGTTGCAGTTCTAACCGTAAGTCAGTTGCCAGCACTGAGCGCCACTGCAATATCTGGATTGACTCCTGCTAATGTCGCATTACTGACCACGACTCAATTAGCATCTATCACGGCGAATCAAGTCCAATTCGGTATGACCGCCGCACAGATAGGCGCATTGACGGCAACGCAAGTGGCTGCATTGACCAATGCCCAGATAGCTGCCTTGAGCGCTTCTCATGCATCTTCTCTGATTCCTACACAGGTAGCAGCGTTCACAACAGGCCAAGTAGCTTTGATGACTCCTGCGTTTCTGACAGCAATGCTTTCTTCTGGAGCAAATGCCGCAGCGTTCACAACTTCGCAAGTGGCAGCAATGGTCGTATCGCATGTGCAGGCAATGGGGGCACAGCACATTTTGAACCTATCGCCAGCACAAATAGCGAATATGACGACAGCGCATATTGCTGCTTTGACTCCTGCCAATGTTGCTGCTTTGAGTAAAACTCAGCTTTCGGCCCTCACATCAACACAAGCGGCAGCGTTCACAACAAAACAAATAGCTGCTCTCGCGGCTCCTTCTTGGTATTAATTGGGGATAGACATGGTTGAATATGATCGCAATTGTCAGATTTACGTTAATCCGACCAATCCATTTCCATCGGCGATTCTGACTGGTACTACCTATAAGTCAGGCATCATGCCGTTGCAGGTATTCAACCAATGGGCAAGTAACTTGGTCGGATATAACGCCATCTCGGCATCGGTGAAAGCGGATCAAGTCGTGACAATCACGGTTCAGCGCTATATGGATGCCGCTGGTTTAGTCCCAGTGGGATCAAACGCCACAGCAACCACAGTCGCCAATACCGCGAGCGCCGTTTCTTTGACGACAGTTGCTCCGGCCATGTTCTACGATGTGCAGATTTCCAATAGCAGCGGTTCTACTGCCAATATCGCAGCAGGAACCGCTGCTATCATCATCATGCCTAATCCGTAATGGCACAGAAAGAGAAAAAGCTGGCAGCGATTCACCCTAATGCAGGGATCGAGGCAGCTTTTCGCAAGAAACTGGAGCATATGATTGATGAAATGAATAGCTCTGTTGAGTATTGGTTGAGTGCAGCATACAAAGCCAATACTCCAGAGATGGCGCAAGATAAATCACCGGCAGTCATGCTCAAGCAGGTAATGCGCAGGCTCTCGAAGAAATGGAATCAGAAGTTTGCAGACTTAGCGCCAGAAATTTCCAAGTATTTTTCTACCGCAGCCAAGGATCGTATTGACGGATCATTTCAGAATGCGTTAAAAGAAGCAGGGTTCACCGTTCGATTCACCACAACCCGCGCAATAAACGATATTATCCAAGCTACCGTTGCAGAGAATGTTTCGCTGATTAAGACAATATCTAGCGAGTACCTTTCTGACGTTGAGCAAATGGTTATGCGCAGTGTGACTCAAGGCCGCGATCTAGGAGGATTGCGAAAAGAACTTGAGGATAGATACGGGATCACGAAGCGACGAGCAACACTGATAGCCAAACAATCGAACAATAACGTATCGGCTATGGTGAAACGAGCACGTGAGGAAGAATTAGGAATCACTGAAGCTGTATGGATACATGCACGCAAGAGCCGCCATCCAAGGCATGAGCATGAAGAATGGAACGGGAAGCGGTACAACATCAAGACAGGGATGTATTCCAAAGTATCAGGCAAATATGTTTGGCCCGGAACTGATTTTAGTTGCGGTTGCATTGGCAGAAGCATTCTTCCATCAATGAATCGCACAGCTTATACAGAGTAAAACATGCCAAGATTAGCCACAGACCCGCCAATCAGCGAAAAGCAGCGACGTGCCATGTATGCCGCCGCTGCTGGCAAGTCCAATCTGGGAATACCTAAGAAAGTGGGTAAGGAGTTTGTGGGAAAAGATGAACGAATCAAGGGCGCTGGCATCATGATGATGTCGCCTCAAGGCAATGTTTTGTTTATCAAGAGAAGTCCAAAATCAAATCATAGTAATGAATGGGATTTTCCAGGCGGCAGGGCTGATGATTATGAAAGCCCAGAAGATACCGCGATCAGGGAAACCATCGAAGAAATAGGCGCTATGCCTTATGGTCAGCTTCAGGAGATATCCGATTTCAAGGATGTCGAAGGAGTGGACTTCGTTACCTATTGCATGTATGTCTCGCGTGAGTTCACGCCAAAGCTTGAGCTATCCGAGCATACAGACTTCAAATGGGCACCTCTCGATAATCCACCTCAGCCTTTGCATCCAGGCGTGAAGAAAACGATTGAGTCCTATTTGAAAGATCAGAAGAAAGATCAGTTAAAGCCTGCTCAGGATCAACATATTGCAATGGATCATCTGGCGTTTGATAAAGAGAGCGTTAGGACTTTCGACCAAGATGGCCGCTTGCATGTTGCCTTGACGAATATCAGTAAAGCAAATATCTGCCCTTATCGCGGCAATGAAATCCCTGATTGGCAGGAACTCGGCCTTGATCCAGATAAGGTATATAAGTTGTTGCGCGACCCTGCAGAGCTTGAAAAGGGAGCATCGACGTTCAACAATATACCTGTACTCTCAGAGCATGTCCCTGTCAGCGTAGAGAACCCACGGCAAGAACTGGTTATGGGTTCTACAGGTACTGATTCTGTCTTTGAATCACCTTATCTGAAAAATTCCATGGTGGTATGGGTTCAGAAGGCGATTGACGGGATAAAGAGCAAAGACCAACAAGAATTATCCTGCGCTTATTATTACCGTGCTGATATGAAGCCAGGAACGTTTGAAGGGCAAAGCTACGATGGTGTGATGCGTGATATTCGCGGTAATCACGTCGCACTTGTTTCCAAAGGTCGCGCCGGGCCTGATGTTTTAGTCGGCGATAGCAAACCTACTTTCTCAACCAAACAGGAGAAAACCATGGGCAAGTCCCTTAGCAAAACTGCAGTGATGGTTAAGGGAGCCTTGATGGCTGCTCTAAAACCAAAGATGGCCGCTGATTCGAAAGTCGATCTGGGTTCTTTGTTGAATTCGGTATTGGCTGGCGTCAAGCGCAAGAATTGGCATGAGAAGCGCCCTGGTATTCTGGCCGCGATCAAGCCGAAGTTGGCATCGGATGCCGAATTGTCGGATGTGGTTGAATTACTCGACAAGCTCGAAGAAAGCATCCCCAAGGAAGCTGACACAGCAACAGACGATGATGACCCTGAAGGCTTGGAAGAAATCATGACCATGCTACGCGGGAAGATCAGCGACGAAGACCTGAAATCTGTTGAAGAAATGTGCCGCCAGCACATGGCACCAAAGATGGCTGGCGATGAGCCTCAACAGACTGCAGGTGCAGCCAATGCCAATCCAAAAGACACCACAAACAAAGAAGTAATTAAGGATGGTGATGGCAAAGACAAAGAAGGAAAGGACAATTACGACATGGTAGGCAAAGCCGCGATGGACAAAGCGATCAAACTGGCATCTGATAAGGCAGCGAAAGACGCCGAACAGCGCACAGTTAAACGCATGAACGACATTGCCGAAGCTCGCGAAGTTGTCGCGCCTTATGTCGGCAAGCTGGAAATTGCGATGGACAGTGCAGAGCAAGTCTATAAGACCGCTCTGGAAACACTGAAGGTTGACATTGATGGCGTCCATCCAAGTGCATACAAAGCCGTCCTGATGGCACAACAAAAGCCTGGAAGTGAATCCAAGCCGCGTATGCATGTTGTCGCTACTGATAGCGCGATGAATGCGGACATGATGGAAGCATTCCCCAATATGCACCGCTTGGATAAGCGTTAATCTCAACCCCATATAACTTTACAAGGAGTACATCATGGGATTTCCCCGTCAAGTAAATGTCGTAGCGGCTCCAGCAACGGTCGGTGACTGGTGTGACCGCAACCCACGCGCAACTGTTGACGCCGGTTATGGCGCTCTGGTTGCTGGTGCCAATGGCCTGACCATTGGTAACTTTGCCTGGTTTGATCCAGTCAATCCAAACGCACTGAACAACACAGGCCCAGGTGCTCCAGCTGGCTTTGTCCACCGTGAGCAACAAGCGCTGATTACTCAATATCTGGCTGACAGCACTTTGGTGATTCCGGCTGGTTTGGGAGCAACTGCTGTCAATGCTGCTGGTGTGTGGGCCTTGAATACTGGTACTGTCACTGCACAGATCGGTATGACTGCCTATGCCAATAACGCAACTGGCGCAGTGACATTCAACGTAGCAGGCACTCCGCCTACATCGGCAAGCGTAACAGCCTCCTTGGCTGCGAACTTGATTACCGCTGCAACTGTTGCTGCGAACAGCATTACCGCAGGTTCTATCAGCGGTACTACCTTGACCGTCACAAGCATTGGCGCTGGCACTGTCTTGGCTGCCGGTCAAATTCTGTCTGGTGGTTCGCCTTCGACTGGTTTTGTCGATCCGAATACAACCATCGTCAGTCAGTTGACAGGCACAGCAGGCGGCACAGGTACTTACACTGTGAACATCTCTCAAAACGTCACAAGCGTTGCTATGGGTGTTACTGGTGGTGGTCTGACCGTTACCACGATGGGCACTGGCACTGTCGCAGTAGGACAAACAGCCACAGCAGTGAGCAATCTGGCAGCCGGCACAACCATCACAGCATTCGGTACTGGTAACGGAACAAATACAGGCACTTATGCTTTGAGCCTGGCTCCTACCACTCCAGCGGCTGGTGTAGCAGTAACACTGTCTGGCGGTACTTTGATAGTCACTGCCGTAGGTTCTGGCGTGCTGAACATCAACGATACCGTAACAGGCGGCACTATTGCGGCTGGTACTTACCTGCAATCCTTCGTGGCTGGTTCTGGCACATTGGGCGGTACTGGTAACTACCTGGTCAACACATCGACCACATCGGCCAGCGGTACTGTGACAGTCGCAGCAGGTACGGCAACTAAATGGGTGGCTCAATCGGTCGGTGCGCCGGGTGAGCTGGTGAAGATGACTACTTGGCTGCTGGGATAATCCTAGCCATTTTTAACTAAGAAA
>Ga0310910_10002225_pt1 | contig 10909 bp, 10 predicted proteins | sample GREbulkMGHF172_FD_203448 | JGI IMG/M metagenome (GOLD analysis project Ga0310910, IMG submission 203448) | Lab enrichment of tropical soil microbial communities from Luquillo Experimental Forest, Puerto Rico - GRE.bulkMG.HF172 | ecosystem: Environmental > Terrestrial > Soil > Tropical forest >... | reverse complement strand
CGCGTCCGCGGTCGCCCCCAAACGACTTCCGGACAGCAACCATGAGTCGGCACATGAAGTACGGCCGCGGGCGCTGGGTGGTCGAGCGAACCTTTGCCTGGCTTAGGTAGCCGCAACTGACGACTGGCGAAGGATTCCGAAACGATTATCACCAGCAACGAGGCGTGGTTTTCAGTTGTTAACGCGTTGTGTCGCCCGCCTACGGGCAACAGGCGCTTAAATAAATTTAGAACAACCATTACGATCGGCGCCGGAAAGCAAAAAGAGGTTTCAGAAGTGCTATCCTAGGACAGTCCGGGGATGCGCGCGCCGGAGGCGAGGAACCGATCCCGTGAAAAAAAGTTGTGCGTGTTCGTTGTCTATTGAGAAACGTATGCACAGACTAGCTCTTGCCGGAGCAACGGCAGCGATGATCGCATCATGCGATCTACTGGACATCGCTTATGCCGACACCACCCTTCTCAATGCCTCTTATGAGCCGACTCGCCGCTTTTATTCTGATCTGAACAAGGCCTTTGCCGCCCACTGGCAGGCGGAGCAGGGTGAAAAAATCACCATCTATCAGTCGCACGCCGGTTCCGGAGCGCAAGCGCGGTCGGTCACTTTTGGCCTGGAGGCTGACGTCGTCACACTGGCGCTCGCTTACGACATCGATGCCATCGTAGAGCGTGCGAAGCTACTGCCGGGGGACTGGCAGAAGCGGCTGCCAAACAACAGCGCGCCTTATACTTCGACCATTGTGTTCCTGGTGCGCAAGGGCAATCCGAAGCAGATCCGCGATTGGCCCGATCTCGCGCGGGAAGGCATTAGCGTGATCACGCCCAATCCGAAAACATCGGGTGGCGCCCGCTGGAACTATATGGCCGCCTGGGGTTTTGCGCTGCGGCTTCACGACAACGACGAGAGACAGGCGCGCGACCTGCTGGCCGGCATCTATCGCAATGCGCCCGTGCTCGACACCGGAGCGCGAGGCGCGACCATCACCTTCACGCGCCGCGGCATTGGCGACGTGCTGATCGCCTGGGAGAACGAGGCCCTGCTCGTCGCCCGCGAGACGGGCCCGGAGGACTTCGAGGTCGTGGTTCCCTCAGTAAGCATCCTCGCCGAACCGCCGGTGGCCGTAGTGGATAAGGTGGTCAACCAGCGCGGCACGCGCAAAGCGGCGGAGGCCTATTTGAGCTTTCTCTACGCGCCCGAGGGCCAGCAGCTCGTCGCGAAGCACTATTATCGTCCGCGGCTGCAGGAGGCGGCCGAGGGTTACCCGGATCGCTTCGCCCAACTCGAGCTGATGCACATCGATGATTTCGGCGGCTGGGCGAAGGCATACAAGACGCATTTTGCCGAGGGCGGGATCTTCGACCAGATCTATCGGCCGGGGGGTTGACCGAATGATCGCGGGCGCCATCGCGATCCGCCAGCGAAGCATTATCCCCGGCTTCGGGTTGTCGCTCGGGGTGATGCTCAGCTATCTCGGGCTCATCGTCATCATTCCGCTTTGCGTGCTGCTGCTGAAGGCGAGCGACGCCGGCTGGGCGAAGATTTGGATGGAGCTCTCCTCGCTGCGAACGCTCGCGGCCTTCCGGGTCAGCTTCGGGATCGCGTTTCTCGCCGCGGCCTTCAATGCGGTGTTCGGCTTCATCGTGGCTTGGGTGCTGGTGCGCTACGAGTTTGTCGGGCGCCGGCTTATCGATGCGATGATCGACCTGCCGTTCGCATTGCCGACTGCTGTCGCCGGCGTCTCGCTCACGCAAATCTATGCCGAGAACGGCTGGCTCGGCTCAGTGCTCGCTGTCGCCGGTATTAAGGTCGCCTTCACGCCCCTCGGGATCCTGGTGGCGCTCGCCTTCGTCGGGTTGCCATTCGTCGTGCGGACGGTGCAGCCGATACTGCAGGATTTCGACCGCGAGGCCGAGGAGGCGGGCGCCCTGCTCGGCGCCTCGCGCTGGAACATCCTGCGCCGGGTGGTGTTTCCGCCGCTCGTTCCCGCGGTGATGACCGGGTTCACGCTCGCCTTTGCACGCGGAATAGAGCGAATACGGCTCCGTCATCTTTATTGCCGGCAATATGCCCGGCTATTCCGAGATCGTTCCGCTGCTGATCATCATCAAGCTCGAGCAGTTCGATTATGCGGGCGCAACCGTGATCGCGAGCCTGATGCTGGTGGCGTCCTTCATCCTGCTGCTCACCATCAACCTGCTGCAGGCATGGACCCGGAGACAGCAAGGTGCTTGACCATGCATCGAGCTTTGACGCGAGTCCGGCGGCGCGCCAGCCGCTGCCGCTGACGGAGAGCGCTGGCGCGCGCACCCTACTCATCACCATCGCCCTTGGCTTCCTGCTGTTGTTCCTGCTCCTGCCGCTTATCGTAGTGTTCGCCGAAGTCTTGCGACTGGGGTTCGACAGCTATTGGGCGGCGCTGCGCGAGCCGGAAGCGCTGGCGGCCATCCGGCTGACCTTGCTGACCGCCCTAATCGTCGTGCCATTCAATGCGGTCTTCGGCATCGCCGCCGCCTGGGCAATCACAAAATTCCAGTTCGCCGGCCAGAACCTGTTGATCACACTTGTCGACCTGCCGTTCTCGGTGTCGCCGGTAATCGGCGGCATGGTGTTCGTGTTGCTGTTCGGCCTGCAGGGCGTGTTCGGACCATGGCTTGCGGCGCACGACATCAAGATCATCTTCGCCATTCCCGGGGTCATCATCGCGACGCTATTCGTGACGCTCCCTTTCGTCGCTCGCGAGCTGATCCCGCTAATGCAAAAGCAGGGCACCGACTGCGAGGAGGCCGCACTGATGCTGGGCGCGAGCGGCTGGCAGACCCTGTTCCGCGTTACGCTGCCCAATATCAAATGGGGCCTGCTCTACGGTGTGCTGCTATGCAACGGGCGCGCTATCGGCGAGTTCGGTGCGGTCGCCGTTGTATCGGGACATATTGTCGGGCACACCACCACCATGCCGCTGTACATCGTGGTGCTCTATAACGATTTCAACTTTCCCGCCGCGTTCGCAGTTGCATCGCTGCTGACGCTGATAGCGTTCGCTACGCTCATCCTGAGGACCATTCTCGAATGGCGTGCGGAGCAGCGTCTGGCGAGCAGCCGTCTGCATTAGGAGAGTTCGTTGCGAATTGAAGTAAAGGAACTCACCAAACAATTCGAGCACACGCTGGTGCTCGACCGGATTAATCTGGAGATCCAGGAGAAGGAGTTCCTCGGTCTTCTCGGTCCCTCCGGCTCCGGAAAGACCACGCTATTGCGCATTATTGCAGGACTTGAGTCTCCGGATGGGGGTGTGGTCGAGGCCGACGGCCGCGATGTGAGCACGCTCGGCTTCGAGGAGCGCAAGTTCGGCTTCGTGTTCCAGCATTATGCGCTGTTCAATCATATGACAGTGTTCGAGAACGTCGCCTTTGGCATGAAAGTAAGGCCCCGCGGTGCGCGGCCGGACAAGCAGGCGATTGCCGACCGTGTAAAGGAACTGCTCGAATTAGTGCAGCTTGGCGAGTTCGAGGACCGTTTCCCGGCGCAATTGTCGGGAGGGCAGCGTCAACGGGTGGCCCTGGCGCGCACCCTCACAATCGATCCGCAGGTGCTGCTGCTAGACGAGCCGTTTGGTGCTCTCGACGCCAAGGTGCGTGTCGGCTGCGTCGCTCGCTACGCAATATTCATGACGCGACCGGGCTCACCACCATTTTCGTCACTCACGACCAGGAGGAGGCGCTCGACCTCGCGGACCGTGTCGCGATCATGAATCACGGCGTCATCGAGCAGGTCGGAGCTCCCGTCGAAGTCTATGAGTCGCCGAAGACGCCCTTCATTTTCGATTTTCTCGGCCATACCAACTCCTTCGATTGCGTGATCCGCCACGGCAAGGCGCGATTGGGCGACAAAGAGCTAAATGTGGAACCTGGCATTCCTGACGGCCCGGGTGTTGCCTTCGTGCGGCCGCACGATATCGTGCTGTCGCGGGCCAACGACCCCGAGCCAACGCAGGATGCCAAGCTGCCGGACACCGCTATAATGCGCTTTGTTTCCGCGCGGGGGCAGCGGGCGGCGGTCGAGCTGCTTTATGGGAAACGATTGATTGAGGCGGAGGTGAGCCGGGAAAGGCTTAACGAGCTCCGCCTCTCAGTTGGGGACAAATGCACGATCAGATTGCGACTGCCGCGGATCTACGCAAAGCGGGACGCCGAGAAGCAGACCGGAATAGGCGAGCGCGCTGCGCCCCGCCCGCGCTTCCGGAAACGCCTGCGAAGCCGGCTGGGCGGAACACTGTAGCGGGCATCCTTGGTACTGAGCGGTTTCTTAGACCTCGTCGGCCCCGAGTCGATAGGTCGCCTGATCAACCTCCGCGGACAGCACAAGATCGCTCCCGGTAACCAACGCGGCAACGGCGCGAAACAACGGCACCAGCACGCGCACCACGACACCCCGCGAAGATAGGCCGGAATCCACTTCGGGTGCCGGCCTTCGTCACCGCGATCCGACGATCATTCGGGCAGGCCGAAGACTGTCAGGACGCCGCCAAGTTGGGTGTAGTTGGCCAAGGGCGTCGCGTTGCAGCGTCGTTGCCGGGCGGCATCGTGGCGGCCCAGGCGCAAACCAGTCTTGACGCGCGCGTCGTCGCGATCAACATCCCCGGCGCTTCAGCTATCGCCCAGATCGGGACTTTCCTAAGCGACGTGGCGCAGGGCGCTTGAGCGGCCCCGATACCGACTACTCCAGCGTTTCAACATACATTCAAGGCGGGGCGGTGCTGGATCCGGCCCGAATCCTGGTCGGCAGTACATCGAATTTTGGAGCATCGCGGGCGGTCGGGTTCGGAGCGCAAGGGTCGTTCTTGTCTATAGATCCGAGTGGGTCAGGCGTTTTGAAGGTGCCATCCGACTTTGCGACCGGCGGCGGTCAGGCCTCGGCGCTCAAAGGCGCGGTCCAGATGTTCAGCGCGAACAGCCCGGACTTCCTCAACCAGTTCAACAACCCGAACGCCTTGACCAAACAATATGCTGCGGTGAGCAATCCGCTTGGCCTGTCCAACAACAACGGCTTCGGTCGTATCTGGCCCGCCAATTCGCCCTTTGGCCTTGACGGGATCGGTTCGTCGAGCATCGTAGACCCTACCGGATTGCCCCTCGCGAAACCGCCAAATCCGGATATCGGCGGTGTCTATGTCGGGAATAAGACGAACCGCAATGCTGTCACGACGCCCTCGCAACCGCAGGTCATCCCCGGCGGCTTGAACAGAGGGGCGGTTGGCACTGCCCTACTCGGTCCGTCCCCCGACGGTACCTGCAAAGCGGTGTTCGTTGCCGCGACCGCCGATGGTGCGATCGTGCAGGAGCACACATTGAAGGGGCTGGATGGGCTGGTGCCGGCAGGTACGATTTGCCCGATTCTCGGCAGTGACGGCAATGCGCAGGACGAGGCCGTGCAACCTCGGTTCGGAGTGATAATGAACCCATACACCGAGCCACCTGTGGTACGGCAGCTGTTCGTCAGCGAGCCCTTCGACGACACCATAGCGGTCGTCAATTTGACCGGAACACCGCCCACAGCGGTTTTTCATCTGCAGTCGGTTACCCGGATCACCTCGCCGGCGTTGAACCTGCCCGTCGACCTGACACCTGTCAAAAGAGATAAGGACAATTTCAACTGGGCGAGCAACACCACCCTCGATGAGGGTTCCGAATTTTATGTCGCCAATCAAGGCGACAATACGATCGTCCGAATGCTGCAGAACGGCACGGTCGTGGCGATCAGGCAGGTCACTGTCAATGGCATACCGCTGAACAATGTCGTCCTGAATGGGGAATTGCCGCGTCTGCGGACGCCACGGACACGCACGCTCCCGTCGACCATTTATGCGACCTACGTCGACCCTAATACCAACCAAGGCGGCGTCCTCGCGATGCCGGCGTTCTGAAGCGCCTCGGCAAAAATCCGGCGCGGCGCTGCTTCGGAGCCCAGCCAAAAACTCAAGCAGATGGCTGGCGGATTGCTGGTCCTGCAAACGAAATGTGCGGCGCCCGATAAATCCGAGGTGCTCGGGATGCTCCATCGCGACCGGGAAGGGGAAGAATGCGCGCCGTTTCCGGCCGTTCGCCGGATCGCACGGAAACGACGAGCTCCGCGCACCGTCCCCGCAAAAAATCGCCGGCAATGTGAAGCGGCTCACACACCTTCGGAGATTGAAGAGCTATTCGTGTGGGGCTCAAGCCAGCTCGTCCAGCAGCGCCTTCGCTTCCTGCAGAACCGGCGTACCGAGGCCCTCCGTTAACCAGTTGTACACCGGTGCGAGCAGCGCATGCGCCTGCTTGCGTTTGGCTTGGTGATGCCATAGCCGGGCGAGGCTGGTCGCGGCGCGCAGTTCCCAGAGCTTGGCACCTTGCTGCTGTGCGATGGCAATCGCTTCGCGGTAGCTGGTCTCGGCACCGGTGCGATCGTCGATCGACACCAGCACGTCCCCGCGCAGCCGGACAGTCTCGGCCAACAACCATCGTTCCTCTGTCGCGTCCGCCACGCGCCGCGCCTCCTCGATGTGCTCGAGCGCGGCTTGCGGCTGCCCAGCTATCCGAAAGGCGTCCCCAAGAAGCGTCAGCACCCACGGCTTGTGGACAATAAACCGCAGCTTGTCCCAGCCAGCCGCACCGGTGGTGAAAAGTGAAATTCCCTCGTCCGCACGCCCCAGTGCCGCCAGGCACCAGCCGCGCTCCATGAGAGCGAATGCCTGATACCATCGGAGTCCATGCTCGGTAGCGAGTGCCAGCAGTTCGTCGGCGGATTGCAACAACGACGCAGGCTTGAAGCTGAGAAACGAGCCCGTGTTCCAGGCGAAAAAGCCCAGCGCGTAAGCCAGTGTGGGGGATGGGAGAGCCGGCGCGCCTCGTCCAGCGCCGCGCCGCGTTGGCGCAATGCGTGATCGATATGTCCGAGGCACGCGAGCAGACATGCTAAGTGGAGCCGTACCCAGACGCGCGCATCGTAGGACAATAGCTCCGAATAGGAAGACCGATCTGCCGGATCGTAAAGATCGAGGCCCTTCTCGAGGTATGTCCGACCTTCGGTGAATTCCCCGAGTTCAAAACACGTAAACCCGCTGGCATCGCAGCCCATCACTTGCATGGGGACGTCGCCGGCAGCCTCGCCCAGGTCTCGCAGCTCCGCGGCAAGCCGTCGCGCCTGCTGAAGATCAGCTCGGGACATATGATCGGTAAACTGGCCCCAGAGCGCGAACAGCAGCGCGCGCGGCCGGTTCAGCCTTGACGCGAGCTCGCGTGCCCGCGAGTGCACCTCGTCTAGTTCCGGTGCACCCCAGCCCCGGTTTATGATCAGCGCCCGACCGAGGGCGGTTTGCAGATCGAGCTCGGTCTCGCGGCGCCAATCGCAATCGGGCAGGGCATGAAGCAGCGCTAGCCCGCGATGGAGCAACGCGACAGCCTCCGCAGCCGCCGAGCGTGCCCAGGCCTGCCGCCCGGCGGCGAGCCAATAGTCGACCGCCTTCTCAATCAGACAGGCTTCAGTGCAGTGATGGGCGAGCAGCGCGGGTTGAGCAGCTCCAACCTCCGGAAACCGGTCTTCGAGGGTGGCGGCGATGCGTGCATGAAGGTGCTGACGACGGCTGCGCAGCAAAGTGCTGTAGGCGGCATCCTGAACCAGCGCGTGCTTAAACCTGTATTCAGCGTCAGGTGGTGTGCCGCGCCGGTAAATCAACTCTGCATTCACCAGCTGAGCGATGGCGTCATCTAGCTGCCGCTGCGGCATCGAAGCCACCGCGCTGATCAGCTCGTGCGAAAACTGCCTGCCGAGCGCGGCCCCAATCTGAGCCACCTCGCGCGCCGGAGCCAGCCGGTCTAGCCGAGCCAGCAGAGAAGCCTGCAGGCTCGACGGAATGGCCAGCTCCGGCAACGGATCCACTGCTCTGTAGTGATCGTCGGCGTCGGTCACCAATCCGCTCTCGATCACCGCCTTGGTCAATTCCTCGATAAAGAGCGGTACCCCGTCGGTTCGGTCGACAATCTGGTCGGTGATCTCCCGAGGTAGGGCCTTGCCGCTGGTCAGCCCTGCAACCATATCCCCCCGCTGCCCCGGCGTTAGGCGATTGAGACTCAACAGGCTCACATCCGGCCGGCCGGCCCAGGGCCGGGCGAACTCGGGGCGGAAGGTGATGATCACCAGCATGCGCAGTTGGGCCACCCTGTCGATGATCAGGTCCAACAGCTCAAGCGAGGTAGGATCGCTCCATTGAGCGTCCTCGAACAGCAGCAGCACTGGTTGCCGAGCTGCCAATCCTTCGACCTGCGCCACCAACGCCAGAAGTGTCTTCTCCTTTTGCTTCTGTGGGGTCAGGCCGAGCGGCGGGCAGCGTTCGGCCGGGATGGACAGTAGCGCCGCGATCAGTGGTACAACCTCGCCGAGGTCAGAAGTTGCCTGCCGGAGCACGGCCTCCAGCTTTTGGAGCCGTTGCGCGGGGCTATCTTCGCGCCGGAGTGCCGCCGCCCGTTCGAGGTGCGCGATCGTCGGGTAGAGCGCAGTATCTTGGTGATGGGGCGAGCAGAAGAATCGTAAGCGGGTGTGCGGTTCACCGGCGAGCTGTTCGAGCAGAGCCTGGGCCAGGCGCGATTTCCCTATGCCGGGCTCGCCGGAGACCAGCACGACGCGGCCTTCGCCGTCTTTGGCCTGTTGCCAACGGCGCTGCAACAGCGCCAATTCCTCGTCGCGGCCGATAAGTGGCGTGCCCGGTGTCCGCAATGCCGCGAACCGACCCTCGACTTCACTCTCACGCAATACCCGCGCGGCGATGACTGGCGCGCCGAAACCCTTGATCTCGACCGCCCTCAGATCTTCGTAGTCAAACAGTCCCCCTGTGAGCCGCCGTGTGCTCTCGGCGATCAACACGGTCCCTGGCTCGGCCAGTGCCTGCAGGCGCGCCGCGAGGTTCGGCGCTTCGCCGACGATTGCGCGCTCGCGCGCTTCTCCTTCGCCCATTAGATCGCCGATAACCACCAAACCGCTGGCAATCCCGACCCGTATCTGTAACCGCTGCGGCCCCCTGATCTCGCCGACGGCATCGACTAGGGCGAGGCCGGTGCGGACTGCCTCCTCGGCGTCATATTCATGGGCTTGCGGATAGCCGAAATAAACCAGCACACCGTCACCCATGTACTTCGCAATGTAGCCACCATGCCGCGCCACGGTTTGTGCGGCCCAGGCGTGATAGCGCGCAATGATGTCGTGCAACTCCTCCGGGTCGAGCCGCGCCGATAGCGCGGTCGAGCCGACCAGGTCGCAGAACATCACTGTCAGCTGGCGCCGCTCGGCTTCCGTAGGTATGCCATCCAGGGCCCGCGCTACCACGCCCGGTTTATTGCTTTCGTTTAGGGCGGCAATTGCCCCCAGCAAGCGGCGCCGGTGGCCGACCGAGGTGACGCCCAGGTCCTTGAGATCATCGGCCGTCAGGCTCGGGAGCACCGCGCTGTCGATATCGTTGTCGCGGAACGCCAGCGCATACTGTTGAAGCCCGAGGCCACGCAGCCAATCAGCCACATCCATAGAGTATACCCACAAGCGGCAAGTTGCCGAACGACCGAGGGACGAGATGTCGTTGATAGTTGAAGGTGTTGTGGAGAGCGGAATGGATGTTGAGAAAACGCTGGGCGGATCGAGCCGACTTGAACCGCGGCATCTTCCGCTCTCGTCACCACACGATTGATGGGAGTTTTCAGCGCGATTGTTCTTTCTGAGGCCTCGATCATGAGGGCACGTGAGGCGCAGTTCCCGGAAAGCCGAGCCGTGTTCGCACCCACGTCGGGCGGGAAGCTGTTAGCAGGAATGTGCAATACGTCATCGCCTTTGAGGCCTCCGAGATCGGCAGCCCCGATGTTGCAGGTGTCATCGGATGCAGCCGGTGCTTCCGAGCGCAGGACGTTCATGATCGCCGTGATGCCGGAATTTGATGCGTTGCTAAAAGGGGGCGCCCCGAGCAAATCGACTGATTGCATGCGCCCTTAAAGTCAGCGCTCAAAGCTGCTCCCAATTCGGCCCCTCGACCGTCTCCCTGGCCGCCGTAAGGAAGGCGCGGAGACGACGAGAGGTAGCCCAACCACCTTCGCTTCCCGTTCAAGCCACGCTGCGTCCCCTAGGGACCGTGAACTCATTTTCGGCGCGCTTTCCCGACGGAAAGCGCGCCTGAAAGATGGGCAGCCCTTGAAACGCCGTGAACGGTTACTTGAGACTAGAGCTCTTGCGTGACGATCACCGACCGCTCCTGCAATTCGCCGATCTTCAATGCTTCGGCGTAGAGCCTCTGATAGGCCGAATCTTCCGATAAAGCGTGCATTGCTGTGCCATAAGTTGCCCAATCCTGAAAGACGATGGCCGCGAACATCTGGCCAGCATACGCACCAGCATGACAGGGGCCCCACCGCACGGACACGGCGCCGTGTCGCTTCAAAATGGGCGCGATCTCCCTTGCTATCCGCGAGGTCTCTTCTTGATTGCCCTTCCAGCGAGATACAGCAGTAATCGCCATTGCTTATCCTCCTTGTTCTGCGTCTCCGCTTTGGACGCCACGTTGTCGGAGCGGATGTCGTCGGCTGTCGGACGAGTCGTACCGCCGCTTTTCTGAGCTTACTCGCGGAATACCGAGAACTCGCTTTCAGCCGTAACCGCTATTTATTGGCATTCTTCGGATACGAACGCGCTTGGTGCGCTGGGTCAATACGTGCGACTACGTATCCGACGAGCTGGTGACGATCGGCGCTGAAGCTGGCTTTGGCCGCTTACCCGGTTCCTGACGGGACTTATGCTCGCAGCCGACCGCCTCGCGCCGGGAGCGAGAGGTAGCGGAATTATCCCGAGAGGCCGCGACCATTGTCGGTGACTATGACGAGTTCGTTGAGCGCCTTAGTGAGTC
>Ga0310910_10002220_pt1 | contig 10914 bp, 10 predicted proteins | sample GREbulkMGHF172_FD_203448 | JGI IMG/M metagenome (GOLD analysis project Ga0310910, IMG submission 203448) | Lab enrichment of tropical soil microbial communities from Luquillo Experimental Forest, Puerto Rico - GRE.bulkMG.HF172 | ecosystem: Environmental > Terrestrial > Soil > Tropical forest >... | reverse complement strand
GTCAATATTTCACGTGGCTGCAGCGCGAGGGCGTGCTCGAAGCCAACCCGGTCACCTTCACCAATGTCCCCACCATGAATGGCGCACGCGCGCGCCTGCTCAGCGACGAGGAACTGCGCAAGATCTGGTCCGCGCTGGGTGACGGCGACTACTCCGATGTCGTTAAGCTGCTCATCTTCACCGGCGCGCGGAGGCTCGAGATCGGCGACCTGTCATGGCACGAGGTGGACCTGGAGGCAGCCGAGATTCGTCTGCCTGCAGAGCGCTGCAAGAACAAGCGCCCACACACGATCCTGTTGTCGGAGCCTGCCCTGGCCATCCTGGCAAAGCGGTTGCGCAACGAGCGGGGCTATGTGTTCGGCCGTGGCGCCTTCGGCTTCCAAGGCTGGTCGCACTGCAAGGAGATGCTGAACGCGCGCGTCCCGAACGTGAAGGATTGGGTCCTGCATGATCTGAGACGGCTCATCTCGACTGCGATGCATGACCGACTCGGCGTGCCCCCACACGTGGTCGAGGCCGTGCTCGGGCATGTCGGGCACCGCAGCGGGGTCGCTGGCACCTACAACAAGGCGCTCTATGTCGACGAGCGCCGTCGCGCGCTGGCGCGCTGGGGCGAACACGTGCTCGGGATCGTGACCGGAAAGGCGGTGAAGGCTAAGGTCGTGAATCTGCGGAAACGTTGAAAAGCGAGGCCCGGCGGAGCCGTTCAAAACTGCCGCCGGGCCTCAATCCACCACCTAAGGCACAGGTGCGGAATGCCCACCAAAAATAGTCGCCGGTCGCGGCGACCACAAGCCACAAGACAAACCCTACTAACGTTCGAACAAGCGCACCCTCCGGTCGAGCAGGCCGTAGCCGCCCTGCACGCAGAATGGAAAAAGCGTCGGGACGAACGCTTGCAACCCTTCAAAAGCAAACCTGACGCTGCAACGAATCCTCAGGTTTACTGGGATGCTGCGGATGCCGAATTCGCAACGGAAGAAGATCCTGAGCCGTCGGCGCAAGCGTTTCTGATTAGCAAGCTTCGTGATGGGAGTTTGCCTTTCTTCGTGCACGACGCTGCCGGCAAGATCGTTAAAGGGGATTCTAAGTTGCATTTGCGTACACTAGCGGCGATCCAGCATGCGCTGATTGGTGCCCGCGATCTCGAGCGCACACTCGCTGAGGGGAGTGCGGCGCCGCAACAAGTTCGCCGAATCAGTAACGAACAGTCAGCCGAGCGTTTCGTGGACGGCTATATCAAAAGCGAAAAAGAAGCAGGACGCACGCCGACACAGCGCGGAGTCGAGCAGGCTGCGAAGAACGCCGGAATTCATGGAGGCCGGCAGCTGCTGCGCAATGCCTATAACCACCTGCAGCGTTCGGCTGGCATTGCGGTGGAACGGGGCCATCCAAAGAATTCGCCGAATCAATTTGCCAAAAAATAACTCGCGGCGAATTGCGAAATAGGGCTCTCCTTTCGCGTCTGTGCTCTTGTCGCTCCAACGACCCCAGTTGGAGCGCTTATGTCCATCACCAGCATCGGTTTCGAAGGCAGGCTCGATCGGGTGCGGTCACTAAAAGAGTTCGCCGCGCACGTCGGATTGAGTTTCAAGACCCTGAAGCGACTCATCGCCGTCGGCCAGGGACCGCGCGTGACGCAGCTGTCTGCGCGCCGCATCGGCATTCGTGACAGCGACGGACAAGCGTGGCTCGAGGGGCGATCGCGTTAAACGCGACAAGCTCCCGCTCCGGCGTGCCGCCGTTCGGCGTCGGATCGCGGTTTCAACACGGGCGGCAAGGCAAACGGCCTCAAGCGCATCACCGCCGAGGCCGTTAGAAGAAGGAGACATCTAAAGTGCGTACTCACACCTACACTGCGACGGCCTCACCCGTCAATTCCCTCGCGCCCTGGTCGATCAGGACGATCTCCGCTCGATCGATCGCAAAGGCGGACTGGAAACCTCGGCGCCGAGCACTTGAAGCCGCCCGCTGGGTCGCCGGTCACACCCTGATTAAGCCGGTGACGGCCACACTCGCCTCCAGAGTGTTCGGCGTTTCGGCGCAGCTGATCTCCGAAGCGCTCAAGCAGGAGCGCGGTAAGCACAACGGCAACGGGACAGCAGGCTCTTCGATTCTGAATCAGGCGTGGGACCAGGCAACGCCGGCCGAGCGAGCAGCGCTTGGCCACGCCGTCGGGGTGGACGCCATATGGGACGCCGCGGTCGCCCCGAACCTTGCTCCCTGAAGGACTGCGCGTGCGGCGCCGGGCTGTGAGCGATCGCAGCCCGGCTCCCACGAGAGCCGGGGAGAGAAGTAGATCGGTGACGAACCCGCCGAAGAATTTGAACGGAATGCCTGGATCCATGACCGCGGTTTATCAGCACAACCCAAGCAGCAGAAGGGAGAGTCGCGTGGGGGTGAAACCTCCCACGAAGATTTACCGAATGCGCCTGCGGTCGATCGGTTCCGACCACGATGACATCCGCCGCCTAAGGATCATGTTGAAACTGATGCTCCGTCGGTTCCGCTTCCGTGTGATCGAAATTGAGCGTGAGCAAGCCTCAGAGGAGCACGTGTGAAGTCGAAATTCTCAGTTTTCGCACCATGCGAAAATGCGGCCGAGACGCACTCAAATCCGGCGAAACAGGGAAACAATGAGGCATCCCCATGACTGATGATGTTCACAATCTGCCTGCTGTTCAATTCGATGATGAGGAGGGCTACGACGATCGACTGATCAAGGGTGAAATCGCGAAATGTGTCGATGCCCGCTGGAGTGTACGCGACGGCACCGATTTGAAAGATACTGAGTGGTTTCTTGTCGCTGGCACCACTCAAGCGCTGCAGCGTTTCACCGACAACGTGCCCGAGTTCATTCTGAAAGAACCTGGCAAGCCGCTGCCCGATGTGGACGAGCTGAATGAACAAATCCCCCAGGACGAATGGGAAGAGGGGCTCAACGGCGAGCCACGTCCGCCCTGGCAACGTGTATACGTGGTCTATCTGATCCGCCTGCACGATGCCTCGATCCTGACCTTCATCAGTGGCACCGCTGGTGCACGGATCGCATACAACGCGCTGACCAGCAAAGTCTACAACATGAAGGTTCTGCGCGGCACCAGCGTCGCGCCGATCGTCAAGCTTTCCAGCAAGCCGATGAAGACCAAGTTCGGCACCAAGATGAGGCCGGACTTTGAGGTTGTCGAGTTCCGTGAGATCGGCGGTAGCTCAGTGCCGCAGATCGAGTCTCCAAAGACTGGTGGAGGCGGAGAGCAGATCGGCAAGCCGGTGAAGCCGATGTCGATCCAAGAAGAGTTGAACGACAACCTGCCGTTCTAACGTCATGCGCTCACCCTTGGCTCGGCTGTTTCCCGGCAGCCGAGCTTCTCCCTTCTCGGGTCCGTCATGGCCATTCTTATTCGCGATTATGAGACGCGATCCACGCTCGACCTGCCTGATGTGGGCGCCTGGCGCTACTCGCAGCATGCCGACACCGACATCTGGTGCTGCGGCTATTGTGTTGATGATGGTGAAATAAAACTTTGGCTTCCCGGCGATCCCGTTCCCGCAGAATTTGTAGAAGCAGCCGCTAAGCCCGATTGGCTGGTCTGCGCCTTCAATGACCAATTCGAGCGGCTGCTTGAGCAGCATATCCTGGGTCCGCGTTACGGCTTCCCGACGATTCCGATAGAACGTCATCGGTGCCTGCAGGCCGCAGCGTTAGCCCGCGCCCTTCCCGGCAGTCTCGACGGTGCCGCCAGCGCACTCAAACTGCCACAACAAAAAGACGTCATCGGCCGGCGCGTCATGCTGCAGATGGCCAAGCCGAGGAAGCCGCGGAAGGGTGAAGACCCTAAGGCCATCCTCTGGTTCGACGACCCTGGGCGCCGGCAGCAGCTCTACGCCTATTGCAAGCAGGACGTGACCACCGAGCGCGAATTGCACCGCCAAGTACCCTTCCTCGACGGCGCCGAGCAGGCGCTATGGATTCTCGACCAGGCGATCAATGACCGCGGCGTCTATATCGATCGCCAACTTCTCGACGCTGGATTGCGAATCGCAGAACAGGGGCGCACCGAGATCGATGTCGAGCTGGCGAAAATCACCGAGGGTGAGATCGACAGCGTGCACCAGGTCGCACGGCTATTGGAATGGCTCAACGCCCACGGCGCCAAGCTCAAGAGCATCAACAAAGAAAACCTGGAAAAGGCTTTGACCAACGGGCTGCCGGACACGACCAGGCAGGTGATTCAGCTTCGCTTGGATGGCGCTCACGCCGCGACAAACAAGCTCTATACCATGCGCTCGTGGCTCAACGGAGATGACCGCGCCCGCGGCACCTTGAAGTTTCATGGCGCCTCGACCGGACGCTGGTCGTCCTACGGGATTCAGCTACAGAACCTCAAGAGGCCTGTCGTTGACGATATCGACCACGCGATGGCGGCCGTAGCCTCAGGCAGCCTGGAGCGCCTGCGCAAGGACTACCCGCAACCGATGTCGGTGGTGGGCGATGTCACCAGGGCAATGATCTGCGCTGCGCCTGGGCACCGACTGATTGCCGGCGATCTTTCTGGAATCGAAAGCCGGGTCACCGCGTGGGTATCGGGACAGCAATCCAAGCTCGATCAATGGCGCCGATTCGACGAGACGCAGGATCCAATGCTCGAACCTTATTATTTGATCGGCCGGTCACTCGGCATGCCCGAGGAGAAAGCCCGTGCGATCGGGAAGATTGCCGACTTGGCCTTTGGCTACCAAGGCGGTGTGGGTGCCTGGCGAAAGCTCGCACCCGATGATCCTGCACCCGATGAGCATATCAAGCGGCTCCAATACCGTTGGCATGCTGCGCACCCACACACCAAACTGTTCTGGAAGACGATCAACGACAAGGCAGTGAAGGCGGTGCGGACGCCGCTTCGCAAAGTTCAATCTCAGCGTCCGGAATGGCGTCACGTCGCCTTCGAATCGGACGGCAGCTTTCTGTTCATGCGTCTGCCATCCGGGCGGAAAATCGCCTATCCGCAACCCTATCTGCGCACGGACCCGGAAAGGAACACAGTCTCCGTCGTGTTCATGGACACTGGGCTACGCGGGTGGAGCGAATGCCGCAACGGATTCGGCGCCTATGGCGGGCTGTGGACGGAAAACGTCGTCTCCGGCATTGCGCGCGACATTCTTGCGGACGCCATGTTGCGGCTGGAAGCCACCGGCTACAAGATCGTCCTACATGTGCACGACGAAATTGTCGCCGAGGTGCCGGATGAATTCGGCAGCAGCGAGGAGTTCCTGCGCATCCTGACCACGCCGCCGGTCTGGGCGACGGATCTACCGCTGGCAGCGAAAGTGAGGAATGGCCCGCGCTTCTGCAAATCCAACACGAAGCCAATTGAACCTGAGCCGACCGTAGCGCCACCGTCATCCAATTCAGAGCCCGAGTATGTCGATACGCGTGAGGAGTCTGAGCCGGAAGAGCCTGCGCCCGAGCCGGAACCAGAACAGCCGGCGGCTGACAATGATGCGCCCGCCGAGGAACCACCGCACCGGCATAATTCTGATGGTCATGTTCATGGCGACGCCGAGCCGAAGCGGGGCAAGATGGTCACGCGATGGCTCTATGAGAATCCGCCAGACCAGCCGAACTATCTGCGGGTGGACAAGCACATAACCAGCGACGGCAAGCGCAATTTCTATCAGCATCACTGGAACGGAACAAAGTGGGTCCAGGGCGTTAAAGGTACCTATGCCGAGCGAAAGATTCTGTACCGGCTTCCCGGGCTCAAGACCGCGCTGAAAGCAAATCCCGATGTTGAATTGCAGATCTGTGAAGGCGAAAAAGACGCCGACACCATGGCGCGGCACGGCTATGTCGCCACCACTAATCCTGGTGGAGCATTATCCTGGACCGATGATCTGACCGCGTGGTTGCGGATCCTAGATGTTCGCCGTGCAGCGATCCACGAGGATAATGATGAAAAGGGACGCCAGCGTACCACCAAGCTGATCGTTGCGCTCGCCGGGTTCATCAAGCTGCGGGTGGTTCGCTATCCCGACGTGCCCGAGGGTGAGGATGTTACTTGGTGGATGGAGGAGGGCAAGCACAGCAAGGAAGAGCTGGACGAGCGCATCAAGGCAGCAAAGCCTGACGCATCGGCACCGCTGCCGTTCATCGACATGTCCAATTGGGACAGCGAGCCGGTTCCGGAACAGGAATGGACGGTATTCGACAAGATACCCCGGCGGCAACCGGCACTGTTCTCCGGTGAAGGTGGCACCGGCAAGTCGATGGAAGGGCTGCACTTGGCTGCCGCTCACGTGCTCGGGCGCGACTGCTGGCGCACCATGCCGGAGCGAGGACCGGCGATCTTTGTAGACGCCGAGGATGAGGAGCGGGTTCTGCACATTCGGCTTGCCGCGATCACTGAGCATTACGGGGTCACATTCGCCGACCTCATAAAGGGCGGCCTGCACCTGATCTCGTTCGCTGGCAAAGATGCCGTGGTGGCCACGGTCAGCCGCAACGGCAAGATCGAGCCGACTGCGGTCTACCGGCTGATGGTCGAAGCTGCGGGCGACATAAAGCCGATCCAGATCATCATCGCCTCATCCGCCAACGTCTTCGCCGGGAGCGAGATCGATCGATCCCAGGTGCAGCAATTCGTCGGCCTGCTGACCAGCATCACCATCGTCGCCAATGGATCCCTGGTGCTGTGCAGTCATCCCAGCTTGTCCGGCATCAGCAGCGGCACCGGATTGTCCGGTACGACGCAATGGCACAACGCGGTGCGTGCGCGGTTCTTCATGAAAGGCGTCAAGCCAGCGGAAGGCGAGCAGCCGGACAACGATCTGCGTGAGATCGAGTTCAAGAAAAACCAGTACGGGAAGATATCGGACAGCATCGTGCTGCGGTATCAGGCCGGCATGTACCTGCCCGTTCCCGACGCCTCGCTCGACAAGCTGGCACGCGAAGCCAAGGCGGAGGAGATTTTCCTCGAGCTGCTGCGCCGGCTCACCGCTGAGAACCGGCTCGTGAGCGATAAGAAAAGCTCCGCCTACGCCCCTGCCGTGTTTGCCCGGGAGGATGAGGCCAGAAAAGCCGGCATCACCAGCCCGGACTTCGCGGAGGCCATGCGCCGGCTGTTTGCGGCGAAGAAGATCTGGAACGAGCCTTGCGGCCGGCCCTCGCGGCCCAGCTACCGCATCGCCTTGAAAACCTGAGGGAGAAAGAGGGCGCCTTGCCTGAACAGGCACGAACGGGCAGCTCAACGGCGCGGACTGCACCCCGATCATCACCCAATACGCCGTGCCGAAGCGCACATGAGAACGCCGGGGGCGGCAGCGTGTAACCGGCGTGCAACCGGCGTGCAACCGCGTGCAACCGCCAAAAGCCGAAGGCGTGGCCCACCGGACAACCCCTCTATAGGGTTGTCCGGGCCACGGTGGTCCACGCGTGTAACCGACCGTGCAACCGGTTGGACGCTGCCTGGCCTGGGAGACCCCCGCTAGTTCACTTGCGGTTCTTCTTGAGGAGCTTCGGATTCTGAACCCAGTCCGGCAGCTGGTTCGGCCAATTCCAGCCGCCTTGGTGCAGCTCCCAGTCTCGTCGCAGAACCCCCAGCCGTGGGAATTGCCACCCATTGCCCGTCATGTGCCGCCACAGCGCAATGCCGAGCTCTTGGAAATGCTCTTGTCCAAAATAGCGCCCAACCCTCTCCTGTGCGGTAAAGCGCAAGTCCGGCACCCGCTCTCGCATGTCAACGTGCAGCTCGCGGGTTAAGGCTCTGTTGGGAAATGTCGCCGTGTTGCCAGGCAGAAACCCGTCCTCAAGCAGCAGCACGTAGTACGCATCAAAGCCAATCACCCGTTGCTTCTTGCGCTCCTGGGCTATGGCGACCTGCGCCAGAACGAGTTTTGCGTCCGCAATCAAGCTCATGTCCTTCACTACCTCCATTGCACCTAAATGTGGTAGGGATGATTCATGGCTAGCAAGCGCGAGCTCGAAGACATCGTTCAGCGGCAGACCGCCGCGCTCAAATCGCAGATGGATCGGATTGCCGAGCTCGAGGCCGAGCTTGCTCGGCTCAATGGGGTGATCTCGGGCGATTGCGATGCGCTGCAAACGCTGCAGCGTATCTATACCGACCCAGCCAATCCCGTCTCGGTGATCATGAAGGCCGCGGGTGAGGCTGTCGCCTATGAACGCGCTAAGCCGCCATCGGTCGCCATCAACGCCGGGGTTTCGCTCTACGACGTATTGGAGCGCAAGCGCTTGGAACGCTTCCAAGCGAAGGTCATCGACGCGAAGCCGCCAGCCGCGAGCGCCAATTGACACCGCAAATCCAGCGCATTTGCTACCCCTGCCGTTACCCCAGCAGCGTTGTCGAGCTACAGCGCTAGCAATATCAATGCGTTCGCCTTGATGCAGTCGGTTTGCCGCTGGACGAGGTCTTCAAGATCGGACCTTGGCGTGCGCTTGACCATGTTCTGCAAGATAATCGATCGCGCGCCGAATGTCAGCGATCGCCGCTACGCCGCCAGTGTCGCCTTGATCCGTTGTACCGTGCCAACACCAACGCCCACGCTCCGCGCGATCCGATGGATGCCGGCTTCGCCCTTTTCTAGTGCTCTGGCGATAGTCCGTTCGGTCTTGGGATCGATCCGAGGCCGCCCGAGCGTTTTGCCTTCGGCCTTGGCCCGTTTAAGCCCAGCGCGGACCCTTTCCTGGATCATCGACCTTTCAAACTCGGCGAATACGCCCATCATCTGAAACATCGCCTTGCCGGCCGGCGTCGTGGTGTCGAGGCCCTGCTGCTGCAGGTAGAGGTCGATCTTGAGTGCATGGAGTTCGGACAGGAAGCCGACAAGATCCTGCAGCGAACGCCCGAGCCGATCGACTGACCAAGCCATGACCATGTCGAACTCGCGCCGCGCTGCGGCCCGGCAGAGCGCATTGAACGCCGGGCGCTTGTCGCGGCCCTTGGCGCCGCTGATACCGTGATCACGGTAGACCTTGACGATCTCGCAGCCCATGCGGCTGGCGACCTCGCTGAGCTCGTGCTCCTGATTAGCGGTCGTTTGGTCGACGGTGCTGACGCGAAGGTAGAGAACAGCGCGTTTCATCGATGATTCTCCCATGCCCGAGTGCAAGTGAAGGATAGCATATCGGGCTACAGAAATCATCCTTTATTTGTAGGGTAAAACGCGAATCGGAAAACCTTGATCTTTCAATGGTCCTTAAGGCGAGAAAGCGTAGGGGTTTTCTGTACACCCTTTATCATTGATCGGCAGCGGCAGCGATCTGTTGAGGCAAGGCCGCCTGTGAGGCGCCTGTGCGATCGAACACCGCTCGGCAATCCGTGCAACGCACTGGCGGCCCGCGCCTCGCCAGCGCCGAGGCGTTCTAGCAGCGATCCTCGCCGGCTGACGAAACGCGGTGGGATTTGGGACTAGGCCACCCCCGGGGGGCCAAAAGTCGGCCTCGGCCGTAACTGCGTCCCCATTGGTCAGGTTCGAGCATGTTCGTGGACTCGTTTGTGAGTACACAGATTGATCTTGTCGATTTGCTCAAATCAAATCAACACACAACGGCGGAGACTGTATCCGTTTCTTACGGTCTGCGCCGATGCGCTTGTTTGGCCGCGGAATTGGGGGCAACTCGCTTTGCACCGCGTTTTTTTCGAGGGCGCGCTGCCCGTTCCGATGCATCGAGCATCTTCAGCGCTGGCGAGTCCTGAGGCGCAGTCAAGCTGAGTACTGCGTTAGTAGGGATCGCGCCACCTACGGCATCTCCGAATGTCTTGCCGACAATCACTTTTACCTGTGCGTGAAGCGTCCTCAACCTCTGCAGGCTCTGCTCGAAGTGAGCGGGTAAAGCCGGGGCGCCGCTTCCCGGCGGTACATTCTGCGCTGCTTGTCGGAGCCGAGCGCCGACCTCCGCAGCGACTGCCTCGTCAAGCGCATTTAGTATGCGAGAAGAAAGGTCAGACATCTTAACCTCCGAATGAGCGGGCCTCTCAATTGCCGATCGAGCGCGTCCAGTTCGACCTTGACGCGGCAGATAACGGCTTAACTCATTATAGCCGGTTTGATATTATAGCCGGTTTGATCGGATGCCGCGGATCAACGAAGTGGTCCTTTGGGAAAGAGAGTCTTGGCCGTCGCCCCTAAAACACAGTCCTATTGCGTCGCTTTGACGCCCAGTGTCTTGGCGATGGCGGCGAGCTTGTCGCGCTGCTCTTGCACGCGGGCGCCGAATTGGGCAGGCCCGAGGACCGACATAATTTGACCGGTATCGCCAAGCCGCTTGGCGATGATCGGATCCTCGGCGATTTTTTGGAAATCCGCTGCAATGCTCTCGCGCAATTTGTCCGTCATGCCGCGCGGGCCGAACACCCCGCCGATGCTCTCGAATGTCAGCGCTGGATAGCCGGCTTCCGCCGCGGTGGGAATGTCGGGCGCGCTGGGCGCGCGCTGCCGGCTGGTCACCGCCAGCACCTTGATGCGGCCGGCCTTGCTCAACGGCTGCACCACCGCAAGCGACGTCGACAGAACCTGGATGCGACTCTCCGCGAGGTCGCTTGGCGCCTGCATGATGTCGCGATAGGGCACCCTGACGATCTGCAATCCCATGCTCTTGAAGAAGCCGAACAACAAAAAGTCCGAAATGCCGTTGGCAGCTGCGGCGTTGAGTTTTCCTGGCTGCGCGCGGACCATCGCCACGAGCTCATCGATTGAGTTGACGTTCATGGATAACGGCGTCGAGACGGCAAGCACCACTTCCGACACGCTCGCAATCGGATTGAGGTCGCGTTTCGGGTCGAAGGGCAGCGTATCGTGCTGGTAGGGAAGCACATTGAAGGTACCGGCCGGTCCGAACCACATGGTATGATCGTCATGGGCGCCGACGAAGGCGTTGAGCGAGACAAGGCCGTCGCC
>Ga0310910_10002209_pt1 | contig 10930 bp, 6 predicted proteins | sample GREbulkMGHF172_FD_203448 | JGI IMG/M metagenome (GOLD analysis project Ga0310910, IMG submission 203448) | Lab enrichment of tropical soil microbial communities from Luquillo Experimental Forest, Puerto Rico - GRE.bulkMG.HF172 | ecosystem: Environmental > Terrestrial > Soil > Tropical forest >... | reverse complement strand
CGATGCGACACATCGATCAGGCGGTAGGCGGTAAGCGGCTCGGCCTTGCCTTTGAGACTTAAGGGCCCGACCGGCTCGGCGCGCGTGTAGTCTTGCGAGAGGAGCCGGGTGGCTTCACTTATCAGGATCGTTCCGGGTTCGGCAGCTTCCTGAAGGCGGGCGGCAACATTGGCAGTGTCGCCGATGACCGTGTAGTCCATCCGCAATTTGTCGGCGACCGGGCCGAATATGACCGGCCCGGTATGGACACCGATGCGCACCGAGAGGTCCAGCCCATGACGATTGCGGTCGCCGCCGCTGACAGCGCGCTGGACGGCCAAGGCCGCCAGCAGACCGCGCCGCACATGGTCCTCCTCGGTAACGGGAGCGCCGAACACCGCCATGAAACCATCGCCGGTAAATTGCGGCGCCGTGCCTCCGTAGCGCTGCACCTCGGCAAGGCTCATCTCGAGAAACGCGTGGACGAGGTCGCGCATCGCCTCGGGTCCGAGCCGTTCGGTCAGCGGGGTCGAGTTGACGATGTCGCAGAAGAGCACCGTCACCTGCTTCATTTCGCCGGGAAGCGTGCCCCTCGCTTCGGCGATTTGCGGCTTGGGCAGATAGAGTTCCGGCGCTGCCGTCTCCGGCAGAACTGGCCTGTCGAGCGACGCCCCGCAGTGGCCGCAAAATTTGCGGTCGGGAGGGTTGCTGGCTCCGCATGATGGGCAAGCGGAGCTGAGCGGCGCCCCGCATTGCCCGCAGAACTTCATGCCGGGCGGATTGTCGGCGCCGCATTGTGCGCAACTCATAGCGGAGCTACTCGGCAATCCGCGCTCCGGCGGCCTTCTTCACGCCGGACCCCACAATTCTTTTGTCGCGAGGCGCGCGCCTTCGCCGAGCGCCGCCAGCTTTGTCCAGACGACGCTCGGGTGAACCTCGCAGGACGTCGAAAAGCTGGCAAAGCCGCAATCGGCCCCGGCAATCACGTTCTCCCGCCCGGCTACTGCGGCGAAGCGCGCGATCCGCTGGGCGATCGTTTCGGGATGTTCGACGAGATTTGAGGCATGCGTGATGACCCCGGGGATCAGGGCCTTGCCTTGCGGCAGTTTGACACTCTCCCAAACCCGCCATTCATGCTCGTGGCGCGGATTGGCGGCCTCGAAGGAATAAGCGCCCGCGTGCACCTTAAGCATGATGTCGACGATGTGCTTCAGTTCTATGTCGTGGACCCGTGGGCCCATATTGATGCTGTAGCAGGTATGGTAGCGCACTTGCTCGGCCGGGATCCCGCGCAGCGCGTGGTTCAAGAGCTCGACGCTGACGGTGGCCCATTTGCGGCACTCCGCCAGATCGATCTCGGGGTGCATCGCCCAGTGGCTCGCGAGCTGCGGATCGTCGATTTGCAGCACGAGGCCGGCCTCGACGATCGCCTGGTATTCCTCGTGCAGCGCGTCGGCCAGTGCGACCCGGAATTCCTCGTCGGTGTTGTAATGCTCGTTGGTGTTCCAATTGGCGAGGTTGACCGGTGAGACCGCCGGCATAAAGGCCTCCTCGTAGTTCACCCCGGCGAGTGCAGCCTTCAAATTATCGATGTCGCGCTGCAGCGCCGCCCGCCCCCGATAGGAGATGGGGCCGGTGCAAACCCATTGCGTCGGCGGCGCCTTTCCGGCCGCCCCCGGCATTTGCGAGGCCCATTGGTAATATTCCGGAAAGGCCTTGTATTCCCTTGACTGCCCCCAGGCGCTGCCGCGGCCGGTGCCTTTGCGCGGCTCGATGCCGGCCAGGCGCTCGTTGACATAGGGGATGAACCCGAACCGTCCCATCTCACCATCCGCGACGACGTCGATGCCGCAGTCGGCCTGCTGTTTCACGGTTTCGGCGACCGCGCTCTTGATGCGGCTGGCAAACGCCGCGGTATCGAACGGTTCACCCCGCTCTTTTGCCTGGATCATCTCCAACAAATCGGGCGGCCGCGGCAGGCTCCCGACATGGGTGCTAAGAATTCGCTCCGTGCTCTGCTTCATCTCGGCCCTCCTCGCTGAGAAAAAGGGCAGCGCGTATCGAATTCACGGTCGATGGCGTCGCCCTCGTGAGGGTTTATCAGGTCAGCACAGATTCCGCCCGCATGCGCTGCAACAACTCGGCCCGAGGAATTGTGCGTGGGAAGCGAGGTTGCGGGCGCGGCCGGGTCGCCAGTCCCGCAAGCAACTGTGGCTAGCCGCCGTTGCCACCCGCGTAGCCGATCAGAAGATGCTCGGTAGCATAGCAAATGAGATTCTTGTCCTTGTCATACAAAGGATAGCGATATGTGATCCGAAGGCTTTTCGTGACCTTGTATTCCCCGCCTTTGAACGCCCACTCTCCCTCGTAATTGTCCACTTGGACAGGGAATTGTCCTTGGCTCTCTGCCTCGCTGGAAGCCGGTTGCCCTGCCGGCGTAGGAGTATCGGCACCGTGCTTCATATCGGTCGAGTAAGGGTTCAACAGGCGGATCAGCCTCCCGAGTTGTTCGTCGATGGACATTTGTCATCTCCCCGATTGATTTCGCTTTACCGAAGTGCCGGCCAGATTCGGGCTCCAAGGAGCACCGTCTCGATATCTAAAATCTTACCATTTGCTCACACAACCATATGTGAACTAATTCACACCAGCGGTTCAGTGCTGCGGGAACTTGGATTCCGGGGGCCGCTTGAAGCGGCGAGCGCAGTGTCAATGATGGTGATGATCGACGAGCAGGGGGATTTTGGCGCCACGGTCGAGCCCGGTTAGCGCCGCCTTGACCCGGCCCGCTTCGTCGAGAGTCCCGAGGGTTTGGAAAATACCGTAGGCTTGGTCGAGCAGCCGTCGTGCGGAGCCGAGGTCCCCGGCTTTCTGGCGTAAAGCCGCTCGGGTCACCATGGCCCTGGCGAGGTCGTTTCGTGCTCCCATCCGTTCGAAAATCTGGATAGCGGCCTCGATGTAACCCTCAGCGGCGCGAGGGGTTTCCACGGCGAGGCATTCACCCATCAACCATCCAGCTCGACCTTCGAGCTGCGGATAGCCCCGCCGGCGGCAGGAGGTCAGCAAATGATCGAACGACGGCAAAATCGCCACGGCGAAGATAGCCCTCGGCAAGCCACAACGCATAAAAATCGCGCGAGTATCGGAGGCCGGAACGGTCGAACCAAGCTAGCGTTTCGACCAAGCCTGCAATGCCGGCGTCGAACTGACCTGCTTTGATTTCTGCGTAAGCGCACGCGGCCTTGGCCATCACGGCATCGCGGGGGATTGGGGCGAGAGCAAGCGCTTCCTTGCAGCACTGCAATCCGCGTTCGAGGTCGCCCTGCTGTATATGAGCCGATCCCATACGCCACCAGCCAACCGCCTGAACCGATTTGAAGCGGAGCTCTTCGAGTGCAATCCCGTAATCGACACCGCGCCGGCAATAACTGACGCTGGCCTCCCAATCGCCGAGGGCATTTGCCGCGATGCTTAAAAACCACAGCGTCCGAGCCGCCCACCACAGATCTCCCCGGGTCTCGAAGCTGACAAGAGCCCGTTCACCCGCCTCGACTGCGTCGTGCAACTGCCCAGCTACGATGTAGACCTGAGACAGGCATGACTCAGCAAAGGCATTGATGTCATCGAGACCTCCTGCTGCCGCTATCCTCACCGCTTCACGGCAATGTTCGATGGATGTCTCCGGCCGACCTCCGCTCACGCTATGCAAGAAGCCGGTCCAGTAGTGCCACCCGGCGCGACGGCGCGGATCGCCGGTCTGGTCAGTGATGCTACGGATGCTTTCCAGAGCCCGGAGGTGCTCGGTGTATTCTCCGGCCGCATATTTGATCTCGGATTGTTTGAGCACCGCATCGATGCGGCGCAGTTGGTTTGCCTCCGTGTCGGGCAAGATGTCCAGACGGCGGAGCGCGTCGGCGAAGTACGTTACCGCATCGCTGTTGGCCCAGCGACGTTGCGCCTTCTCGGCGGCTACGATTGCATAATCGATCGCCTTTTCCGGCTCTTCAGCGCGCCCGAAATGAAATGCCAGCAGTTCGGCGATTTCGTCGGCACGGCCGGGATAGAGCTCTTCCAGCGCATGTCCGACGGCACCGTGATGGGTGCGGCGATGTCGCTCGAGGAGGCTGCCGTAGACTGTCTCCTGCGTCAGAGCGTGGCGAAAAACGTATGCGGGCCCCTCTGGCTCGGGACGCTCGTAGACGAATTCGAGACGGCACAATTCGCGTAGTCGGCTCTCCAGTGAGGCCACACCGTCCCATATCCTACTCAGCAGGCTGAGCGAGAATTCCCGGCCGATCACCGCGGCGGTTTGCAGAAGTCGTTTTGTTTCTTCCGGTAATCGATCAATCCTCGCCATCACGACATCATGGATCGTGTTCGGAACCAAAAGGTCCGATCGAAGGCTTCTGGCCTGGCCGGCGTGAAGTGCGAGTTCTTCGAGGAAAAAAGGATTGCCGTCGCCTTTAACGAGGATTTCTTCTGTGACCAGCTCGATGATCCGTTCCGCGCGAAGCACCGACCGAACTACTTGGAGGCTATCGTCCCGGGATAGCGGCTGCAGTGGGATTTGCGCCGCATAGGGCTCATCCGTCCAGGGCGGTCGATATTCGGGGCGGGACGTCGCTAGAAGAAGGATGCGGGCGCGAGAAACTTTCGCGGCCAGAAACCCGAGGAAGTCTTCGGAAACCTTGTCGACCCAATGGAGATCCTCCAGCACCAATACGAGAGTGCGCCGGCGGCTAGCCTTTAGAATGAGTTCGCGGAGGATTTCGAACGTCTTCGCCTTGACCGCTTCGGGATCCGACAAGCTCGGCGAGCTGACCTCCCTGAGCCCCAACAGATGGAGAAGGAAGAGCCCGTCCCGTTCGGGGTCCATCCCGACATCGCGGAGGCTCGAGCGGATCTTCTCGCTGGTTGTCTCCTGCGGATCCGCCTCCAAGATCCCGCAACGGCTCCGCAGCAGGTCAAGGACGAGGAGATACGGAATGCCGGTACCATAGGAAACACCCCTGCCCTCGACCCAGGTGACCCGGTCATCAGCGAGCTGCTGGCGGAACTCGACGAGGAGCCGAGACTTGCCGATGCCGGCCTCGCCGACGATTCCGACCGCTTGACCGCGACCACTTTCGACGAGCCGAAGAAAATCGTCTAAAACCGCGCGTTCGCTTTTCCGGTCGACAAAGGTAGTCGCCCGAGCCGACGAGGTGGACTCGCGGATCCCGGAGTGTCGGTGCGAGATACCGAGCAGGCGATAGGCTGAGAATGGTGCGCCTTTGCCTTTGAGATTGACCGGCTCCACTGGCTCGATCCGAGCGTAACCTTGCGCCAGCCGACCGGTCGCTTCGCTTAACAGGATCGTTCCCGGAGAGGCCGACTGCTGTAGTCGCGCGGCAACATTCGCCGTATCGCCGATCGCCGTGGAGTCCATTCGCAAGTTGCCGCTGACCGGGCCAAAAACGACGGGTCCGGTATGGACGCCCATCCTCACGGGCAGATCCATGGTTGGGACATCGGAGGTGTCCGAGTGCCCGCCGAGGGCGCGGTGGATAGCCAGCGCGGCCAACAGCGCGCGTCGCACATGGTCTTCCTGCGTAAGGGGCGCCCCAAAAAGCGCCATAAACCCGTCGCCGGTAAATTGTGGCGCCGTTCCGCCATAGCGATGGACCTCGGCGAGGCTCGTTGCCAAAAACGAGCTGACGAGGTCGCGCATGGCCTCTGGTCCGAGCTGTTCCGTCAGCCCCGTGGAGTTGACGATGTCGCAGAAGAGCACCGTCACCTGCTTCATCTCGCCGGGGAGTACCGCGCTCGCCTCGGCGCCAGATTTATGGGCCTCGGCTGGTGATGATTGTTGCGGCCCCGGACGGTTGAGCGCTGCCCCGCATTGACCGCAAAACCTATGTTCGGGAGGATTGTTAGAGCCGCATGACGCGCACGCGGTACCCAATGGGGCGCCGCATTGGCCGCAGAACCTCGTACGCGCAGGATTGTCGGCGCTACACCGAGGGCACCTCATACCGGGTCTCCACAGCGCGCCGGAACGCACTCAAGGGGTGGCCCACCCTAAGTGGCAACCCCGCAAGAGGTCAATGTCCACTGTCCTTTTCAAAACAGGAGCGCCAAATCGGCGCGGCGGCACATCCCAAACGACCTCAAAAGAGATGGTTAAATTTTTTTCTGCCGTCTGTGAAGCGGTTCACACTTGACGACCGAAGCCGGTGATATGCTGCGCGCGTGACGGAGCCGTCCCGCAGGATTGGGAGCTCGCTATGGCCGCGCGAAAGCCTAGACCTCTGCGATGGAGCGAGGAAGCCGAAGCAAGCCACGTGTCCGAGTGGGCCGCACTTGAACACGGGTCGTCGATTGCAGCGACCCTCCCTGACATCCGTTCTGCTAGGCCCGTTTGCCCGCTTGACCCTTTCGGCGTGCTCTCTAGGATCCGGCTCTTCTTGCGCCGGGCCCACTTACAAATAATGCGAGACGGTTAACAACGACGGGTCTATTATCGCCTGTGATAGGTTGTTCGCAGACAAGTGGCGGCAACGCCTGATAGCAGAAAGAACCCAAGTGTTACCGGGCGCGGGTTTGCTTTCCCAGCCCTTGATACAATCGCCTTCGAGAGGTCTGTCATGAACAGCCCAACTCATCAGGAAAAACGGCAGATATTCGAGCGTCACTTCCTGCTCGGGAAATTGAGTGGTGACGAGATCGACACACTGTTGCATTACGCGCGGGTAGAGAGCTACCCGGCGGGCTACGAGATTTTCTCCAAGGGCTCGCCGGGAACCAGCATGATGGCGGTGTTGCGTGGCACGCTCAAAATGAGCTCGGTTTCCTCCGAGGGAAAGGAAGTCGTCTTCAACATCATGAACCCCGGAGACTGCTTCGGCGAGATCGCGTTGCTTGACGGCGACGAGCGGTCTGCCGACGCAGTGGCGATGACCGACTGCGAGCTCTTGGTACTGCATCGCCGGGACTTCATGCCAATCCTGTGCCAACGCCTTCGCCAGACGACCGAGCAAGTCGAGGACGTCTTGTTTCGGCATCTCGAATCACGGATTGCTAAGGCGCTGCTGCAGCTCGCCGAGAGCGCCAACCTACACAGGGTTCCGGGCTCGCCGATTGAACTTCACGTCTCTCAGCGAGAACTCGGCCATATTGCGGGCGGCAGCCGGGAGAGCGTCAACAAGCACCTGCAGGCTTGGCACAAGGCAGGCTGGATCGACCTCGGCAAGGGAACGATCGTGATCCGCGGCCTCGCGGCTATCGAGCGCATGGCGGAGGCGCCTGAACTCTGATCCCGCGGCGCCGGCGCCGACCGTTCCTTTCCCGGCGCCGGCCGCCTATATCGGAGATCCTGGCAACCACCACTCCCCTCGCCTGATGCCGTTTGCTGCGCCGCGGCCCGAGACCTGGATAAGGACAACGCCCGCCGGGCTCTATTGCGAGCCCGGTGAGTTCCACATCGATCCGTTGCTCCCGGTGCCGCGGGCGGTGATCACCCACGGCCATGGCGACCATGCGCGGTCGGGCAATGAGCGGGTGCTCGCCACGCCGGGCACCATCGCAATCATGCGGTCGCGTTACGGTGAGGCCGCCGGCGGCTCACTGCAGCCGCTTGATTACAGGGAGACCCTAGCGCTCGGCGACGTGGCGCTGCGCCTGGTGCCGGCGGGCCACGTGCTGGGCAGCGCGCAAATCGTGCTCGACTACCGAGGTACACGGGTCGTCGTTTCGGGCGACTACAAGCGCCGGCCCGACCCGACCTGCGCGGCCTTCGAGCCTTGCAACTGCGATCTCTTTATCACCGAGGCGACGTTCGGGCTGCCCGTCTTTCGCCATCCCCCCGACGGGCAGGAGATCGACAAGCTGCTGCATTCGCTCTCGTTGTTTCCCGACCGCTGCCATGTCGTCGGGGTCTATGCGCTCGGCAAATGCCAGCGTGTCTTGGCGCTGCTGCGGCGGGCGGGCTACAAGGAGCCGGTTTACCTGCATGGCGCATTGCTCGGCTTGACCGAGCTCTATGAAAGTCTTGGCGTGCCGCTAGGGCCAGTGTTGCCGTGCGCCGGGGTGGCGCGCGAGGCGTTCAAAGGCCGCATTGTGCTGGCTCCGCCCGCTGCGACGACCGACCGCTGGTCGCGCCGGCTGCCTGACCCGCTGGTCGCGATGGCGTCGGGGTGGATGCGAGTGCGCCAGCGCGCCAAGGCGCGCGGCGTCGAACTCCCGCTGGTGATCTCCGACCACGCCGACTGGGATGAGTTGACGACGACGATCGACGAGGTCGCCGCGCAGGAGATTTGGGTCACCCATGGCCGCGAAGAAGCGCTCGTTTATTACGCGTCGAAAAAGGGCTATCGCGCGGGCGCGTTGGCGCTGACCGGCTTCGAGGAGGACGAGTGAACCGCTTTGCGGCGCTCCTCGACGCCCTCCTTTTTACGCCGTCGCGCAATGGCAAATTGCGGTTGATGCAGGAATATTTCGCGAGCCAGGCCGACCCGGAACGGGGTTGGGCGTTGGCCGCGCTGACCGGCGAGCTGGTCTTTGACGAGGCAAAACCCAGCCAGGTGCGTGCCCTCGCTGCTGCCCGGGTCGACCCCGAGCTGCTCGGCTGGTCCTACGATTTCGTCGGCGATCTCGCCGAAACCGTGTCTTTGATCTGGCCTGCCGCGGAAGAAGCACCCGGCCATGTCCCGAGCCTTGCGGAAATTGTCGAGAGGCTGAAGAGGGCGAGCCGCGCCGAGGTCTCGGGGCTGCTCGAACCTTGGCTCGACGCGCTCGATTCCACCGGCCGCTGGGCGCTCTTGAAACTCGTTACCGGCAGTCTGCGGATCGGCGTCTCGGCGCGCCTCGCCAAGACCGCTCTCGCCGAATGGGGCGGCGTCGAGATCGATCGTATCGAAGAGATTTGGCATGGGCTTGCGCCCCCTTACCAGCCGCTATTCGATTGGCTCGAGGGCCGCCATCCGCCGCCCGCGACCGGCCAGCTGCCGACCTTTACCCCGCTGATGCTGGCGCAGCCGCTGGAGGACGCCGACATCGGCGGCCTCGATCCGCGCGACTATCTCGCGGAGTGGAAATGGGATGGGATCCGCGTCCAGCTCGTCGCCCGGGGAGGCGAAAAGCGGCTCTATTCGCGTTCGGGGGACGAGATTGGCGCTGCCTTCCCCGATCTTTGCGCGGCGATGCCTCTAGAGGTGACCCTCGACGGCGAGCTTTTGGTATTGCGCGACGGCGAAGTCGCTTCGTTCAACGATTTGCAGCAGCGGCTCAACCGCAAGACGCCGAACCCGAAATTGCTGCGGGATTTTCCGGCGGCTGTACGGCTGTACGACATCCTGCGCGAGAGCCAGGAGGATTTGCGCGGCCTCTCTTTCGCCGAGCGCCGGCACCGGCTCGAAGCGTGGTATGCGCGGGCGCCGCGCCCCTCGCTCGACCTGTCGCCGCTGGTACGGTTCGTCAGCTGGGACGAGCTGCGCGAATTGCGGGACGGCGCACGCGAGCGCGGCATCGAGGGGCTGATGCTGAAGCGGGCGGATTCGCTTTATGTCTCCGGCCGGCCGAAGGGCCCGTGGTTCAAGTGGAAGCGCGGCGCGCTGACCCTCGACACGGTTCTGATGTACGCCCAGCGCGGTCACGGTAAGCGGTCTTCCTTTTATTCCGACTACACCTTCGGAGCGTGGAGTGGCGACGAGCTGGTGCCGGTCGGCAAGGCCTATTCCGGCTTCACCGACGAGGAGTTGCGCCGCCTCGACCAATGGGTGCGCAACAACACGGTGCAGCGCTATGGGCCGGTGCGGGAGGTGACGCCGCAGATCGTCCTCGAAGTCGCGTTCGACAGCGTACACCGCTCGACCCGCCACAAATCGGGGGTCGCGATGCGTTTCCCGCGCATCCACCGCATTCGCTGGGACAAGCCCTTCCGCGAAGCCGACACCTTGGAGACGCTCGAACGCCTGCTGACGTAACTCTTTCCTCCGGTCCGGTTCCCGGTTTTTCCCGTTGAACGGAATCTCACCGATGCTGCTCGACGCCGGCTGCGTCAGGTTTTCTCGACGTTCCACATGAAGAGGGCGGGGGCGATGATGACGCCCTTGACGCTCTTGCGATAGGCGGTCACCGGCGACCATTGCCCGGTTGGGATATAAGGCAGAGTTTCGAAGACTCGCGCCTGGATCTTGGCAGCGATCTCCTGGCGGGCTTCGCTATCGCTCGTCTGCAGCCATTCCATCCGCAAGGTCTCGAGCTTGTCGTCGCTCGGCCAGCCGAACCAGGCGGCACCACCATTTGCCGCCAACGGTAGATCACCGGACGGGTCGAGCGTTTCGACACCGGTCCAGCCGGTACCAAAGATGCTCCAACCCCCTTCCTCGACCGGTTTTTTCGATGCCCGCCTGATGACCAACGTACCCCAGTCGCTGGAGGCTAGCTCGACATTGAGACCCAGCCTTTTCAGGAGCTCGAAGACGACCAGGCCGTGACTGTGCGCGGTCGGCGTATCGACGGCGTCGAGAACGACGATCTTTTCACCCTTGTAGCCGGCCTCGGCGATAAGCTTTTTTGCTTTGTCGAAGTCGCGCTTGCCGGTCAGCGCCTCCGAGCCGGCGTTATTGGCCATCGGCGTGCCGCAGGTAAAGAACGACGCACAGAGGTTCCAGTTCTTCGGGTCGCCGGCCAAGGCGCTCATGAACTCCGTCTGATCGATTACCGCCAGAACCGCCTGGCGCATCTTCACATTGTTGAAGGGCGGATGCAGCTGGTTGAAGCGCAACATCGTTATGCTGCCGAGCGCGTCGGTCTTTTCGACCGAAACGTCGGGGTTGGCGGCTAGCATCGGAACGAGGTCGAGCGGCGGCGCTTCCCACCAGTCGAACTCGCCGTTGCCAAGCGCCGCGGCGGCGGTGGCGTAATCGGGCATGTAGACCCACTCGATCCGGTCGACCTTGACGACTTTGCC
>Ga0310910_10002181_pt1 | contig 10987 bp, 10 predicted proteins | sample GREbulkMGHF172_FD_203448 | JGI IMG/M metagenome (GOLD analysis project Ga0310910, IMG submission 203448) | Lab enrichment of tropical soil microbial communities from Luquillo Experimental Forest, Puerto Rico - GRE.bulkMG.HF172 | ecosystem: Environmental > Terrestrial > Soil > Tropical forest >... | reverse complement strand
AAGCGTTTATGCGCGTCGCATCACCCGAAATGCGTCTCGCTATGGTGCTAGCTCTGCACACTGGACAACGCCAAGCAGACATTCGCCGCCTCGTATGGAATGCCTATGACGGGACTACGATCATCCTGCGGCAGGGCAAGGCATTGGTCGAGAAGCCTCGGTCGTTCGAGTGCCCTGCACGAAGGCTTTGAAGGCTACGCTCGATGCTGCCCCACGACGCGCCGCTGTCATTCTGACGACGAAAACGGGACGGTCCTACAGTAAGCGATACTTTGCGGAGCAATGGGAGAAGACATGCAAAGCTGCGGGGATTACTGATCTTCATTTCCATGATCTTCGGGGGACCACCGTAACGTTGCTTGCCCAAGCGGGATGCAACATCGCGGAAATTGTGTCGATCACCGGACACACGCTGCGGCGGGCGCAGGACATTCTCGACAAGTATCTGGCGAGAACGAGCACACTCGCAGAAAGCGCCATAGCCAAGTTCGAGAACGTCGTAGCAACAGATTCTGCAAAATGGGCTGCAAAATGAGGGTGCCGAGTAGGGGCTAAGTGTTGGCGCGCTCGGAGGGATTCGAACCCCCGACCCCCAGATTCGAAGTCTGGTGCTCTATCCAGCTGAGCTACGAGCGCTGGGACTTGACTCTCGCGCAACCGAGGCCGCCCGGCGCCTATTATACGGCGGCGGTCATTTTGTCACCGGGTGCTCGCCTCGTCCGCGCTAACGGGATATTCATCGAAGGACGGCTAATAGCGCCTGGCGCGCGATCCCGACAGGTCGAGGCAGAATGGCAGTCCTGGTCACAGGCGGCGCCGGTTATATCGGCAGTCACATGGTTCACGCGCTCGTCGATGCCGGCGAGCGGGTCGTGGTTCTGGACAACATGAGCACCGGGTTCCCCTGGGCGGTGGCGAGCGGCGCTACGCTTGCCGTCGCGGAAAGCGGAGATCAACCGCGGGTCGCCGCGTTGATTGCGGAGCACGGGATTGATGCGATCATCCATTTCGCCGCTTCGGTCGTCGTGCCGGAGTCGGTGCTTCACCCCCTCGCCTATTATCGCAACAACATGGTCAACTCGCGCGCATTGATCGAAGCCGCCGTGGTCTCGGGCGTACGTTATTTCATCTTCTCCTCAACGGCCGCGGTCTACGGCAATCCCGAGCGCGTGCCGGTGAGCGAGGAGGATCCCGCGGTTCCGTTGTCACCTTATGGCCGTTCCAAGCTCATGACCGAGATGATGCTGGAAGATGCGGGCGCCGCGCACGGCCTGCACTACGGCGTTCTGCGTTACTTCAACGTGGCAGGCGCCGATCCGCTCGCTCGCACCGGACAGTCGACCAGAGGCGCCACCCATCTCATCAAGGTTGCGGTCGAGACCGCGTTCGGCCTGCGGCCGAAGATGGACGTGTACGGCACCGATTATCAGACCCCGGATGGAACCTGCATCCGCGACTATATCCACGTATGGGACCTGGTGCGGGCCCATTCGCAGGCGCTCGCCTATCTGCGCGCCGGCGGCCGTTCCATCACCGTCAATTGTGGCTACGGCCGCGGCTTCTCCGTGCTGGAAGTGATCGAGACCGTCAAGCAGGTGTCCGGCATCGACTTCAAGGTTGAGATCGCGGGGCGGCGGCCCGGCGACCCGGCGCGGATCGTGGCTGCCGCCGATCGCGCGCGCGCGACGCTGCATTGGAAGCCGGAATTCGACAATCTGCCGACCATCGTCTCCCATGCGCTGGCTTGGGAGCGCAAGCTGCAGGCGTCGCGGCCCTCATGAAGCCGGCTGCAAGCGCCGATTCCGCTTGAAAACCCGCGCCGCCTGGGCAAGAACGGCGACACCTGCAACGGGGCCGCATGCTCAAATCGTATTTCCAAGGCTTGTTCGCCGATCCGAGCGGCGCCCCTGCCCTGGTCCGCCGCCTTCTCCTGGAGCAGGCTGCCGGCCAATGGCGCAGCTACGCGCTCGCCTTCGGCCTGATGGTCATTGCGGCCGCGAGCACCGCGCTCGGCGCCTATCTCATCGGCGATGTCATCAACCAGGCCTACGTTCACAAAAATCTGCCTGGCATCATCGTACTTGCGCTGGTGACCGCCACGATCTTCACCATCAAGGGGCTCGCCACCTACGGGCAGGCTCTCATGCTGGCGCGCATCGGCAACCGCATCATCGCCGACAACCAGCGGCGCATGTTCGCGCGATTGCTGCAGCATAACATCGGCTTTTTTTCCGAGCACCACAGCTCGGAATTCATTGCACGCCTGAATACCGGCGCTACCGCGGCGACGCAGGTCTTGAACCTTCTGATCACGTCCTTCGGACGGGATCTGCTCTCGCTGATCGGTCTGGCGATGGTCATGGCCGTTCAGGATCCGGTCATGTCGCTATTCAGCATCATTGTCATGCCGCCGGCGATGCTGCTCCTGCGCAAGCTCATTCACCGCATCAAGACCATCGCCCTTCAGCAGTTCACCGGGACGACGCGGATACTCGAGACGCTGCAGGAAACCGTGCAAGGCATGCGCATCGTCAAGGCGTTCACGCTTGAAGATGCCATGCGCGAGCGCTTTGACGACCACGTCGCCCACCTCGAGAGCGAATCCAACAAATGGGCGCGCGTCGCCTACCGTTCCGGTCCGCTGATGGAAACGCTCGGCGGGTTTGCGATCGCCATCGCGCTCGTCTACGGCGGATTTCGCGTGATCAAGACCGGAGCAACACCCGGTCAGTTCTTCTCGTTCCTTGCCGCGTTCATGCTGGCCTACGAGCCGGCCAAGCGCCTTGCCCGGCTCAACCTGGATCTCAGCAGCGGGCTGGTCGGGGTGCGCATCCTGTTCGAGCTGATCGACCTTCCCCCGACCGAGCGGCCGGAGGACGGCAAGCCGCCGTTGCGGCTGTCGCGCGCACGCGTCGAGTTCGGCAATGTGCAATTCGCCTATCATCCGGGAGAGAGGGTGATCAAGAACCTGTCGTTGGTGGCAGAGCCGGGATCGGTGACGGCGCTGGTCGGACCCTCGGGCGGCGGCAAATCGACGATCTTGAACCTGATGCTGCGCTTCTACGAGGTCGATGGCGGGGCGATCCTCATCGACGGACAGAACATCGCAGCCGTCTCACGCCGCTCGCTGCGCAGCCAGGTGGCCTATGTGGGCCAGGATGTATTTCTGTTTCGCGGCTCAATTCGCGACAACATCGCGCTCGGCCGTGCTGGTTCGAGCGAGGCCGAGATCGTGGCGGCTGCCCGCGCCGCTTATGCGCACGACTTCATCAGCGCTTTTCCGCGCGGATATGACACGCAGGTCGGCGAGCACGGAACCCGGCTCGCCGGCGGCGAGCGCCAGCGCATCGCGGTTGCGCGCGCTTTGCTCAAGGATGCCCCGATCATCCTCCTGGACGAGGCCACCGCGTCGCTCGATTCCGAATCGGAGCGGCAGGTGCAGGGCGCCATCGAGCATCTCTGTCGCGGACGAACAACGATCGTGATCGCCCACCGGCTGCACACCATCGTCGATGCCGACCGCATCTATGTCGTCGAGGACGGCAACGTCGCCGAGCAGGGGCGGCACGAGGATTTGCTGCGCAAGGGTGGACGCTACGCGTCATTCTACCGCTTGCAGCTTCGCGACCAGGAGCCGGCTGCGCGCATCGCAATTGCCTCCACCGCGTGAGCCGCAACAACCGAAAGACACGACATGAGCGAAGACGCCGCCGGCTACGTCATCACGCCCCCGCCGCGCGCCACCATCGCGGTGACCGGGACCGACAAGACCTTTCCCGTGCGCCGCATCTGGTGCGTCGGCCGCAATTACGAGGAGCATATTCGCGAGATGGGTCACGACGTGCGCGACCCGCCGTTCTTTTTCTCCAAGCCCGCCGACGCCATTGTGCCCGACGGGGGAACGGTGCCCTACCCGCCTCTCACCAAGGACATGCACCACGAGGTCGAGCTGGTCGTTGCGCTGGGGTCGGGCGGACGCAATATCAGGCTCGAGCGGGCGCTCGATTGCATTTTCGGGTATGGCGTCGGCATCGACCTGACGCGCCGCGATCTGCAGATCGCGTCACGCGACATGAAGCGCCCCTGGGAGATCGGCAAGGCCTTCGATGCCTCGGCGCCCTGCGGTCCGTTGCAGCCCGCCACCAGGATCGGGCATCCGAGCCGGGGGCGCATTGCGCTCAAGGTCAACGGGCAGGTGCGCCAGGACGGGGACCTCGCGCAGATGATCTGGAACGTGCCGGAGGTGATCGTGAAGCTCAGCGAGATGGTCGAGCTCGCAGCGGGCGACGTGATCATGACCGGAACGCCTTCCGGCGTGGCGGCGACGGTCGCCGGCGACAAGCTCGAATGCGAGATCGCCGGGGTCGGCAAGCTCACCGTGACCATCGGCCAGCCGGCAAGCTGAACGACGGACGACAGGTGGCAGCGCGGTAAGGACGAGCGCAGCGCGCGCCGGTGCCCGCAATTGTGCCCTCTCCCCCTGCGGGAGAGGGCTGCGAGAAAATCACAGCGAACTCGAATGGGTGAGGGGTTTCGACTTTCCACGGTCACCCCCTCACCCATTCTTTCTGCTGCACGCTTAGGAGCTGCCCTCTCCCGCGCCCAAGTCGGATATATCCGACTTGGGCCACCATAAAGTACCGAACTCGGGCAAGCCCGAGTCGGACGGGAGAGGGCACCACAAGCAGCCTCGGCGCGCGCAGGATGCGCCTACTCGAATCCGCCCTACACCTTAATTGAGCAGCCCCTCCGCCTTGAGCGCCTCCTGCACCTTCGGCCGCGCCTCGATGCGATCGACGTAAGCCTTGAGGTTCGGCCACTTTGCGAGATCCATGCCGATGCGGCTGGTCCAGCGCAGGACCGTGAACAGGTAGGCGTCGGCGACGGTGAACGCATTGCCCATAAGGTACTGTTTGCCGGCAAGCTGCTTGTCCAGCCAGTCGAAACGCTTGCCCAGGTTCTCCTTCGAGATCGCCTTGTAGGCGTCAGGAGTGGTTGGCCGGAAGATCGGGCCAAAGCTCTTGTGCAGCTCGGAGGTGACGAAGTTGAGCCACTCCTGAACGCGGTAGCGTTCGGGCTTGCCGGCCGGGGGAATAAGCCCCGCGGCGGGATTCTGATCGGCGATCCACTGCACGATGACCGGCCCCTCGGTGAGGCGCTCGCCATTATCGAACTCCAGCACCGGCACCTGGCCTTTGGCATTGACGGTCCAGTAATCCACCCCGGATTTGGTCTTCTTCTCCTGATTGTTGACCTGCTCGAGGTCGTATTTCGCGCCCACCTCGCGCATCACAATGTGAGGCGAGAGCGAGCAGGCGCCTGGGGCAAAATAAAGTTTCATTTACATCCTCCTTGAAGCTGTCGCGCCGGGAGCTAGCATCGGCGGGGGGCGGCGCGCAAGCCGCCGCGTCGCTCACATGCCGAGATAAGCCTGCCGCACCCGGTCGTCCGCCAGCAGCTCCGCGCCGGAACCCGAGAGCGTAATGCGGCCGTTCTCGATCACATAGGCTTGCGCAGCGAGCCGCAGCGAGACCGCAACATTCTGCTCGACCAGGACGCAGGTAAGCCCCTCCCGATTGAGATCGCGGATAGTGCTCAGCATGTTGTGCACGATGGCGGGCGCCAATCCCAGCGACGGCTCGTCGAACATGACGAGCTCGGGCGCGCCCATCAGGCAACGCCCTATTGCCAGCATCTGCTGCTCGCCGCCGGAGAGCGTTCCCGCCGCCTGCGCCGACCGTTCGGCCAGCACCGGAAACAGCGCGAGCACGCGCTCGAGATTCCCCGCCCGCCTTGCGCGCGCGCGCGGCAGCATGGCGCCGACGTCGAGGTTCTCGAGCACCGACAGCGAGGGAAAAATCTGGCGTCCCTCCGCCACCTGGCCGATGCCGAGATTGCACACGCGGTGGCTCTCCCAGCCGGTGATGTCGGTCGCGCGTAACGCAATGCGCCCGCGCGCCGGCCGATGCATCCCCGCAATGGCGCGGATGAGCGAAGTCTTGCCCGCGCCGTTCGCCCCGATGATCGCGACTATTGTTCCCTCGCCGATCTCGAGCGACACGCCGTCGAGCGCCTGCGCGTCGCCATAAAACAGATCGACTTCCTCCACCCGCAGCATTAAGCGACCGCCTCCGCGCCGAGATAGGACTGCACCACAGCGGGCTCGCGCACGATCGCCTCGGGCACTCCCTCGGCGATCGCGGCGCCGTGGTGGAGCACCAGCACACGCGCGGCCAGCGCCATCACGGCGCGCATGACGTGCTCGATCAGCAGGATGGTCAATCCGGTTTCGCGGTTGAGCCCGGTGAGGATCGACACCATTCGATCGGTCTCCGCCGGCCGCAAGCCGGCCATGACTTCGTCGAGCAGCAGGAGCTTCGGGCTCGTGGCGAGCGCACGCGCGACTTCCAGCCGCTTGCGATCGGGCAGCGTCAATGCCGACGCGCTCTGGTCGCACTTTCCGAACAGATCGAGCTGGCGGAGCACGTCGTGCGCAAGCGTCCGCGCGGATCCCCGGTCCCGACGGTGCAGGAGTGCGCCGATGATGACATTGTCCTCGACCGAAAGCGCGGGAAACGGCCGCACCAGCTGGAAGGTTCGGCCGATGCCGCGGCGGCAGACCTGGTCGGGTCGCAGCCCCTCGATGTGCTGTTCATCGAAGATGACCGCGCCATGGTCGGGCGCCATCGCGCCGGCAATGATGTTGAACAGCGTCGTCTTGCCAGCGCCATTGGGACCGATGACCGCAAAGATCGATCCCCGCGGCACCCGAAAGCTGACATTGTCGAGCGCCAGGAGCCCGCGGAAGTGCTTGCCGATCCCTTGCACGTCGAGAAGGACGCTCATCGCCGCGCGCCGCTTACGCCAAGCCTCGCCGCGAGCCACGGCCACACGCCGTTGGGAAGCATCAGCACGACAACGAGCAGGCAGATTCCATAGAACACCTGCTTGGCGCCCGGCACGTCGAGGCCAAAGGCCGCCAGCAGGTCCTGCATGATCTCGGAAAGCCCGGTGAGCAGCAACGCGCCGACGATCGGGCCGAACAAGGTGCCGATACCGCCGATGACGGGCCCCAGGATGAGCTCGATCGAGCGCGAGATATGAAAGACCTGCTCGGGAAACAGGTTGTTGTAATAGAATGCGAAGAACACGCCCGCGATCGCCGTCATGCCGGCCGAGATCACCACTGCGATCATCTTGTAACGGAAGCTGTCGATGCCGAGCGAGCGCGCGGCCTGCTCATCCTCGCGTATGGCCTGCCAGTAGTAGCCCATCCTGCTGCGCAGCAGGAGGTGGCAGAGAACGAACGCCGCGACGGTGAGCCCAAGCATGACGTAGTAGAACATCATCGGGCTGCCGCGCAGATTCCAGAGGTCATTGCGGGAATAGTTGGCGACCGGCAGGAAGAAGCCGGCCGAGCCGCCGACCCAGCCGATGTGGTCGAAGCCGATGCGGGCGAACTCGGCAAATGCAATGGTGAGAATGGCGAAATAAACTCCTCCGACGCCGAAGCGAAAGGCAAGGAATCCGATCGCCGCCCCGCACGCCCCCGCAATGGCGATCGCAGCGAGCATTCCGATCCATGGCCCAATTCCGAGATAAACGTAGAGCAGCGACGCCGCATAGGCGCCGAGACCCACGTACATCGCGTGTCCGAGCGAAAGCTGTCCGGCAAAGCCCATCATGACGTTCCACGCCTGGCCGGTATAGGCGAAATAGAGAATCGTGATGAGGACCGTGAGCAGATAGTCCCCGGCGAGCCACGGCGCGCCGCATAGGACGACAAGCAGGATCGCGAGCAGCGCAAGGCCACGGCGCGGCGCTCCCGCGAGCGCATCCCGCAGCATCACGCCCGCTTTCCCAACAGGCCCTGCGGGCGAAACAGCAGCACCAGCACCAGCAATCCGAACGAGAACATGCTCTTTGCCGAGGGCGTGAAGAGGAGGCCCGCGAGCGCCTCGGTGAGACCGATCAGCACGCCGCCGAGCAGCGCGCCCGGCATCGAGCCAAGGCCGCCGGTGATCACAATGACGAAGGCGAGCAGCGTGTAGGCGGGACCCAGCGCCGGGGTCACATCGATCAGAAGCACCAGCATGGCTCCCGCCGCGCCGACGCAGGCGGCGCCGATTCCGAAGGTGAGCGCGTAGAGCCGCTTGATGTCCAGCCCCACGACCAGCGCGCCGGTGTAGTTGTCGGCGCATGCCCGTATCGCCTTGCCGAGCGGCGCAAAGCGAAAGAACGCAAACAGCGCTGCCGCGATGAGAACGCTCACGCCCGCGGCATAGACCTTGGTCGCGTCCACGATCAGCGCGCCCAGCGCGAAGCTGTCGAACGAATAGGAGGTCTGCACGCTGCGGGCATCGGGCCCGAACACGATGAGGAGCAAATTGACAATGATCAGCGCGACCGCGACCAGCAGGATGAACTGGCTGTGCTCCGGCCGGTTGATGAAGGGATTGATGATGCCCGCCTGCAGCGCGTAGCCGAGCGCGAACAGCGCGCCGGCGAGCGGAACCACCATGATCAGCGGATCAAGCCCGAATGCGTTGAACGCCACGATGGCGAGATACATCGCCACCGTCATCATCTCGCCGTGGGCGAAATTCACCACCCGCACCACGCCGAAGATCACCGAGAGTCCGAGCGCCATCAGGCCATAGACGAGGCCCGTCAACAGGCCGCTGACGGTGACATTAAGATAGATGCTTGCGGCCACCGCCTGGCCCGCGGCGCTCCGGGTCAGGCGCGCTTGTCGTAGGCGGTCATGGGCAGTTCGGCCTGCGCGTTGGAAGCAGCCTTCGGCGCTACGGTGAGGAGCTTGCCGGCGCGGTTCTGGATCGCCGCGTTCTTGAGCTTGTCGTTCTGTCCCTTCTCGTTGAACTGGATACCGGGGCCGATGCTCACGTTGTCGGTGATATGGGTGGCACGGATGGCATCGGCGAGCGCCTTCGGGTCGGTCGAGCCGGCCCGCTTGAACGCGTCGGCGGCAACGAGCAGCGCTTCGAACGTGAAGACGTGATTGGTGTTGAGATTGATCCCGGGATAGGCTTTGGCCAGTGCCGCTTCGAGCTGCCTGCTCAGCTTCTTGTTGGGGTCGTACCAGGGCACAAAGCTCAGCGGCCCGTCCGACATCTTGCCCAGCGTCTTGAGATACTGGTCCTCGTACCACCCGGGCCCCATGCTCAGCACCGCCATCGGGCTCCAGCGCTGCTTGATCAGCTCGCGCGTGATGAGGATGGCATCGTTGAGACGGCTGACCATGAGCAGCGCCTCGGCGCCCGTCGCCTTGGCCTTGGCCACTTCGACCGAAAGGTCGCGCGCGGTCGCGTCATAGGCGATCTGCTCGACGAGCTTGTAGGGCATGTCGAACTTCGGCAGCACCGAGCTGATGCCCTGGTGCATCGAGGTGCCGAAGGTGTCGTTGACATACATGAAGACGACCGACTTCGGCGCCGAGCCTGCGGCCTGGAATATTTCCTTCTGGTTGGCGAAGGCATCGCCCAGGATCATGGGCGCGGTCGGGAAATTGCGGAATACGAACTTGTAGCCCTGCTCGGTGATCGGCGGCGCCGCGGCAATGTTGATCACGAACGGGATGCCCTTCTGCTCGGCTACCTGGGCGATGGCGGTGCTCTGGCCGGAATCGAAGGCGCCGACCAGGAGCTGCGCGCCATCGTTGATGAGCTTCTCGGCCCGCGCGCGCGCCACCTCAACGTTGGTCTCGGTGTCCGCGTTCATGATGGCGAGCTCGGGCAGATTGAGCTCCTTGAAGATCGCCGGCGCGATCTCGACGCCGCGCTGGCAGTCCTGCCCGATGCCGGCCTGCGCCCCCGAGCGCGGCAGCAGCACCCCCACCTTCAATGCGCCAGCCTGGGCACGCGCAATGCGGAACGGCGCGCTGCCGGCAAGCAGACCGCCGGCGGCGGCGCCCGCGGCAAAGCTGCGGCGGGAGATGCCGGCACGGGCACGCTTTGGCGAGATGTGGGTCATTGCAGGTCCTCCCGGAGTTTCTGGCGATTGGCAGCAGGTGCCGTATTTCTCGTATGCTGCAAGGCGATATGCAATGGGTCAAAAAGTCATGGAAGACAAAACCGTCCTCATCGAGCAGCACCCCGGCTACCGCGTCGTCACGCTCAATCGGCCGCGGCGGCTCAACGCATTTTCCGAGGCCATGCACGGCGAGCTCAAGCGCGCAATCGACGCAGCCGAGAGCGACGGCGGCACCCGCGCGCTCCTCCTTACCGGCGCCGGCCGCGCGTTCTGCGCCGGGCAGGATCTGAGCGAGCGCGTGAGCGCGGACGGTCAAGCGATGGTGCTGGGGAGCTCGCTCGAGACCTGGTACAACCCGCTCGTTCGCAGGCTGCGCGCCCTGCCGTTTCCCGTCGTCGCGGCCGTCAACGGTGTCGCGGCCGGCGCCGGCGCCAATGTCGCGCTTGCGTGCGACATTGTGCTGGCGGCGCGCTCGGCAAGCTTTGTGCAGGCCTTCGTGCGCATCGGCCTCATCCCTGACAGCGGCGGCACCTGGATGCTGCCGCGCCTCGTCGGTCCCGCTCGCGCGCGGGCGCTGGCGCTCACCGGCGAGCCGCTGCCGGCGGAGAGAGCGGAGGACTGGGGCCTCATCTGGAAGGCGGTCGACGACGACAAGCTCATTGAGGAAGCGCACCGGCTCTGCCGGCATTTCGTCACGGCGCCCGCGGCCGCGCTCGCCCTGACCAAGCGCGTGCTCGACGAAGCCTGGAGCAATGATCTCGACGCCCAGCTCGATCTCGAGCGCGAGACGCAGCGCGAGGCAAGCCTCACCGCGGATTACGCCGAGGGTGTGCGCGCCTTCCTGCAGAAGCGCCCGCCGGCGTTCGGCGCACGGCGGGGAAGCTGATCGCCCCCCTGAACATACCATATCGGCATGACGCCTTGCCGAGCCGACCTTGCCAAGCCGCGCCTGTCTAAAGCACACTCATCCCGATCCATGAGAATTTAGCACAAGGCC
>Ga0310910_10002179_pt1 | contig 10989 bp, 12 predicted proteins | sample GREbulkMGHF172_FD_203448 | JGI IMG/M metagenome (GOLD analysis project Ga0310910, IMG submission 203448) | Lab enrichment of tropical soil microbial communities from Luquillo Experimental Forest, Puerto Rico - GRE.bulkMG.HF172 | ecosystem: Environmental > Terrestrial > Soil > Tropical forest >... | reverse complement strand
CTTAAGTGTTTTGCAATCTTGAATGAGCCGTGAAGGAATCGAACCTTCAACCTACTGATTAAGAGTTTTTTCCATCACATTGATTTCATTGGATTCAATATTTTGCGGGCAGCGTTTTCCGCCCTTTTCCGCCCTTTTCCGGATTCTTTTCGACAACAAACCGGCAACAACGTGCTGCGTTTCCGCTGGTTTATTAAGGACGTCAAAGAGGGCCTGACGAGCCGTCGGAATCCACTTGTACCTGAACCGTGATCGCAATGCTAGCGTGTCCGCTTTCCCAGCCCCGGTAAGACCGCGCTGCTCGATTTCCGACTGTAGATCTCTAAGAAGGTCCATGAAGAGGAATGAGGTTTTTTGGATAGAAAATCTGTCGTCCTGTGTGAAAAATTCTAGAAATCATGCCGCAATCGGCTTGTGATATCAAACTTCAAAACCCCTGCAATTTAGGGCAATTGAGTAATTCGCCACCGACAGGTCTGGAACGGCTGTCTTGTCCTTATGCCGAGCAGCACGGCCTCGTTTTCGTGAGTTTGGTATTCATCGCAGTTCACCGAGAATGGACTTTAGACTGCCCGCCGAAACATCGCTGCCGAATTCAACCGCGCTTTGCTTGGATATAACGACAATCCAGCCCATTGGGGCGCATGTGACTACGAAATTCAGTCCAGGCGAGCATATCGGTTGCCCGTAATTTGCCCAGGAATCTTTCGGTGGTTGGATCTCCTGCTCTCCAAATCGAGATTCGGCTGCCTAAATGTATTAGGTGCTCATGGGGCGACATATAACTTTGGGCATGTTTATTATGCTGTTTGGCATGAGCGGCAATGGAGCCGCAAACCCTTTCGGTCGGTTGACCGTCGATGATTTCGACAAACTTAACGACAACTACTATCGCGGGGGCCAACCAAAGCGAGAAGACTATGTCCAATTAGCAGCGCTTGGCATCAAGACTGTAGTTGACCTGAGACAGGGTGGGCCTAATGACGAGCAAACTCTTCTCGAAAATGCAGGAGTGAAGTTCTATTCGATTCCGATGACTACATCATTTCCGCCCTCGGAAACTACCATTCATCAGTTTTTCCAAATTGTAAATGATCCCGCCAAACAACCCGTCTTCGTACATTGCGAAGATGGCCATATTCGGACGGGTGTCATGACGGCCCTATATCGCATCACGCACGACGGCTGGACCGCAGACCAGGCATACGCCGAGATGAAGGAGCATCACTTTCACTGCTTTTGGCGTCATGCTCTTAAGCGACACCATGCCCTAAAACATTTCGTCTATCGCTACTACGATTCTCAGTCGCATCAGGCTGTGGCCAAAGCAGGAAGCTAACTCCAGGTCTCTGGTACTTCCAGAGGGCGTTGGGGTTTTGACTCATCGAAAGCTGCCCAGTTCTCAGTGCCTTTGAAATGGTTTCATAAATAATCGCCCGAAATCGTCGATCTCCTGAGCCACCGAAAATCGGAAAAGGGTTCCCACGCTCTGATCGGTTAAACCAATGCCAGGAGAAAGCCCGAAAGTCGTGTGGCTGGGTAACGTCCACGAGAGGACGGGGGCAAGATACTGAGAGGTTCCATGGACCGTAAAATCATTCCAGGTGCCAAGGCCACCGTACATTTCAACGCCTGCTGCGAATGCTTCGCGGCACCACGCGCACTTTCTTCCAGTGGCAGCTGCCAGAGGGCGGCTCAATCCCATGGCATAGCCAAATTCCCAAGGTTCTCCGTGGATATTCTTTTCGGTAATGAAATTTCCGGACAGGTCCCATGACTTGAATTCTCCCGACAAGATCAACCTTACCTCGATTTCATGCTTTCGTTCCTCGCGGGCCACGCTATTGGGTACGATCAAATCCTTTATCCCGTCAAATCCGACGATTTCCCTTAAAGTCTTGTCCGCGCCGTTGAGATGCTCATATTCGACGTACAGTACCGGCTTGAGGCGGTGGTCACCTGCCAGCAACCGAAATCTGTTTTCGAAGCGAAATCCAGTGAACAGGCTTCCCTCGTGATTGGTATGCTGCCAGTCCAGGTAGAGTTCCGTAGTCCACCATTGAATGATGCCGTACTCGAACTCGGTCGCGTTACCGAAGAACCGATTCCCGCCTTCCGGCCGGCCTGTCACAGTATCGTTTTGAATGTCGAGACTGCCGACCTCCGCCATCTGACTGCTATACGTGATGGAGTAAGGTTTTTCGGACTCATCTTGAGCGAAACCGGACTCGGAATGAGCGAATAGCAGCAGGCTAACCAGGAGGAAAATGGAACGACGCATTTTAGTCGTCATAACGAACTCGCCTTCAGGGGTTGGGTAGAGAGAATCACTAAAAGTGTTGTTACCAGCAAGACTCCTGCCATCACATAAAGTTGTCTTTAGTGGAAGGCATGTGCTGCGAATGGTTCCAGTTGATACCGCGTAATTTTTCCAGTTGGGAGTGTTGTAAGCGCGATGGATTATCGACAATGGGAAATAGAGCGCCGGAGCATCAGTGGTATTCCGACTTTAGGTTACCCAGCACGTCGCCTTCTAGAACATTTGCATTCACTTCGATTCGGCATTCACGGGGGTTTTCCGGGAGGAATTACGGGTGATTGCTTCGTACTGTCCGCTACGAACCTTAGCTGACTTGACGGCACTTCGGATGCTTACCATTTGATCAAGACCTGTAAACGGTCATTTCACTAAAGCCCACGCAATTTCTGTTTCTCCGGAGGCTCGCATTTCTGCGGGCCTCAACTCTTTAGCCTCCGGTGAAATTCCATTCGTAATAAAAGTGCGCCACGTTCAGAACATTTCCGGGTTCTTTGCAATTGGTCCTAGTACGTTCGTCTAAATTTAGAGGCGCTAATGTCCAACATGTTGAACTGGGTCCGTGAGGAATTTCTCCAGATCCTGCCAGTTTGGAAGGAAGGCACTCTCCACACTGCACTGCGTGTGACTGTCGAGGGCGCTGATCTCGCAGACTCTTGCCCTCTTTGTAGAGTTCATCCGATGACGGAAAGGACTTTAAGGAACGCACCAACGGAGAGACGGGGCGTCGAGGCTTTGAGGCAACTCGTGGAGCTTGTGCATAAGAGAGCTTCTGATCTCTGCGGATTCCCGGGAAACACTGCCGAGGAATCCGCAGACTGCAGCTGGACAGCGAAGTCAGGCCGCGCGCTCGCGCAATATATGAGCCAGGGCCAAGCGTCGCAGCTTGCGGCGTCGCAGCATCCGGCCACCGAGCAGGAGGCGTACGATCTGACGTTCGTCGCCGCCACCTTCCTCTTCCATTTCGTTCTCCTCGCCCTCGTCACCTTCGCGGCCTTCGCGGAGCAGGTGAGCCAGGACCAGGCGGCGTAGCTTACGGCGGCGCAGCATTCGGCCACCGAGCAGAAGGCGTACGATCTGACGTTCGTCGCCGCCGCCCTCCTCTTCCATTTCCTCTCCTTCCTCGCCCTCGTCACCTTCGCCTCTTTCGCGGAGCAGGTGAGCCAGGACCATGCGGCGTAGCCTGCGGCGGCGCAAGCCCCGGCCGATCAGGAGGCGTACGATCTGACGTTCCTCACCGCCGCCCTCCTCTTCCATTTCCTCTCCTTCCTCACCCTCGTCACCTTCGCCTCTTTCGCGGAGCAGGTGAGCCAGGGCCAGACGGCGCATCCTGCTTCGACGCATCATCCGGCCACCAAGCAGGAGGCGCAGAATCTGGCGTTCGTCACCGCCGCCTTCCTCTTCCATTTCGTCTTCCTCGCCCTCGTTGCCTTCGCGGCCTTCGCGGAGCAAGTGAGCCAGTGCCAGACGACGCAGCCTGCGGCGTCGCAGCCCCCGGCCACCGAGCAGCATTTTCAGTATTCGCCGGTCTTCACCTTCGACCTCGGGTTCGTCCACAGCCGATTCAGCTTCCATCGTTTTACTCCTGTGTGAAGTTAATAGGGTTGTCGTTGATCAAAGGGGCCATTACTTCCGCTCGCCGATCCGGACTGCCTGACAGATGGAAGCGGGACGGCTCGCGGATTCGTGCCTCGCTGGAGACACTCTTCTTTTCTATTACCGCTGCCGGGCTTTGGGAACCCGGCGGCGGAGCATCCGGCTCAGCAAAAGTCGATGCAGGATGCGTCGGCGGACCGCGCGCGGTATGAGGAGATCACTGATGAGAAATCGCCGGATGGCTTTCTCCTCGTCATCCTCATATTCTCCTTCGGCCTGATCCCCGACGACACTGACAACAGCGGCCTCAAAGGCTTCGTCGAGAGCGGCCTCAATTTCCTCCACTTCATCCTCGCCGACGAGCCTCCCACACTCCTCCTCCGAGAGTTCTTCGTGCTTCCCGGCTTTGTCGATCTTCTCCACCTTGACGATCCCACCCATCGCAGGATTGATCGTCACGACCAATTGCTCCAACTCCGCTTCAGGTCCCGCTTTGAAACTTGAAACTCCTTTCCGCTCGGACTCTCTGTGTGCATCGGCCATCGACGTTTTCTCCTATTCCTGAGGGCTCTACTCTGCTGACTGCACAGCAAAGCCAGTTTCCGCGTTTACCGGCTGCGCGCAAGCCGCCCTTATACGTCAGATTCTTCTATGACTGCGCCCTGCCGAGTAGTCAGCTGACAAAACCTATCAGAGAGAGTTGCCTTGGGGACTCCGCAAAAGTACCGCGCGGAAAATAGGAAATTACTTGCAGGTTCGGTCGCAGGAAAACGTCTGATGGCAAGTTCAGGCGCCATCTGAAGTTGATACGGTGAACAGCCACAAACGCATGGCGTTAAGCAGGCTCATATCGGAAGACAGTTCTGCTTTCAGTTGTCGTAACGCTCGCCAACTTTTTTATTCCAACTTAACACTCAGTATTGAGCACCACGTCGCTATTGTTACAGGTTTAGCAAAATGACACGCAGAATCCATCGCAGAGAAAAGAATTACCTTCTCAGCACTCCGCATTTTTCCGGCGCCCCATAAGGATTCACACTGGAGAGTTGACGATTTCAAGGTTAACCGATCTGGCGAGCGGATTGCTTGTTCAGACGCGTCGCAAAAGAGTTTGCATCGAAAGGAAAGATTATGTCGAAAAACATGGATCTGAACGCTGCTACTGAACAAGAACTGACGGTCATTCAGGGCATCGGTAAAGACCTTGCCAAGAAGATCGTGCAGCATCGTCTTCAGAATGGTTCCTTCAAGACCTGGGAGGATCTGAAGCGGATACCTGGGCTGCCTCCCCACATGATGGATACGCTCAAGCGTTGTGGCTTCAGCGTCGGAAAACCAGCCGCTTAACCCCAAATAGCCGCCAATGACGCGGCCTGTTGCGTGATTGGTGGCTAAACCAAATCAAGAGCCGTCGCGAGGAGGGCTTCTCCAGTTGCTCGGCGCATCCTTGTCATCGTGCTGTCACTGTCACCCCGTTAGTGTGTCTCGCCGCCTCAGTCAGTCTGCGACGATTCATGCTGCCTTCGCCCCATGTTGAAAGGCTCGATCACTGAGGCTACCGTTTCGAGGCTACCTTCGCGTTGATTGATTACGGCCCGATGACTTGCATCCTTATGATGGCTTTGTCGATAGGCTTTCAGAATTTAGTTTCCTTCCTCCTGACTATCCAAGCTACAGGGCTCTGACTTTTACCCTGGTGGGACTATCTCCCACTGAATACGCCAGCCTTCGCTGGACACACCAACAAGCCGGTTTAGCCCGGCGAAAGGCGAATTACCGACAGGCCAGCCATTGGCGCATGTGACTTCGAATTTACCGTCAGGGGCGTTGGTTTGACCGAGCAAAGCGTCGAAACGCTTTTCCGATTCTCCGTGGCTCAAGAAATTGACGATTTCGGACGATTGTTCACGAAGCCATTTCACAAGCATTGAGAACGAGCCCGCCGCCCCAGGCAACCTTGGAGTGAGGGCTGTAGATCCAAAGCCATTAACGGTAGGAGAGAGTGGCCCGGAGGACCGCTGTCCTCCCGAACGTGGATTGTGGTAGTGGCTTTGGCGAGCCGGACTGCAAAACGTGCCGCCGGATTTTCAAAATAGCGGGGTTGGAAGATTCGAACCTCCGACACCTGATCCCGAATCGATCGATTACTGAAGAGTTGTGAATATTCCCCGCACACCGACTCGTAGCCTGACATCGACCGTTTGAATCGTCTAACAGAGTAAAGGCGAGGTAACACGAGTGTCTAAGGTATTGAGATGGCTTCGTGAGGAATTCCGGCAGATTCTGCCAGTGTGGGGTTTCTTCTTCGTCGCATTCGGGCTTGTGGCGCTAACGCGAATGGCGACTTACGGGGAGTGCTTGCCTTGACATTCAGCTTTGGCATGCTCCGCGAGTGATCCATGCGATCGGACGGGATCGCTGCTCCGAAATGTTCTTCGGACGGCACCCGGGGCGCCCTGGAAAAGATATCCGCCGGGTTTCGTGATGCCTCATAAACGTTAAGACTTTGGGAAAGGAACGCCAAATCGGTCCGCAGGCGTGAAACAAGATGCTGAAACTGGTTGATGTAGGGCCAAGGGCCCTCGCAGATTATCGAAATATTGCGCCAGACCACATCCTTGATGCTCTTTTGACAGTCGCAAAAGACCTGAGGGGCGCTCGGGTGGCGCACATCAACGCAACGCCTTATGGCGGGGGCGTCTCGGAGCTGTTGCGCTCAACCGTACCAATTATGAATAACCTTGGCCTGGTTACGCACTGGAAGACGATTTCAGGCGACGACCGCTTCTTTCAAGTAACGAAGAAGATCCATAACGGGCTGCAGGGAGATCCGGAGGAATTAACGGAAGCGGACCGCGAAGCCTATCTCGGAACGTCTCAGCGCAACGCACAATTCTTTGAGGACGACTACGATTTCGTTTTTCTTCACGATCCGCAGCCTGCGGCCATTCCAACCATGCGTGGTAAAGGCAACATCCACTGGATCTGGAGATGTCACATCGACACATCTTCACCGAACCCGAACACCTGGGCATTCTTCCGGCCTTACTTGCAAGCCTTCGATAGCGCCGTGTTTACGATGAGCGATTTCGTCCCGCCGGATTGTCCAGTAGCAAACATTCAGATCAGTCCACCGGCAATTGACCCCCTCAGTCCGAAGAACATGCCTCTCGCGGATGAAACCGCGCGCCAGGTGCTGCACTGGATCGGCATCGACCTTGATCGCCCATTGATTACACAGGTCTCCCGCTTTGACCCATGGAAAGATCCATTGGGAGTGATTGCTGCGTATCAAATGTTACGGCAGGATTTCCCGGGCCTTCAGCTCGCATTGGTAGGGTCCATGGCGACGGATGATCCACAGGGCTGGGAGATTTATGACCTGATCCGGAAAAGCGCGCGGCAAGATCCGGGAATTCACATATTCACCAATATGGTCGGCATAGGGAATGTCGAGGTGAACGCGTTCCAAAGATTGTCTCAGGTGATCATTCAGAAATCTATTCGTGAAGGATTTGGGCTAAGTGTGTCCGAAGCCATGTGGAAATCGACGCCGGTTGTCGCGGGAGCCGCGGGTGGCATTCCTTTGCAGATGGCTGATGGAGTGGGAGGAATTCTCATCAACAGCACGGAAGAATGCGCTACAGCCGTTCGCCGTCTCCTGCTGGATCCCGGTCTCGGACAGGAACTGGCCCGCTCAGGCAAGGAGCGCGTTCGTCAAGATTTCCTGCTGCCGCGTCTTCTGCTCGATGAACTGGAGTTGATGAAGAAATTCGCCGGAAGGAATTGGCGCGCCGCCTAAACCCATGAGATGCCGGCGCCAACGCGGCGCAGGCATCACCTTACGTTGCAATAGCAGCAGTTGCGCGACCGATTACGGGAGGTAGAACGTAACCTATAGTGCGGAAGAGCAGAGAGAACCCCAGGCATGTGGTTTCGATCATTCTTGCGGGCGGAGCCGGCAAGCGTTTGTTTCCGCTGACACAGGATCGATCGAAACCGGCGGTCCCGCTTGGAGGCAAATACCGGCTCATCGACGTGCCGATCAGCAATTGCCTCAACTCCGGCTTGAAGAGAATCTTCGTACTGACGCAGTTCAACTCGGCGTCATTGAATCATCACATCATGAGTACGTATCGGTTCGATCCCTTCGCGGAAGGGAGCATGGAAGTCCTTGCTGCGGAGCAAACGATGACGAACCTTGACTGGTTTCAGGGCACGGCAGACGCCGTTCGCCAGCACCTGCATCGTTTCACAGCCCGCGAGAACGATTACCAGTTGATTCTGTCGGGTGACCAGCTCTACCGGATGGACTATCGCAAGCTCCTCGAAAACCACTGGAACCGGGGCGCGGACGTCACAATCTGCGTGATCCCGAAAAACGAGTCGATGGCGTCAAGTTTCGGCCTGATGAAGCTCAGTGCGGATAGCCGGATCGAACAGTTTCGCGAGAAACCCAAAGGCGAAGCGTTGCATGAAATGCAGACAGACACCGGGGTACTCGGCCTCAGTCCAGAGGAAGCGGCGAAACGGCCATACCTCGCATCGATGGGAATTTATCTTTTCAAAACGGACGTTCTGGTCGATCTGCTCGGCGATTCATCGATGATCGATTTCGGTTATCAGGTCGTTCCACGAGCGATCGAAAACTACAACGTTTACGGATATCTTTTCGACGACTACTGGGAAGATCTCGGCACCGTCGAAGCATTCTATAAGGCCAATATGGATCTGGCCTCCAGCGATTCTCGCTTCAATTTCCACTTAATGGGCGCGCCTATTTACACGCACGCCCGCTTTCTACCGTCGTCGCGCATCGATCACTGCGAAATCCGGGAGTCGATCATTTCCGAGGGATCGATCCTGCGCGGAGCGCGCATTCACCATTCGGTGGTTGGAATCCGGAGTCAGATCGGAGAGGGCGTCGAGCTCAAACAGGTCATGATGATGGGCGCAGACTTTTACGAAGACACGGATGATTTAGACCACAACCGTCAGGCAGGCATACCGAATATCGGAATCGGAAGGAACTCCATCATTCGGAACGCGATCATCGATAAAAATGCGCATATCGGTGAAAACGTTCGAATCCTCAACGACCAGAAGGTACTGAACTTCGATGGGTCCGGGTATTACATCCGGGATGGGATTGTGATTGTCCCGAAGAATGCAGTCATCGCGGCCGGCGCGGTGATTTGACCGGAGGTGACGCAGTGTGCCGGCGCGTTCACTGCCTTACTATGTCGACGGCAGCGAACATTTCCTGCTGTCCCGCCTGTGCTCGATGAACTCCAGTTGATGAAGAGATTCACATCAGGACAAGGCTTCGTAGCGACTTAGGCTCCGCGAGGCAGGTCTCGCCGGATCAACTGAGGAGGCTGGCGGGATGCAAAGAAGAGCCTCCGAATGATGAACAGAAATATCACTCCGGCCAGAAATAAGCATGCAAGGATGATCGCCGTAAGCTCGGAAAGGCGCCACAAAGCATGGTCGACGATTTTGAGCCCTGCCTGCTCGATGTCCCGGCCAAGTGCCATGCGTTCGTTAGTTGCGATCTCGCGGAGTTCCCCGGCCGCGGCCATACGTTCCATGTCCAGTTGCTGAAGGACGGCAATGCGTTCCCGGCTGATCTGCTCGAAGCTCGCGATGCGCTCACCGTGCAGGAAGGTCAGTGTCTTTCGCAGATCTTCATTAATTGCCTCGACAGCAGCCTTTCGTTCGGATGCAACGAGCGTCGGCAAATCCGACGTGAGCTTCGTGGCGGCGTTCGCCGTAGTGGCCGCCGCCTCTACGGCGGTCTTGATTGTGGGCGCGAGATCGTCGAGAGTATTGACGGCGTGCTCACTCGTCTTCACTGCGCGCTCCGCCATTGGCAATACCTCTGATGTGGGAAAATCCAGCTTCAGGAGCTCGGCTTCCCAGCTCGCCTGCCGGAAAAGTTGGGCGCTGTAGATCTGGATCTCGCGGTTTACGTCGTCCGCGGTTATATCCACCTCGGCGATGAGATCTCCCGCTGTCCCCTTCAGTCCGACGTCCTGTTCCGTCAAGCGGCCGACGATCGTCTCTCTGTCGCGGATGGCATAGCGAATGGGATGATCCATCGCCCACTTTTTGACTGCCACCCGGACTTTTGTGGTATCGCGTGAGACGAGGAAGGTCGCAGCGAGCTGGTTGAGCTCATCTTCCATCCGGAGGCAGGTGTCCACCGCGTGAGGCGCGGCTGGCCCGAGGTCGGTGCGGCCGGGTCCGCTCTCAAAATAGTTCGCCATCTGGTACATCAGCACCCAGGTGTCAGCCACCGCTGAGAAAGGATTCGGCTGAAAGAGCGCAGTGCGCAGCGCAGGCACGCCTTCGATTTTCCATCGAATCGCAGCGCGTTTCACCGAGATATCCGGAGTCCCCGCTGAGATAACATCGGCAGAATGTTCGATCTCGCCCGTAAACGGTTCCACCAGACCGCGCATCTGCAATCGTATCCGGTTGGGCTTGATAGCCAGCTCCTTGGACGAATACATCATTGAACGAGGCTGGTGCGGCCGCATCGTCAGTGAGCAACTCGACGAAAGGACCAGCGGCGGCAGTGCGATACATGCGACAGTGAGAAGTCTTGTAGCTCTAGTCATTCTGTGCCCGAACGTAGAACGGTGTTCTGCATTCCGGAGTCCTAAAACCGTTTTTTGGGGCCAGACCAGTATTTTGGGGCGCGGCCTAACGTAATACCCAGAACGCGCCACCGCAAAATTCCGATCGTCTTGTTGCCGTTTCCCACTTGCAGAGCAAACCTGCAGGCGACGATCAAAGCCCGCCACCCCAGCGGCGATACTGCCAGACAATTCCGATCAAATCGAAATTGTCGCCAGTACGCGCCGCCACGCCTCTGCTGGCGTATAGCTTAAGGGAGTTGTGCGTGTCGATCGGCACTGCAAGCGTACCGCCCGTGCGCCAATTCGGCTGGAGGTTGTCGCCGCGAATGCCGTCGAGTGTCGATCGGCCGCCTGCGAAGTAAGTGCCGTCAAGGGATGCCCAGATGCCTCGCTTGAAATTGTAAATAACGTGGCTTTCACTCGAGTAGATCG
>Ga0310910_10002177_pt1 | contig 10992 bp, 10 predicted proteins | sample GREbulkMGHF172_FD_203448 | JGI IMG/M metagenome (GOLD analysis project Ga0310910, IMG submission 203448) | Lab enrichment of tropical soil microbial communities from Luquillo Experimental Forest, Puerto Rico - GRE.bulkMG.HF172 | ecosystem: Environmental > Terrestrial > Soil > Tropical forest >... | reverse complement strand
TGGTTCGCTTCCAGACGATCGCCTTCACTGGCCAGGACCTTGGTTACACGGCCTCCCTCCTTCGATCCAACATTGATGTTCCGTGCTTCAAGCGTGCCCGACGCGGTAAGAGGCGTCTCGCCGCGATGGAACCACGAATAAGCGCCAAGAGGCAGCGCGACTGCGGCCGCGAAAACAAGCCCGAATAGGACTTTGCGTTTCATAGTTGCGACTCCTGAAAACCGTCATGGCTTGCCAAGAACCCGCTGAACTTCAACTGGTATTTAGCTCACCATTTGTGTCTACAATAGGGCGCAATCTGGGAATGGGGAATGACCGGGGCAGACAGAAATATTGACCGAAATCGCCACGTGCATACGCCGCAGCCTGGCAGGGTTTCGCTTTCTGTCCGTGTGTTGGAACCGTTGCTCCTCCATCTGAAGGCACGAGGGCACGACAGCTCTGCCTTTCTAAAAACTCATGGCGTCGATCCTGCGATTTTTCGGGATCCTGAAGGACGACTACCTCACACCGTTGCAGTTTCGCTATGGCCGGCAGCGACTCGACTAACGAATGACTTGGATCTCGGGCTTCATGTGGCCGAGGGAATCCGGCCGGGAGCCTATGGAGCCTTGGGCTATGCACTACGCACGAGTGAGAACTTTGGAATGAGCCTTCAGCGGATGTGTCGTTACCATCGGGTCTTCCATGATGCCGCGGAGGTACAACTGACGTTACGAGGTGAGAACGCGATCCTAAGTCATCGGCTTCGGCTTCCCGGGGGCGTTCCGCGTGCGGTCTCCGAGTACATCGTTGCTGCCTGGCTGATCACTTCCCGACAAGCCGCCGGTGTGCATTGGATTCCAGTCGAGGCTCGCTTTCCCCATTCCGCACCGGAGGACACTTCTGAGCACCGGCGCTTATTTGGGTGCGCGCTGAAGTTCGGAAATGACCGCAACGAACTGGTATTCTCGCGCAACCTTCTGGACATGCCCTTCGAGAGCGCTGATCCACAGCTTCAGGCCATTCTTGAGGCGCAGGTTTTGGCCATGTTTCAGAGGCTACCGAAAGGCGAAGCAGTGACGGATTCAGTCCGGCGTCTGCTGGCGCGCGAGCTTTCTAACGGCGAACCAAGTCTTGAGCAGATCGCTCCACGGTTGCACATGAGTGCGAGAACGTTGCACCGCCGCCTTGAGGAAGAAGGGACGAGCTTTCGTCAGGTCCTCGCGGAGGTGAGGCGGGAAATCGCTGCCCGCCATCTGAGTGAACGTAGACTTGCTATCGGGGAGATTGCATTTTTGCTGGGATTCTCGGAGCCCAGTGCTTTTCACCGAGCCTTCAAACGCTGGACAGGATATGCCCCGCTTGCCTACCGACAATCGACCCCCGCCTAGGATTCCGACGTCGGATGATTAGCCAATGAAGAGGTCGTCATTGCTCCCAAAATATCTAGAGTGATGCGATTCTTGGAATCCATGTTGCAATTCCTTTTGGATGACGAAGACGGGCAGACCTTCCTTTACGCTGTGGAACGAGTTCCTGGCCGCCAAGAACCTTGCCTTTTGCCAACGTATCACAGGCTTATCACTGAAGTGGCAACAGGAGCGGTGTCACGATTCGGATTTGGTACGATTAGCGCGCCCAGGGGAGTCCAATGGGGGTCTGTTATGAAACTCCTCCTGCAGTTGTCAATATGTTGGCTCGCCGTTTTGACCTTTAGTACTGGCAGTGTTGCCCAACGGGCTGCAGATCAGCATATGCCCGCCTCGTCGACGTCTGAAGAAGGCCTGGGTCACGCGCATATGGATATCTCCTGTTCGGCGCGAGTTGGCCCACCGTTTGACCGCGGACTGGCCCTGCTTCACAACTTCTGGTATGCGCGGGCGTTGCAGAGATTTCAACAGGTCGCGAAGGAGGATCCGGAGTGTGCGATGGCGTACTGGGGCGCGGCCATGACGTACAACCATCCATTCTGGGATCCGCCCTCACAAGCCGATGAAATCGCCGCGTGGACACTGGTGCAGAAAGCAATGTCGGCGCAAGAGCGCTCCGCTCGCGAGAGTCTTTATCTCGCAGCGGTGGCGGTCCTCTTCAAGGACGCCGGGGCCGGAACCAAGTCAGGACGCGACCAAAACTACCGCGTCGCGATGGCCGCCGCGTATGCCCAGTATCCGGATGACGAAACTGCGCTGTTCTATGGGTTGTCCATCCTCGGGGCTATTCCGGAAGGTTCCAAGGGATTCGAGCAACAGGAGCAGGCTGCCAAACTCTTTGAAGGTGTATACGCCCGTCATCCGGATCACCCCGGGGCGTTGCATTATCTCATCCACGCCTACGACGACCCCGAGCACGCACCACTGGGTCTGAAGGCAGCGCGGGCTTATGCTGCCGCCGCCGCCGCCGTCCCGCATGCTTTACACATGCCGTCGCACATCTTCACCCGGCTGGGGTATTGGGAAGAGTCGGCGGCGACAAACCTGAAAGGGTGGGAAGTATCGCTGGAGGACGTACAACGTACCGGCGAGTCCGGTGCTTATCGCGACTTTCACAACCTCAGCTATCTTGAATATGCCTATATCCAGCTCGGGCACTACCGCGACGCCCAGCACACCGTCGACATCATCGCGGCACAGTACCAAGCGCTGCCAAGTAAAAGCACCGCCCCGGATACCCCGGAGTTGCAGTCACGGCACGTTCGAGGGCGCACGATCTATGCGGTGCCCGACCGCGTGGCGTATGGATACTTTGACATGCTCACTCGGCTAATTGTGGAATCCAGCCGCTGGGTCCAGGTCGCCAGCATTCCGCTCGTAGTCCAGTCGCGCGACTTCAAAGCTGTGAAGTTGCAATGGGAAGCCAAGGCTGCTGCCGAACGAAAAGACGCGAAAGCGGCGGGCGCAGCGGCTGCGCAGCTGCTCTTGTTGTCACAAGAAACGGGACAACATCCGTTTGCGAAGCTGATCATTACCTTACAGGCCAAAGAGGCGCAAGCCCTCGCCGACCAAGCCGCGGGAAACGCAACAGAGGCCGTGGCAACAATGAAGGAAGCGGTCGCCCTTGAAGACACGATTGATGACCTCTCACAGCCTCCCTATCCAGTCATTCCGGCTCACGAACTGTTCGGCACGATGCTTATGGAACTGCATCGTCCGGCGGATGCCCGGGAACAATTCTTGCAAGCACTGAAACGCACTCCGGGACGCCCCCACGCGATCTACGGAGTTGCCCAAGCTGCGCAGGCAACTGGCGACCGAGAGGAGGCACGACAACGCTATAAGGAATTTCTTGCACTGTGGAGGCATGCCGATTCCGATCGCCCTGAGCTCGAAATTGCCAACTCGTTTCTGACAAAGAACCAGTAGCCGCATGCAGTCATGGGCGATTGTGAAACTGCAAAGACGCGAGATGCAGTCGCGAGACAAACAGATGCGTGTCATTACGAGTATCGCCAACCAAAGCGAGCCCTTGACTATTACTGGGCAAATCACCGCTTGTCCCACTGCCAGAGCCAATTAGGAACCTGTCGCGATCGTGAACAACATACAAGGAGGGTTGGCCCACCGGACCAGCGCCATAGATGCATTCGAGATCGAGTCGAGGTTTGCGGAAATTCTGAGGGTTGTGACATCCTCGGTCTCCTGCAACTGCGAGCGATCCTGGGTAAGGTCATGGGCGACGAACTGTCCAAAAAAAGTCCAACCCACGGAGATTCGCGGATTGCCTTCAGCGAGTCTTTCGTGGGTCGCGCGGGACTCCCGCGACCTACCGCAGCTCCGTACTTCAATAAAGAATCTCCACTGGCGTACTAGACGGCAAATCGGGAAAGAGCCTCCCGAATCTCCCATCCGGTAAGTCCGGGAGCCGAGGGCGTTCGCTCGATTGAACTGAGGGGCGGCGGCCGGAAAACGGACCTCATCTGTGACAGGCACGTAACCTCCTAGAGTGCTTTTGCCTCGCAACCGTTCATTACTTCCCTCGTTCTCTCTAATGCGCAACGGTCGGAATACTCGGCGTCTCTGGCTCGACACCTGCATTCGCTGACGTGTTCATGCGGTCACGCTTGCTTTCAAACACCCGATTCGTCCGGATGATCAGTGCCAAACCTAGGAAGTTGACGCTGCGCAAAACCTGATCACCCTGACGAATGTAGGAGGGCTGAAACGTCAGATGTCGATTGATCGGCATGTCAACGGCGGCTACGAACCAGTTACGCCGCAGCCATTTTCCGGGCGCAAAATCGTGATACACCTCGTCGAAGACAAACGGACTCACCCTGTAGGAACCCAGTGAAAGGGGGCGACTGACGTAAATCTTGTTGCGGTAGCGGTTGATCTCCGATGTTGGTGTGAACCGGCGCACATACATGTTTCGGTCGGAGAGAGTGAAGCCATGCCACGCGGTCAGCACCGTGCCAGCGAGACGGAACTGGTTTTCACGGTAGCTCTGGTTTGCGAAATGGTTGGTCAACAGCGACAGGCCGCTCGGGGGAACGTTTACGAATAGATAGCCTGGGGTGACCATGAAATGCTTTTGGAGGACTGTGGGCACCTCCAGCAAGGCGATGCTGGTGCGTAGATTCCCCAGATAAAATCCGTAGGTATTGACGGTGACGTGCGCGGTGACTGGGGTCATGATTTCTATGTAATCCGCAGGAGAGAAAATCGCCCCGGAGCCCTTGCCATTTCCCTCCACTTCCTGTGCAACTCCCAGCCCCGCGAGAGATAGCAGAAATAGAAGGGAAATGCAGCGACTCAGAGTGCGCCCGTTTCGCCGGGCCGATGTGTGGCCGGATGTTTCCATGGAGGCTCACCGCATTACGCCTTCGCCATTTCGTACAGAATCCCGATGGCCTGCTGAGCCTTCGCTTCGCGGAAATCGCCGGCCAACTCGCCCGCCAACGTCATGACCGACACCGTCGTTGCCCCGGCGCTTGCCATCCGCTGTAAAGCTGCTTGCTCAGTCCGTTCGCTGATTCCTCCGCAAGCGTCCAAAACGACGAACACCTTGTAGCCCTGATCGGAAGCCGTTAATGCGGGAAGTTGTACAGCCAGTTCAGTCGCCACGCCGGAGATAAGAAGCGTCTTTCGAGCTGTCGATTGGATCGCCGAGACTATCTCTTCGTTCATGAAAGAATCACAGGTCGTGCGGTGGTGCGTAGGCAAGTCCCCCAGCCCATCCGCAATCTGTGGAATCATTTTCGAAGGGTTTCCATCCTCGCCGCGGACCCCGGACACGACGGCCGGGATGCTCAAGAGCCTAGCGAGCTTCGCCAGCGCGAGGACTCCCCTCTTCAACCGGTCCAAGGGATTGGTTTGGCTGAGTTCGACGATGCCCGTCTGAAGGTCAGCAAAAAGGATGATCGCGTCCTGCGCGATGATCCTTGATTTCGAGTCATGCATGATGAGAAACCCTTTCTGTAACAATTTCAGCTTGCCGTCTGTACTCCGGTCAGTTTCGCGATACGCACCTGCACGCGTTCGGTGAGAAAGCTCTTTTCTTCGCGAAGGACCCGGAAAGAAAACCTGGTCTCAAGAGCCAGCATCATGGCCCCCGCAATCATCGCGATGGCACCGAGTGAGCCCGCAATGAGCGAGAGCGAAAAGGAAGACTCGACGCCGCGCTTGATTCCTGCGGAGACGAGCGCCGCACCTATCAACGACACGAGGGAGCTTGCCACGAAACCGGCCACAGCGGAGTAGAAGCAGGTTAAGGCTTGTACGATCAGCAGGGTTCGTATTTCAGCAGCAGACAACTGGCGAATCCGAAGCCGTAGCTCACTTTCGTCCAGAGTCGCTCTTCCTTCAACTACATCAGCTAACTCGTGCACACGGTCAATGGCGCGGCCGTACCGGTTGCCTGTCCCGAACAGGAGGACGCAGGAGGCATTGGTCAGGACCGCCGGTGCCGAAATGAAAGTCAGAACCGCAAATGGATTTGTCGGAAGATCCATGTATAACTCCGATGACACCGGTTGCAGCGCTGCTGGTAAGCAATTTCCAAGATTCGTGCCCTTCTTTCACGGCCTTGCTAACCGGCGCGAAACGGCTAGCCGACCATTCTTCTTTCAGAGGTCGTGCGGAGCACCTGAATCAAGGCGCCACAATCACACTGAATTGAGCCCCCCGCAAAAGCGAGGGCGACGAGGCTCCTTTGCGCTGCCTCTGAGCTTCCGTGTCCGCAGGCATCGCTCACAACCACTGGGATGTAGCCCAAATCCATTCCGTGCCGAACCGTCGGTTCAATGCCGACCTCAAGCGCAATTCCGACGATCACGAACGAGTTAATTTCACAATCCCGAAAGGCGATATCGAGAAAGGTCCCCTCGAAGGCCGACATCGTAATTTTGTCGACAATTCCCTCGCCTGGCTGCGGAGCAATTTCGGGAGCGATCTGGAATCCTGGAGTGTCCCGCAGAAACGCCGGCTTGACCTCATCGACATGGTCCACATGCTGCCAGGCCATAGCGGTCCGCAATTGGATCACTCCGGCAACCTCGTTTGGCAAGGACATGTGGCGCGTGAAGAACACGCGGTAGCCGCCGCTGCGCGCGGCTTCGAGCACACCACGGACGCGTTCTACCACCTGCTGGCCATCGGCAATCTGCGACACAATCCCCACCTGCATGTCATAGACGATGAGAGCCGTGCGCTGAGAATGACACACTTCGGCCAGGGCCAAGGGAATGTCGAGACCGAATGCATGTTCCATGCTATTGCGCTCCCTGACTTACGATGCTTGCGTTGGTCCGGTCGTAAGGCTTGTTCGTGTCCACCTTCGGATCGAACAGCACTTCAATCGGCAGTGGCACCTGCAAGGAAATGAAGAACCACTCCAGGAAACCAGCTTTGGTCAGAGGGAAGTCATCGGTGTAACGTTTTGCCGCTTCGATACTATCTAATTCGAACACGATCACGACCCCAAGCTCATCCGCGCGAGCATAGTTCTCCCGCACTATGCCCGCCTTCCACAAGCGCCACACGTTAGCCACCTCTTGCGGTAGGTAGGCCTCGATCTTGTCGTAGGTCACACCTGACTTCATTCGGTCATAGGCAATGATTTTCATACGCACTCCTTTTTCTCAGGTGCAGATTGCATCTCTGCTACACTCCCAGTGCTTCGATCACAAGCTGGGCCACTGCCCCGCCGGAATACTGCTGCTGTCCTGTGATCAGGTTGCCGTCACGCACCGCGTGCGCTTTGAAACGACCCGATACGATGAAGTTGGTTCCCGAAAGCTTCTTTGCTTCATCCTCGATCCAGAACGGCTGAATTCGCTTGCCAACAAAGTCGTCGGCATAGCGCTCTTCGGAATTAGCAAAGCCGGTCCAGGTTTTCCCGTCGACGAGGAGCTTCCCGTCCACTTTGGTCTTCAACAGAATGCAGGTCGCGTGGCAGAGGACGGCCGTCACTTTTCCCGCCTTGTAGGATTGCGCTGCCAGAGCGTGGACGCGTTCGTCGTTGTAGTACGTGTACATCGGCGCCTGTCCACCAACTAAGAGTAAGGCGTCGTAATCGGCAATCTTGAATTGATTAATGGGCCTCGATTGTTCGACCAGCTTTACGTGCTCTGGGGACGAGAGGAATCCGAGAGAGATCAAGTCGTGTGCCGAATACTTGCTTTCGTCGCGAGGATCACTCCAGCTATCCGCTTCGAGTCTGCCGCCATCTGGGCTGAAGATATCGATCTTATAGCCGTGCTCAGCAAACTCCCAGTAGGGATGAGCCAGCTCGCTCCACCAGAACCCGATCGGCCAGCCTGTTTGCTTTGACACGGAGGGATTGGAAGCAACAATTGCGATCTGCTTAGGTCTTGTTGGATTGAGTGTGTCAATCGCTTCGCTCATTGGATTCCCCTGAAGGTATGCTCGCGAGTACATCCCCGATTCGTTGATTTTGGAGCGCGTTGGATCAACGCCATCGGATCGATCGCACGCCTGCACCATTGCAAGGGGGTTGCCACATTCATCGTTCTGAATTTATGGATCTTCTTGTACGAAGTGGGATGACGTTTCCCGACAATTGGCGGATTCCGACAGCTTCCGAGTTTTGCGGGAAGGCTATACGTTGGCGCACGCGCACGAACAGCCACTCAACATTGAGTTTTGCAATGTTGGAGGGAGTCCTGTAGGGGCGGCGGAAGTAGAGGGGAAGGGACCTTAGGAGGCTTGGCGAGACTTGAATAAATATTTGTCAATGCCAAGTGTGCGAATCTTTGTCTCAAGCGTTGAGCGCGGGATGCCAAGCTTGGCGGCGGCGCCGGCTGGCCCGGCTACGCGCCCCTTGCTCTCTCGAAGAGCTGACTCAATCAGCGCTTTTTCGCGATCGCTATCCAGACGAGCAAGACCATTGCGGGCTTCGCTCTGGCGATCCGGCGCATGTTGCAACCAGACTTCGTCGATGGATAAAGTGTCGCCGTCGCACAGGATCACTGCTCGCTCGATTGCGTTCTGCAGTTCGCGAATATTGCCAGGCCATTGATACGCCTTCAACAGCTCCAAGGTTCGCTTCTCGATATTCTTTATCTTCTTCCCAGCCTTGCTCCCATAGCGCTCGGTTAGGTATTCCACGAGCAACGGGATGTCCTCTTTGCGATCGCGTAGCGGAGGCACATCGATGGGAAACACATTGAGCCGATAAAACAGATCCCTACGAAAAGTGCCTACATCGATGGCAGCCTGCAGGTCGCGATTAGTCGCGGCAATGATCCGTACGTTCGTGGTCAGGGTTTGATTTCCGCCGATGCGCTCAAATTGGCGCTCCTGCAACACGCGCAGCAAGGCAATCTGGGTTTCCGCGGGAAGGTCGCCGACCTCATCCAGGAATAAAGTGCCACCCTCGGCGAGTTCGAAGCGCCCCAAACGCCGCTGCGTGGCTCCCGTGAAGGCCCCCTTTTCGTGACCGAAGAGCTCCGAGCCAATAAGTGCAGCCGGTATCGCCGCGCAGTTGACACTCACGAAGGCCCGTGATGCCCGCGCAGACCGTTTGTGAATGGCACGAGCAACCAACTCCTTTCCGGTACCTGTCTCGCCGGAAACCAGAACCGTGGAATCCGCACGCGCCACTTTCGTGACCTGAACCAATACGCGCCGCAACGGCTCAGAAGAACCTACGATTTCCTCAAATAATGAAGTCTGGTCGATTTCCTCTTTCAGAGCCAGGTTCTCTCTGTAGAGCTCCTCCTTCAGTTGCTTGATTTCTTCGAACGCTTTCTCCAGATCGGCTTGCGCCATATGTTGTTCAGTAACATCCATATTGGTTCCAACCAATTCCACGACCTCACCCGATGCGTTGACGAAAGGCCGGCTGACGCAGTGGATATACTTTATCGAGCCGTCTGGAAGAACTATGCGAAAATCAACACTCGTTCCTGTCTTCTGCCGGATCCCGCTTTCCCGGGCCTCCTCAAATTTCTGCAGATCCTCCGGGTGAACTCGGCTTCGAGCTTCGCGGTACGATACAGGTCCGTTTGCTGGATCGAATCCAAAGGTCCGATACGCTTCTTGGGACCAGTAAGTAATTTCCCCACGAACTGGATCGTGCGCAAAACTGCCGGTGTGGCTTAGTTCTTGAGCTTCTGCCAAATATGCTTCACTGCGGCGCAAAGCGTCTTCTGCCTGTTTGCGGTACTCAATGTCGGTCGCGGTAGCGTACCAACGAACCACGTGGCCTTGGTCATCGTGCAGGGGGTTGAACAAAAATAGGAACCAGCGATACTGTCCATCTTTTGTTAGTAATCGTGCCTCAGTTTTGAACGGGATGCCCGTTGAAATCCCTCGCTTCCGTGTATCCCAGTAACGCGCCAGGTCTTCCGGATGAACTTTCCGGTTGATCAAGTCAGCAGGCAGAAACTCTTCCAGAGTACAGCCGTGAAAATCCAGCGCGACTTGGTTGCCATAAAGGCGGCGCCCATCCCCTGCCAGCACGGTTATATGTTGAGGCACTGCGTCCACGAGCTTGCGAAGTTCCCACTCCGCTTGCTTCCGATCCTCAATGTCGGTCCCTGTGGAGTACCAACGAACGATTTCACCCTGCTCACCCCGGAACGGCTTATAAAGAAAAAGGAACCAGCGATACTGCCCATCTCTCCTTAAGACTCGCGCTTCAATTGTGAAAGGAACGCCGGCCGACACCCCACGCTGTTTCTCGTCATAAAACCTCGACAGGTCATCTGGGTGAAAATGCTGTTTCACCTTGTTGTCGTCCAAAAAGTCCTCCAGCTCCCAGCCGTAAAAATCCAGCGTGACCTGGTTGGAATAAAGACGACCCCCGTCGGCAGAAAGCACGACAATCTGTTGCGGCACGGCATCCACAATCTGCTGAACCTCACGTTCCGCACGCTTCCGATCCTCGATATCTGTCCGCGACACGTACCAGCGCATGACGCGTCCCTGATCGTCGCGTAACGGGTTGGCTCGGGTAAGAAACCAGCGGTACTGCCCATCTTTCCGATGTACACGCACCTCCGTCTCCCACGGTTTTCCGCTCGCGATCCCGTCCCGGAGCTTGCGTTCGAACGATTTGAGATCATCCGGATGGAAGCAGTGGGAATAGTCCACGAGCAGAAACTCTTCGAGGGTGTAGCCGTGATACTCCAGGACGGGCTGATTGGTGTGAAGGCGACGCCCCTCCCCGTCCAGAACGATAATGTGCTGCGGAACGGCATTGACGAGTTGCCGCAATTCGGCTTCTGCTTGCTTCCGATCATGGATGTCGGTTCCCGCCGCGTACCAGCGGACAATGGTTCCCTGTTCGTCCCGAAACGGGTTGAAACGAATCAGAAACCAGCGATACTGCCCATCTTTTCTCAGTAGCCGCGTTTCGACTTCCCAGGGAACCCCGCGAGAGATGGCGTCTTCACGCGCCGCCCGCACCCTATCTAAATCGTCAGGATGAAAACCCCGCGTCCGAAAGTCGCTGGCTTGGGCTTCTTTGAGGGTGAATCCGAAGAACGCGAGCAGCGGCTCATTCGCGTAGAGGACCTCCCCATCCACCCCATCGACGCACATACATTGA
>Ga0310910_10002164_pt1 | contig 11017 bp, 10 predicted proteins | sample GREbulkMGHF172_FD_203448 | JGI IMG/M metagenome (GOLD analysis project Ga0310910, IMG submission 203448) | Lab enrichment of tropical soil microbial communities from Luquillo Experimental Forest, Puerto Rico - GRE.bulkMG.HF172 | ecosystem: Environmental > Terrestrial > Soil > Tropical forest >... | reverse complement strand
GGATTTCTCGTGAGGGGAGAAGAGAGATGGCAACGCGATTGAAGGAAGTCGATGCGGTCATGGTCGGCATGGGCTGGACCGGCAGCATCCTGGCGCGCGAACTCACCAAAGCGGGGCTCACGGTCGTGGGCTTGGAGCGCGGCGAAGATCTCACGCCGCGCGAAAACTTTGCTCTGCCGGCGGTGCGCGATGAACTTCGCTATTCCTACCGGCTGGAGCTGATCCAGGATCCGGCGCTGGAAACCGTCACCTTCCGCCACCGTCCTTCGGAATCGGCGCTTCCGATGCGCCGCTTCGGCTCGTTCCTGCCGGGTAACAGCGTCGGCGGAGCTGCCAATCATTGGGGCGGCCAACATTGGCGCTACTTGCCGAGCGATCATCTCACGCGCAGCCACATCGTCGAGCGCTACGGCGCCAAGGCCATTCCTGACCATATGACGATCCAGGACTGGGCCATGACCTACGATGAGCTGGAGCCGCATTACGACAAGTTCGACAAGCTGTGCGGCGTCTCCGGGAAAGCCGGCAATTTGCGCGGACGGAAGATCGAGGGCGGAAACGTGTTCGAGGGCCCGCGCAGCAACGAATATCCCACGCCGCCGCTGATCATGAGCGAATCCGGGCTGATGTTCGCGAAGGTCACGAAGGAACTCGGCTATCACCCATTTCCGCAGCCGGCGAGCAATGCGAGCCGAGCCTATACCAACAGCGAAGGCCTTACCCTGGGCGGGTGCCAGTATTGCGGTTTCTGCGAGCGAAATGGCTGCGAGGCCAACGCCAAGGCCGGGCCGCACGTCTGCGTGCTGCCGTTGCTGCGTGCCGATCCGAAATTCACGCTGCGTGCCCGCGCCTGGGTCAGCCGGCTGAGCTACGACAAGGCGGCGAAGAAGGTGACGGGCGTCGTCTTCACGGATACCCGCACCGGCGAGGAATACGAACAGCCGGCAGGACTCGTCGTGCTCTCGGCCTATGTCTTCGGCAACATCTCGCTCCTGCTCAACTCCGGCATCGGCGAGCCCTACGATCCCGTCACCCAAAAGGGCGCGGTCGGGAAAAACTACTGTTATCAGCTCTCGCGGCTGGGAGTGACGCTGTTCTTCGAGGACAAGGTGTTCAATCCGTTCATGGGCTCGCCCGGCACGCAGATGGTCATGGACGATTTCGACGGCGACAACTTCGACCATGGCGGACTCGGCTTCTTGGGCGGCTGCAAGATCCAGTTGGGGCACGCCGACGGACGCCCGATCAGCTACCGGCCGGTCCCGCCCGGTACCCCGCGCTGGGGCGGCGCTTGGAAGAAGGCGACCGCCAAGTGGTATCAACACGCAGCGCGCATCACCCTGTCGGGATCGAACTACGCCAACCGCTACAACTACATCGACCTCGACCCGACCTACAAAGACCAGCTCGGCCGTCCGCTGCTGCGCATGACCTATAATTTCGTCGAGAACGACTACAAGGTGGCGGACTATTGCATGGACATCGCGCTCAAGATCGCACGCGCCATGAATCCGACCATGATGGGCCCGCCCGGGCTGCGTCGGGGCGATTACAACACCGTGCCTTACCAGTCGACCCACAATACCGGCGGCACGATCATGGGGAACGACCCGAAGACCAGCGTCGTGAATCGCTATCTGCAAGCCTGGGACGCCGATAACCTCTTCATCATGGGGGCGTCCACCTTCCCGCAGCAGCCGGCTTACAATCCGACGGGTCCGGTCGGCGCGCTCGCCTATTGGTCGGCCGAGGCGATCGTCACGAAGTACCTCAAGAGTCCCGGTCCGCTGGTGCATGCGTGATGGTGCATGCGTGATCCCGGCGTAGCGTAAGGCAAGGCCGATGCTGCATCCCTCGATCGTGGGCGCCGCGGCGCTCCTCCTGGCGCTATCCCTAAGCCCAGTCGCGGCGGCCGACGTCGAGCACGGCAAGGCGCTCTACCAGACCTGCGCCGCCTGCCATACGGAGCGGCCCGATGCGCTGGGCCCGAGTCTCAAGGGCGTGGTTGGCCGCAAGTCGGCGGCGCTCGAGGATTTCCGCTATTCAAACCCGATGAAGCGCGCGAACCTTGTTTGGGACGAGGACAATTTGCGCGCTTATATTCGCGACCCGCAGGCGACGGTGAAGGGCAACCGCATGCCCTATGGCGGGCTCACCGATGCCAAGGATGTCGACGACATCATCGCCTATCTGAAACTCCTGAAATAGGCGCCTGTTTCGCCGCTCGCCCTTTGCGTCCCTGTGCTGGTCGGGGACCTGGCCCGCCGGGCGGCTCCGCTCGCATGGAAATTGCGCGGCGGATCGTGTAGACACCCCCGCGACTTCCTATATGACACCCGGGGGGCGGCACCCGAGGATTAAAGGCGCAACGGCAGGTGGACGCATGCAGATTGTGATCGTTCTCATTCATCTCTTCATCGTCCTTGCCATGATCGGCGTGGTGCTGCTGCAGAAGTCGGAAGGGGGCGGGCTCGGCATCGGCTCGACGGGCGGATTTCTGTCGAGCCGGGGCACGTCCAATGTGCTCACCCGCACCACCGCGGCCCTGGCCATCTTCTTCTTCGCCACCAGCTTGCTCCTATCGATCCTGGCCGGTTGGGACCGCAAGCCGCGCTCCATCATCCAGAACACCGGGGCCCCAACCCAGCAGACGCCCAGCGGGCCGTCGGAGCAGGGCGGTGGCGTGCTCGACACGCTGCGCCAACAGGAGCAGCAGCCGGCCACCCCTCCACCCGGACCGCAGGTACCGCGGTCGCAATGAGGCAGGCGTCAAGGGGCCGGGTGACCGGCCCCTTCACTTGAGAAGCTATGCAGCCGGCGAATGGTAAATTGAGAACTCACATCAAGAGACCGCGCCATATCTCAATAGGATCGCAAGGATTTTTCGATATGCGCACTGCGCATGGATGTCGCATGGAGGGCTGCTCGGCGCTCTCGTCGAATCGGCGGACGGGCGCTAAAGGTTAGGTCCCATGGCGCGGTACATCTTCATCACCGGCGGCGTGGTCTCCTCCCTCGGCAAGGGTCTCGCATCGGCAGCGCTCGGCGCGCTGCTGCAGGCGCGCGGCTACAAAGTACGGCTGCGCAAGCTCGACCCCTATCTCAATGTCGATCCCGGGACCATGTCGCCCTACCAGCACGGCGAGGTCTTCGTCACCGACGACGGTGCGGAGACCGACCTCGACCTCGGCCACTACGAGCGCTTCACCGGCCGCCCGGCGACCCGTCACGACAACATCACCACTGGGCGCATCTATCAGGAGATCCTCGCCAAGGAGCGGCGCGGCGACTATCTCGGCGCCACCATCCAGGTGGTTCCCCACGTCACCAATGCGATCAAGGATTTCATCCGCGAAGGCAACGAGGGCTACGATTTCGTCCTGTGCGAGATCGGCGGCACGGTCGGCGACATCGAAGGCCTGCCGTTCTTCGAGGCGATCCGGCAGCTCGGCAATGAGTTGCCCCGGCACCACGCCATCTACATCCACCTGACGCTGTTGCCGTTCATCGCCGGCGCGGGCGAACTCAAGACCAAGCCGACCCAGCACTCGGTCAAGGAACTGCGCTCGATCGGCATCCAACCCGACATCTTGCTGTGCCGCACCGACCGGCCGATCCCCGACGGCGAGCGGGCGAAGCTCGCGCTGTTCTGCAACGTGCGTCAGAGCGCGGTGATCGAAGCGCGCGACGCGGACAATATCTACGCGGTGCCCGAGGCCTACCATCAGGCGGGGCTCGACCGCGAGGTGCTCGCGGCCTTCGGAATTGAGCCCGAAGGCGAGCCCGATCTCGCGCGCTGGCAGCTGATCAACGAGCGCATCCGCAACCCGGAAGGCGATGTGACGATTGCCATCGTCGGCAAATATACCGGCCTCAAGGACGCCTATAAGTCGCTGATCGAGGCGCTCTCCCATGGCGGCATCGCCAACAAGGTCCGCGTCAAACTCGATTGGATCGAATCCGAGGTGTTCGAGCGCGAGGATCCGGCGCCGTTCCTCGAGAACGTGAACGGCATTCTGGTCCCTGGCGGCTTCGGCCAGCGCGGCACTGAGGGAAAAATCAGGGCGGTACAATTCGCGCGCGAGCGCCAAGTGCCGTATTTCGGGATTTGCTTCGGAATGCAGATGGCCGTCATCGAAGCGGCGCGCAACCTCTGCGGCATCGAGGAGGCAAACTCGACCGAGTTCGGTGCGACCCCCGAACCGGTGGTCGGATTGATGACCGAGTGGATGAAGGGCAACGAACTCCAGACGCGCGGTCTGCATGGCGATCTCGGCGGCACCATGCGCCTCGGCGCCTATCCGGCGATCCTTCAGCGCGGCAGCCGCGTATCGCAGATTTACCACGGCGCAACCGAGATCTCCGAGCGCCACCGCCACCGCTACGAGGTCAATACCGGCTACAAGGGCCGGCTCGAGCAGCATGGCATGCGCTTTTCCGGCATGTCGCCCGACGGGCTGTTGCCGGAGATGATCGAGTATGAAGACCATCCCTGGTTCGTCGGCGTGCAGTTCCATCCCGAGCTGAAGTCGCGGCCTTTCGAGCCGCACCCGCTGTTCGCCTCTTTCGTCGGCGCGGCGGTGGACCAGAGCCGGCTGGTGTAGTCAGTCGTCCCGACTTCGCCGATTTATCACCGCACCATCTGCGGCGCGGGCGATTGACACCTACGTTCGCAATCATCACCGATTGCGTTTCCCGCCGCTGCCATTAACGTCGGCCGCCTCGACCTGCAGCACCAAGAGGCGACCATGATCTATGAATTGAGGATTTATCACTGCGTGACCGGGCGGCTACCCGCTCTGTTGAAGCGGTTCGAGACCACGACGCTCGAGCTGTGGAAGCGGCACGGCATCCGCCAGGCCGGGTTCTGGACGGTGCTGGTGGGAGACGGCGGAAACCAGGACCTTCACTACCTGCTCGCCTGGGAATCGCTCGCCGAGCGCGAAGCGAAATGGAATAAGTTCGCAAGCGATCCGGAATGGCTGGCCAAGCGCGCCGAAAGCGAGCGCGATGGACCGATCGTCGCCTCGATCAAAAACATGTTCCTGCAGCCAACGGCGTTTTCGGCGGTGAAGTGACGGCGATGCCCCGCGGCCTCGACCACGTCGTCCATGCGGTGCGCGATCTCGAGGCGGCGGCCGAGCTCTATCGTCGGCTCGGCTTCACCGTCGGCGCGCGCAACCAGCATTCGTGGGGCACGCACAATCACCTGGTCCAACTTCCGGGTTTCTTCGTCGAGCTGCTGACCGTGGCAGAACCCGAAAAGCTCGGAAGCGATGGCTTCTCGGCGCTGTTCGGCACGTTCAACCGGGTCTTTCTCAAGGATCAGGAGGGACTTTCCCTGCTCATTCTCGAAAGCGATGACGCCGCAGCAGACGCGGCACGCTTTCGCTCGGCCGCGATCGGGGTCTCCGATGCGATGCATTTCGAGCGTGAGGGCAAACGGCCGGACGGCGCGACGACCAAGGTTGGTTTCTCCCTTGCGTTCGCGCGCGACGCCAAAGCGCCGGCCATCGGCTTTGCCGTTTGTCAGCAGCACTTTCCCGAAAATTTCTGGAATTCCGCCTTTCAGCAGCATCCCAACACGGCAAGCGCCATCGCAAACGTGGTGTTGGTCGCCGAAAACCCGACGGACCATCACATTTTCCTGTCGGCCTTCACCGGCGTACGCGACCTTTCCGCCACATCGAGTGGGATCACCGCGTCAACGCCGCGCGGCGACATCAGGGTGATGGATCCGGCTGCGTTCCGCAGCCATTTCGGGACCGAGCCGCCCGATATTTCTCACGGGGCGCGGCTCGCCGCCGTGCAGTTTCGCGTGCGCGACCGCGCCGCGTTGCATGCGGCGTTAAAGGCGGGTGGGGTCGCGGCTTCCTCGCGAATGGGCGCAACCGTTGTGGCGCCGGAAACGGCCATTGGCGCAACGCTAGCGTTCGATTAGCGAACACCAATGAAGCCGCCCGCAACGGCGCAATGGTATCGACATCCATGCGCATTGCGGTCTCAGTGGCAGGCGCGCGGTGCCGGCACCCGCTCGGTTGACCCCCGAGGACGGCCGGCGCATGGTCGCCCGCGATGAATGTCGAGCCCGCTCCCAATCCGATCGTCGCCATCGGCAAAACGCGCTTCGGCAATGGGCTGCCGCTCGCGCTGATCGCGGGGCCGTGTGCGCTCGAGAGCCGCGACCACGCGCTCGAAATGGCCTCCGCGCTCAAGAAGATCGCCGGCGCGGTGGGGATCGGCCTCGTCTACAAGACCTCGTTCGACAAGGCCAACCGCACCAGCGCCAAAAGCGATCGCGGCATCGGCCTTGATCGCGCTTTGCCGATCTTTGCGGAAATCCGTGAGACGCTTGGGGTGCCCATTCTCACCGACGTGCACGAGGTACCGCAATGCGCACGCGTTGCTCAAGTCGCGGACGTGCTGCAGATTCCCGCCTTCCTGTGCCGGCAGACCGATCTCCTTGTCGCCGCAGCCGCGACCGGACGCGTGGTCAACGTCAAGAAGGGTCAGTTCTTGGCGCCCTGGGACATGGCGAACGTCGTCGCCAAGATCACCGCCGCCGGCAATCCCAATGTGCTGGTGACCGAGCGCGGCGCATCCTTCGGCTACAATACGCTCGTCTCCGACATGCGTGCGCTGCCGATCCTCGCGCGCACCACTGGCGCGCCGGTGATCTTCGACGCCACGCATTCCGTGCAGCAGCCGGGCGGGCAGGGCACCTCCTCCGGCGGCGAACGGGAGTTCGTTCCGGTGCTGGCGCGCGCCGCAGTCGCCGTCGGCGTGGCTGGCGTCTTCATCGAGACCCACCAGGACCCCGACCAAGCGCCGTCCGACGGACCTAATATGGTGCCGCTCGAGCAGATGGAGGGGCTGCTGCGACGCCTGGTCGAATTCGACCGACTCGCGAAGAACTCAAGATAAACAGCTGGAAGTCAAGCGAGTTCGACCATCCCGCCCGTCCTCAAAATCGTCGGCCTCGTGGTTTTCGCGCAAACGCTGTTCACGCGCGCAGTCGAGCCCGTCATCCCCATGATCGCGGGCGATCTCGCCATCGACGTGAAAACCGCTGCGTTGCTTTCGAGCGCCTACACATTTCCCTACGCACTGGTGCAACCCGCGTTGGGCGTCACCGGCGATTTCTTCGGCAAGACCCGGCTGATGAATCTGTGCTTGCTGGTCATCGCAGTGTCCGCGCTGGTCTGTGCGGTGGCGACGAGCTTCTCGCTACTCGTCGCCATGCGGATCGCGGCAGGGCTGGTGGCGGGCGGGATATTTCCCGTGGCGATGGCTCTCACCGGCGATCTCGTCCCGATCGATCAGCGCCAAGTGGCGATCGGCCGGCTGCTTGCCGTAGGCCTCACCGGCAATCTCGTGGGCTCCTCCATCGCGGGCGTCATCGGTGACCTGCTCGGCTGGCGCGGCGTGTTCGCAATTCTCGGCTCGTTCGGATTGATCGTGACGATCGCGGCGTTCTTCGCCTTCCACGGCGTGGTGACGCAACCGCCGGCGCGTTTCAACCGCGCGACAGTAATGGCCAATTTCCGCGGCATTTTTGCCGACCCACGCGCCAAGGTCTGCTTCACATCCGTATTCTTCGAAGCAGTCTTCATCCATGGACTCTTCCCTTACGTAGCGCTGCTGCTTCTTGCCATTGGCGAGGCGCGTGCGTCGATCGCGGGGCTGCTGATCGCCGCGTTCGCCATGGGTGGTGTTTTCTATTCGCTCTCGGTTCCGGTTCTCATCGCCCGTGTGCGCGAGCGCCATTTGATGGTCGCCGGCGGCGCGCTCGCCGCAACCGGGCTCGTCCTCATTGCACTGCATGTCCCATGGATGTGGCAGATCGCCATCTACGGTATGTTTGGGTTCGGCTTCTACCTCCTGCACGGTTGTATCCAGGTCCATGTCACCGAACTCTCGCAGACGGCACGCGGCGCGGCCGCCTCGTTGCATTCATCCTTCTTCTACCTTGGCCAAGCCGTGGGCCCGGTGGTCTACGGCTATGGTTTTGCCCATGGCGGGCCGGAGCCGAGCATTCTCTTAGGCGCAGCGGTGGTGATGACCGTCGGTGTCGCGTGCTCGCGGCTGTTGCGTCACCGGAGCGTGTATTGAGGCCCTGACGGCGGCTGCGGCACGGGACTGCGTGCCAAACGGCCTTGTGCAATGGCGTGGGAATGCCCATCATGAGCTTTGACGGCCTGGGGTGCCGCGCCGACGCGGCTGAGATCACACCCATGGAACCTGTCTGGGTCATTCCAGCGAAGGGAGCCGCCGGTTGCCGAACCGCCCCGCACCCAATGCCAGAAAGCTTGAGGTTGCCATCATCGGCGCCGGCGTCATCGGCCTTGCTATTGCCTGGCGATTGGCGGCGCGGGGGGCGTCGGTTCGAGTATTCGACCGGGGCGCAGCCGGTGCCGGCGCGAGCCACGCGGCCGCCGGCATGCTGGCGGCTTGCGCCGAGGCCGAGCCCGCCGAAGAAGCCCTGGTTGCGCTCGGCCGCGAAAGCCAGGCGCGCTGGCCCGCTTTCGCCGCCGAATTGCTGGCCGTCTCGGGCGTCGATGTGGACCTGCGGCCTGAGGGAACGCTGGTCGTCGCCTTGACCGCGGACGACCAGGCACGGCTGAGCCATCAGCTTGTATTCCAGCAACAGCTCGGGTTGCCGCTACAATGGATTTCGGCGGCCGAGACGCGGCGGCGCGAGCCGCATCTCGCGGGCAAGCTCGCCGGAGCGGTGTTCAGCCCCGAGGACACGCAAGTCGACAATCGCAAGCTCGCGACTGCGCTGCGCCTCGCCGCCGAAGCAGCCGGCGCCAGCGTCAGCGAGCATCGGGCAGTGAACGCAATTTCATCCCGCGGCGGGCGGGTCGATGGGGTCGTCCTCGCCGACGGGACCAAGGTAGCGGCCGACGTGGTCGTGCTCGCGGCCGGTGCGTGGTCGCGCAGCATTGCCGGCTTGGGGCCGGAACTGCTGCCTCCGGTGCGGCCGATCAAAGGGCAGATGCTCGCGCTACGCATGGACCCGGCTGCCCCGCTCTTAAGCCACGTGGTTTGGGCGCCGGCGGCCTATCTGGTCCCGCGCCGCGATGGTCGCCTGCTCATAGGCGCGACGGTCGAGGAAAAGGGATACGACACGTCGCTGACCGCGGGCGGCATGCTCACCTTGCTCGAAGCCGCCTGGCGGGCGGTGCCCGCGGTCGAGGAACTGCCGATCGACGAGATGTGGGTCGGGCATAGACCGGGCAGTCGCGACGACGCGCCGATTCTCGGCGCCGGGCCGATCGACGGGCTCATCTACGCCACCGGTCACCACCGCAACGGAATTCTGCTGACGCCGATCACCGCCGACGCCATCGCGCGCCTCGTGCTCGACGGCGTCACCGAGGCCGCGCTTCGTCCCTTCGGCATCGAGCGATTTGGGTCGCTTCCCGCTGCTGCGGAATAAGGAGAAACTGCAATGACGCAGGCTGCTATCGGGGCGAACATCCGGGTCAACGGGGAGACCGAGCCGCTCGTCGTCGCGACGCTGGCGGCTTTGCTCGAGGAAAAGGCGGTCGACGTCGGCCAGCGCGGGATCGCGGTTGCAATCAACGGCGCCATCGTTCCGCGCGCGGCGTGGCCGCAGACGCGGCTTCGCCCCGGCGACAGCGTCGAAATCGTACGCGCCCGTCAGGGCGGCTGAGGAGCTATTCGAGATGTCCGATCCCTTGATCATTGCCGGCCGCGAATTCGGCTCACGTCTCTTCCTCGGCACCGCCGGGTATCCCAACCGTAAGCTCATGCTTGACGTCATTGCTGCGAGCGGAACCGAGATGGTGACGGCCTCGATCCGGCGCATCAGCCTCGCGGGTGAGGACGAAAGCCTGATCGATCTCATCCCAAAGCACATCCACTTCCTGCCCAATACCGCAGGCTGCCAGACCGCGAAGGACGCGGTGCTGACCGCCGATCTCGCGCGCGAGGCGCTCGAGACCAACTGGATCAAGCTCGAAGTGATCGGCGACCGCGAGCTGCTCTATCCCGACACCGAAGAGCTCGTGCGCGCGACCGAGACGCTAGTCGGCAAGGGCTTCACCGTGTTGCCGTACTGCACCGAGGATCCCGTCGTCTGCCGCAAGCTCGCCGACGCCGGCGCCGCGGCGGTGATGCCGCTCGGCTCGCCGATCGGCTCGGGGCTCGGCATCTGCAATCCGCATCTGATCGAATTGATCTGCGCGCGCTCGCCGGTCCCGGTCGTGCTCGATGCCGGCATCGGGACCGCCTCCGATGCCGCGCTCGCGCTGGAGCTCGGCTGCGCCGCGGTGCTGCTCAATACCGCGGTCTCGAAGGCGCGCGATCCCGTCATGATGGCTAAGAGCATGCGCGCTGCCGTCGAGGCCGGCCGATTGGCCCGCCTGGCCGGCCGCATACCGAAGCTCGCCCATGCGGAGCCGTCGAGCCCGCAATTCGGTCTCGTGGGAACGTGATGACCGCCGCGCCGCTGCCGTGACTGCGGCGCGCTCGGTAGGGCCACAGCTCTCCCTCGTTGGAAAGGCGCGGGCGGTGGATTGGGCTCTCGCGTCGCTCGCCGGAACGACGATGAATGAATGGCCATGAAGCTTCCCGATCCGGCGCTGCTCCTCGTCACCGACCGACATCAGGCGCGGTTGCCGCTCGCCGATATCGTGCGTGCGGCGCTTGCGGCCGGCTGCCGCTGGGTGAGCGTGCGGGAAAAGGATCTGTCCGACGGCGATCAAATCGCGCTCGCTTTGACGTTGTTGCCGATCGCGCGGCGGCACGGTGCCCGCCTGACGTTGCATGGCCATGCCGCCTTGGCGAAGGCCTGCGGCAGCGATGGCGTTCACCTGCCGGCGGGCGGCGATCCGGCCGCCAGCCGCGCCCTGCTGGGACCAGACAAGCTCATCGGTGTGTCGCTGCACACGGTCACCGAGGCGGAGGCGATTGATCCCCGCGTCGTCGACTACGCCATCGCGGGGCCGGCCTTCGAGACCCCGAGCAAGCCCGGCTATGGCCCCGAGAT
>Ga0310910_10002162_pt1 | contig 11019 bp, 10 predicted proteins | sample GREbulkMGHF172_FD_203448 | JGI IMG/M metagenome (GOLD analysis project Ga0310910, IMG submission 203448) | Lab enrichment of tropical soil microbial communities from Luquillo Experimental Forest, Puerto Rico - GRE.bulkMG.HF172 | ecosystem: Environmental > Terrestrial > Soil > Tropical forest >... | reverse complement strand
CGGCAGCAGCGAGAAGACCGCACCGCTGCCGGCCTGGAAGCTGTCGACATGGCCGTGAAAGACCTTCTCGGGATAGGCGTCGACATAGATGTCGACCGGCTGGCCGACCCGCATATGGTCGAGGTCGGTTTCCTTGAAATTGGCCGTCACCCAGACCGCGTCGGGCACCAGCGCCATCAGATTTTGGCCGACCTGAACGTAGTCGCCGACAGCCACGCTCTTGCTGGCGATACGCCCGGAGAGGGAGGCACGGATCCCGGTGTAGGACAGGTTTAGGCGCGCCTGCTCGCCTTCGCCGCGCGCACGCCGGCTTCGGCAGTCGTGACCTGGGTCTTGTTCAAAGCCAGCTGGGCTGCGGCCACGGCGACTTTGTGCTGTGCGGCGGCGAGGCTTGCGGCAGTACTACGCGCCGAGGCGGTGTCGTTGTCGAGCTGCTGCCGCGACAATGCCATCGATCCGACCCGCGCCAGCTCCTGGGATCGCTTCAGGTTCGTCGCGGTGTTTGTCGCGTTCGCGTCGGCCACTCCGACCTCGGCTTGCGCCGCTTCGAGACCGGCCTGCGATACCGCGAGCTGTGCCTGCGCCTGCGCCAGCTGGCCGGCGGCGCTCTCCTGGTTGGCCACGGCCTGGTCGAGCTTCGCCTGGAAATCGGTCGGGTCGAGCTCGACGAGCGGCTGGCCAACCAGGACCTCCTGGTTGTCGTTGACTTGCACGGCGTTGACGCGGCCGGCGACTTGCGGGCTGACCTGCACCATATGCACGTCGATGAACGCGTCGTCGGTGCTGACCCAGTTGCGTGCCTGCAACCACCAATCGGCGGCGCCGGCGATGGCTGCCATCGCGAGCAACGCGACGAGGCCGATCAGAAGTCGTCGCCGCCACTGCGGCCGCCGTACCGCCTGATCGGCAGACTGCGGCGGTGCCGAGCGGTCCGGCGCAAAGGCTTCGGCTAGGCGCTGCACCGACGCCTGCCGCTCAGCGCTCGGTCGCGATTTTTCGTCGGCTAGGCTCATTACGCGTCCTTCTCGATACCGCGGTCGGCGACCGGCCGACAAACCTTCAACCCGTTCAACAGCAGCTGAAGATGGGTCTCACAAAGGGAGTCCGGGTCTAAGCCCGTCGGTTCGTGACGGCCGAGCGAATGCCGCCACAGCATCGCCAGCAGCAAAGGTGCGAAAATGCAACGGACCGTGTCGTCGAGTTCCACCGCACGAAACTCGCCGCGCCCGATGCCGAACTGCAGCACGCGGCTCAACAAGGCCATGCCGCGATCGACGACCTGCTCCCGATAAAAGCGGGCGAGGTCCGGAAAATTGCCGGCTTCCGAGACGACGATCTTCGGGATGGCGCCGGCCGGCAAGCGAGCAAGCTCCGCCCACCCGTGCATCAGCTGCGCGAGCAGCGCGGCGGCGGACGGGGGTTCGGCGACGCGCTTGTCGGCTTCGCTGAGCAGCGCCTCGCCACGTTCGAGGTTCGGCACCAGAGCTTGCGCGACGACCGCCTTGAACAATTCTTCCTTGTTCGGGAAGTAGAGATAAAGCGTGCCTTTGGTGATGCCGGCGCGATGCGCCACGTCGTCGAGCCGGGTCGCGGCAAAGCCGTGTTCGGCAAAACAGTCCAGCGCGGCGTCGAGGATTTCGCTCGGGCGGGCCTCCTTGCGGCGGCGCCATCGCTGCGCCTGAACGCGAGCCTCGGGCAGGGCCATAATAACCTTCCAGTCAGTTATTTGAACTTAATAACCGGCAGGTCAGATATCAAGATGCCGTCGGCCCTGCGATCGGGTAACCAACGACAATGTCGGCAAGTTCGTGAAATAGCACGGCGCGAAGGCGAACCCATTGTTCGAGCTTCTCGGCGCACGGCCCCAGCGCTGTGCGGAAAAAGAAGCCGCCCGGCTCGGGCCGGGCGGCCGTAGCTCTGCCGGGTCGAAACCGCTCGCTAGCGCCAATGGTGGTGGTAGTGGTGGTGAAAGCGAGGGCCGAACGTGCCGCCTATAAAAAAGCCCCCGGGATATCCGTACGCCGGGTACCCATAATATCCGTAGCCATAGTAGGGTGCGGGCGCGTAATACCCGACGCCAGGAAATGGAATACCAACTCCGACAAACACTCTTGCGTCGGCAGGCGTCGATCGTAAGGTCATGGTGCCAAGGGTTACCACGGTAACCAAGACCACGGTGAGATGCTTGAGCCAAGGGTTCCTTGTGAGAAAGGACATGGCTTACCTCCACATTTGCCACGACCGCTGGGGCCGCTGATATTACTTATACGCGCTAGCCCATACTTTCATCCCCTGCCCTCTCTGTTCCGCGGCGATCGCGGCTGCGCACATCAAGCATGAGTGCCAGGCACCGGCGTTTGATCTCGTCGCCGGTGCCACTTTTCTCATTTCCAGGCGCCAACCCCGCGGGCATTCTGACGGCCGCCCAATTCCGGGAGGGTAGATGAGGACCGGTGCCGAATACCGCGAAGCCCTGCATGACGGGCGTAGGGTCTGGATCTTGGGCGAAGGTTTGGTCGAAGACGTTACATCGCATCCCGCCACCCGAGCGGTCGTCGATGAATATGCCGCCTGGTACGATCGCCACTTCGATCCCGCGTGGCAGGACGTCGTCCTGACTCCACCGGATGCAAACGGTGACCGGGCGCCTTGGGGCTACATCGTGCCAAGGGAGGCTGCGGACCTCAGCCGAATGGCGCGGTGCTTCTCGAAGACGACTTTTCTCAGCGCCGGCAACCTGACCCACACGCCGGCCTACGGCCAGCTGATCGCGCTCGGCGTTCTGTGCGCCGCCCAGGAGGCAAACGTCTCGCCGAAGCAGATCGGCGACGTGGCCGCCTACCGCGAGCTGATCGCCGCCACGGGGCGTTTTTTGACCTTCTCGGCCGGTGCCGCGACGATCGGCTATCGCATGCGCGAAGACCCCGGCGAGCGAGCCGCAATCAAAATCGTCCGCGAAACCGATGCGGGTCTCGTGCTCAGCGGCAAGATCGGCATGCATACGAGCCCGGCCTATGCCGAGGATGTCTATGTCGGCGCGTTATCGGGTGTCGACATCGACGGGCACCGCGCCACCTTCATCGTACCCGTTGCTGCCCCGGGCGTTACGGTGATTTGCCGAAAGATCTCCGCCCGCGAAGCGAACCCGTTCACGGCGCCGCTCAGCAGCCGCTACGACGAGCTCGACGGGCAGATGTGGCTCGACGACGTGCTCATACCGTGGGAGCGCGTCTTCATGCTGGATCAATCGCCGGAGCCGGTAGCCCGCTGGCTGTTCTGGCATCAGCTTTATTGCTGGTTGTCGAAGGCGGAGTTCACCTTGGGGCTGGCGCTCGCCTGTACTCACGCGATGGGACTGACGGCAAACGAGCCGACGATCGACTACCTGATCGATCTGATCGTCGAGGTGCAGACGGTGCGGAGCTGCCAGGTCGCCGCCGAGCTCGACCCGGAATTCACATCCGAGGGCTATTGCTACCCCAACCACCGCCATGTCGCGGCAGGCAGCATCGCGATGCTGAAGGCGCGGCCGCGGATGTCGGAGATCCTGCGGATCCTGCCCGGCTCGTCCTTGGTCGTCGCTCCGTCCGACCGGGATCTCGCGACACCCGAGGTCGCGGCCGGGCTCGAAGAATCGTTCAGCGGCGGCGGCTATTCCGCGCAGCAGCGCTCGGCCCTCCTACAGATGGCCTGGGACCACGTGTCCTCGGCGCTGGATGGCCGTGAATCGGCGTTCGAATTGCATGCCAATGGCGGCATGCCCGCCTGGCGGGGCCGTCTGCGTCGCAGTTTCGACCGCTACAACGAGCTGGCGAATGCGGTTTTGGATCAACTCGCCGTGGCGATGCCCGAAATCGACCTCGGATCTATTCGAGCGGCACCAATCGCGCCGCGACGGCCGGTTACGCCCGCCAGGTGACCGTGCTTATGCAAATCGCCGTTCCGCGGGGCGCGACAGAGGCTGCTGCTCCGCCTCGATCAGCCCGGCCATCAGCCGGCGGAACTGGTTGAGAGCACCATCGGTCGCGAGCACCATCATCCGCCGCTCGGGGGTCCGCTCGACGACACGCTGTTGAGCTTCGATCATCGCCTTGTCTTCGGCGAATGCTTTTTCGAAGACGGCGATCTGGTCCCGCGACTGCTCTTCGGTCGCGTAACTGCGGCTGAGGCAGCCGGAGTAATAATAGACCGTCTGCCGCTCGGAAATCGGCGTCACCGCTTGCGAGGTCAGCGACCGCCACATCGGCTCCGCCGATGGTGCTTCCATTTGGCAAGCGGCGGCAGTGCCGGGCGGGTGCGATTGCGTGGCCAGGAGGAAAACTCCGGGAACCAGATAGTCATACGAGGCCCACATATCGGTGCGGGCCTCGGGGGGCAGACCGAGATAGGCCGGCGCCGGGTTGTTGACGACCCAGCGCGCGATGCGCAGGCCGCGCTCGATCGGCGTGATTTTCGGGCGGCTTTCGCCCCACGCCATGCTGTTACGGCCCAAGGTCTTTTCGTGCACATAGCTGAGGTGGGTAAGATCGAGCAGATTGTCGTTGATCAGCTCGTAATTGGCCTCATAGGCGAGCTGACCGGTCTGCATGAACCAGTTAGGATGGTCGTGTCCGAGAGCGGCCGGGATCAATGCCGGGTCGGCGAGTGCGGGATCGCCCATCCACAGCCAGACCCAGCAATCCTGCTCGACGACCGGGTAGCTGCGGACCACCGCGGTACTCGGGACCAGATCTTGGCGCGGAACTTCGACGCACTTGCCCGAAGGCTCGAATCTCAGCCCGTGATACATGCAGCGCAGATCGTTGCCCTCGATACGCCCGCGCGACAGGGGTGCCAGCCGGTGGCAGCACCGATCCTCCAACGCCACGACACCGCCGTCAGCCTTGCGGTAAAGCACGATCGGCTCGCCCAACATCGTGCGCGACACGAGACTGTCGGCGGCGATATGGTGGCTCCAGCCTGCGACATACCAACAGTTGCGTAAGAACATCATCGATCCTCCCGATCTCAGGAAGACTACGATTTTGAGGATCGCATATCCAGGAGCCTCGTCATGATCAAGTTCGGTGTCGGCCAGCCCGTCACGCGGCTCGAGGACGCCAGGCTGCTCAAAGGCAAAGGCCGGTATCAGGACGACACCAACCTGCCCGGGCAGCTCCATGCGGTGTTCCTGCGGTCACCGCACGCGCATGCCAAGATCAATTCGATCGACACGATCGCCGCAGCGACCGCGCCGGGCGTGCACGCGGTTTACACGGGTGCAGATTACGCGGCCGACGGGCTCGCCATGCCAAAGGCGGCGATGCCGCGCAAAAAAGCTGATGGATCACCGATGTTCGCGCCGCAACGGCCGGCGCTAGTCGTCGACCGCGCCCGCTACGTCGGCGACCCGGTGGCGATGATCATCGCGGACACGTTGGCGCAGGCCAAGGACGCCGCGGAGCTGGTCGAGGTTGACTTCGCGCCGCTGCCCTCGGTCACCTCGACCGCCGATGCGGCGCTACCCGATGCACCGCGGGTGTGGGGCGAGAACCCTGACAACATCTCGCACCCCTACGAACGGGGTGATAAGGCCAAGACCGACGCCGCATTCGCCCGCGCCAGGCACGTCGTCCGGCGCCGCTATGTGATCAGCCGTGTGCATGCCCAGTACATGGAGCCACGCGGCGCGATCGGGACTTACGACGCCGGCGAGGACCGGTACACGCTCTATGCCGACGTCAACTATCCCCACCGCGTGCGCAACATGCTGGCCAACATGGTCTTCAAGGTGCCGGAGAGCAAAGTCCGGGTCGTCTGCCACGATGTCGGCGGCGGCTTCGGCGCCAAGGGCTGGCAGTATGTCGAGCATCGCCTGACCCTGTGGGCGGCAAAGAAGCTCAGCCGTCCCATTAAATGGAGCTGCGAGCGCTCCGAGGTGATCCTCGCCGACGAGCACGGTCGGGACAATATCGGCGAGATCGAGCTCGCCTTCGACGATAGCGCGAAAATCCTCGGGTTGCGGCTGCACATGCTCGCGAATGTGGGCGCCTATATCGCGTCGGATCGCCAGCTGCTCACCCCCTTCGGCATGATCGGCACGGTGGTCGGCGTTTACGACATTCCAGCCGCTTATGTCAGGATCGATGCAGCGCTGTCGAACACCAGCCCGACGGCACCCTACCGCGGCGCCGGCCGGCCGGAGGCGATCTATCTGATCGAGCGCGCGATCGAGGCGGCGGCCCGCGAGCTCAACCTCGATTCGATCGAGCTCCGGCGGCACAACATCATTGCGCCGGCGGCGATGCCCTATCAGACGGCCCTCGGACCGAATTACGATTGCGGCGAGTTCGCGAAGAACATGGAGACGGCACTCGCCGCGGTCGATCATGCGGGCTTTGCAGAGCGGCGCGAGGAATCAAGAAAGCGCGGCATGCTGCGCGGCATAGGGCTCGCCAACGCCATAGAGGCCGCCGCAGGGCCGGTCCCGGAATATGCCGAGATCCGCTTCAATCCCGGCGGTACCGCCATGTTGCTGATGGGGACCAAGGCGCATGGCCAGGGGCATGAGACGGCGTTCAAGCAGATCCTCTGCGAGCGGCTCGGCCTCGACCCGAACGACATCCAATACATCGACGGCGATACCGACCGCGTGGCTTTCGGCATGGGCTCGAACGGATCACGCTCGATGGTGGTCGGGGGGTCTGCGCTGACCCTCGCAGCCGGGAAAATCATCGACAAAAGTAGGCGGCTCGCGGGCCATCTGCTCGAAGCGGCCGAGGCCGATATCGAATTCGCGGATGGGAAATTCGCGGTCGCCGGCACCGACCGCAGCCTCTCGATGACGCAAGTCGCTCGGACGTCATTCCAGCCCGCGCGGCTGCCGCCCGGGATGGAGCCAGGACTTTTCGAGAACGCTACTTATGCCCCCGAGCGCGCCACCTTCCCGAATGGCTGTCACGTCTGCGAGGTCGAAATCGATCCCGAGACCGGTGCCGTCGCCCTCGTAGGATACGTCGTCGTCGACGATGTCGGCACGGTGATCAATCCGCTGACCCTCAAAGGACAGGTGCATGGCGGGCTCGCCCAGGGCATCGGGCAAATCTTGTTGGAGCAGGTCGCTTATGACCGGCAATCCGGGCAGCTGCTCTCGGCCAGCTTTATGGACTATGCGATGCCCCGCGCCGACGTGATGTGCGACATCGCGATCCACGAAAACCCGGTGCCGACGAAGACCAACCCGCTGGGCGCCAAGGGTGCGGGCGAAGCGGGATGCGTCGGCTCATTGCCGGCGGTCATGATCGCGATCATGAACGCGCTGGAGCCGCTCGGCGTCAACGAGCTCGATATGCCCGCCACCAGCGAGCGCGTGTGGCAAGCCATCTGCGAGGCTCGCGCAACAGCACCGTAAATTCTTCTCCCTCGCCCCGCTTTGCGGGGAGAGGGTCGGGGTGAGGGCCTCTTCCCGCCGGAGGGGGGGCGCCACTCTTTCCTGAAAATCTCGACGCGTCCATCACTTGCCGCCCCCTCACCCTCCTGCTTGGCGGGTCCCTCCTCTCCCCGCAAGCGGACGCAAGCGGGGCGAGGGTTGTGATGAGAGGCCCTCTCTGCCAAGTCGGCGTTTCTGTGATTGAACTCCGGGTGAGTGTGATAATTTCAATATTATAGAATGCGATTCTTTCATGCGAAAGAGACAAGGATGAGGCTTGGCGATTAGCGCACAGCGCCGGGGGCAGAATTCCGCTGCCATTCCGCTGCCAATCCGATTTACGGCACCGAAATTCCGCTGCCGGCAGGCTCGGTCAGAGCGGACCTACGATGCTGATATATCTCATATTTTCGGCGATCAGAGAGGGTTGTTCGGAAGCTCGAAAGCGTTTTTCCCCTGCCATCAGGGGAAAAGCCCGTCGCTGCCTGTTTCAGTCGAAGTGGCAGGACACCGAGCCCCAGGGCCCGAAATCGGCGTGGAAGGTGTCGCCCGGGCGTGCCTCGACGATGCGGATGAAGGAGCCACTAAGCACGATCTGCCCCGGTTCGAGGGCAACGTCGTGCGCGGCGAGCTTGTTGGCGAGCCAGGCGATGCCGTTGGCCGGATGGCCGAGCACGGCGGCGGCGACACCAGTCTCCTCGATCTGGCCATTGCGGAGACACAGTGCCGCGACCCAGCGCAAATCGGCGTCGTGCGGTTTGAACGGCCGCCCGCCGGTTACCAGGCCGGCGTTGCCGGCGTTGTCGGCGACGCTGTCGACGATCGTGCGGGTCTTACCCGTCTCGGGGTCGACCCGGTGCAGCCGCGAATCCAGGATCTCCATTGACGGAATGAGGAAATCCGTCGCGGTCAACACGTCGAACATCGTGCACCTGGGCCCGCACAGCCTTTTGCTCAAGATGAACGCGAGCTCGACCTCGACCCGCGGCGCGGTAAAGGTACCGGCCAGAATCTCGGCACCGTCGGAGAAATGTCGTGTCGTCAAGCAAGCAGCCGTAATCAGGCTCCTTGACGCTCGACTGCGACTGCATCGCCTTCGAAGTCAGGCCGATCTTGTGACCCAGCACGCGGTGCCCCTCGGCGAGCCGGATCGCTACCCAGGCGCGTTGGATCGCGTAGGCGTCTTCGATCGTCGCCTCGGGAAACTGCGCCGTCACCGGGCGGATCAGCTCGTGCGTATTGCGCGCCTGCTCGATGCGGGCAGCGAGCGAGCGGATGGTCATCTCGTCCAGCATCTCGACACCTCCTCGTCAGAGCATCTGGCCGCCGTCGACCGCGATGTTCTGACCGGTGACCCAGCCGGCGAGCGGAGAACAGAGGAACAATGCGACTTGCGCTATCTCCTCCGGCCGGCCCAACCGACCGAACGGAATGCTTCTGAGGATGCGCCCGTAGAGGTCGGGATTGTTCAATCTGGCGCGCTCCCAGGTGCCGCCGGGAAACTCGATCGAGCCGGGGGCGATGCAGTTGACCCGGATCCCCTTGCGGGCGAGCGCGGCAGCCTCCGTCAGCGTGTAATTGAGCACCGCCGCCTTGACGGCCGCGTAAGGGGGTGTGCGAGGCGTGGCGCGAAGGCCCGAAATCGACGAGATGTTGAGGATCGCGGCGGAAGCGGATTTTTCGAGGTAGGGTAATGCGGCGCGGATCGCCCGCACCGTCGCCATCAGATCGACGGCGACGCTGGACGTCCATCCGGCCTCGTCGTCGACGCCGCCGAAGGCGGAAGCATTGTTGACCAGAATGTCGATCCCGCCAAGCGTCGCCGCGGCGTCTTCGATATAGCGGGGGACCGCTGCCTCGTTTGCCAGATCGCAGACGGCGGAATGAGCGACGCCGCCATGCCGGGCGATCTCCTCGTGCGTGGCGACGAGCCCCTCGGCGCCGCGGGCGCAGATCGACACCGCGGCTCCGGCCTCGGCAAAGGCGAGCGCAATCGCTCGCCCGATGCCCCGGCTGCCGCCGGCCACGATCGCACGCTTCCCGGCAAGATCGATGTTCATGCTTCCTCCTGAGCGTTGCCTGACGCAGCATGCGCCAGCGCGCTAACGGGCGAAAGGGCTAACCCCAATGATCAAAAGTGTAGGATTGCTGACCCGCAAGGACGGACTCACCCGCGAGGACTTCGTCAAACACTGGCTCGAGGTGCATGCGCCGCTGGCGCACGCGGTGCCGGGGGTACGCCGCTATGTGCAGTCACACATTGTCGAGGAGCGGGCGCGTCCCGACATTCCGACGACCGCCGTCGAGATCGATGGCATCGCCGAGCTCTGGTACGACGACCGGGCCGCGATGGAGCGGGCCAACGCTTCACCCGAGGCCAAGCGGCTGCACGCCGACGGTGCCTTGTTCATCGGCCGTATCAAGAGCTTCGTCGTCGAAGAAAAGGTAATCATCCCGCGGGAGTGAGCATGAAGAAAGAAAAGCGCCGCTATCTGTCCGGTTTTGGCAACGAGCACACCTCCGAGGCATCGCAGGGCACCCTGCCGGAGGGCCAGAACGCGCCGCAAAAGCCGCCGCGCGGACTTTACACCGAGCAGATTTCCGGCACGCCGTTCACCGCGCCACGTGACCACAACCGGCGGTCCTGGCTTTACCGCATTCGGCCCTCGGCGATGCACCCGGCTTTTCGTCGGATCGACAACGGCTTGCTCCGCAGCGCGCCGTTCGATGAGGCGGCACCGCCGCCGAACCGCCTCAGGTGGGATCCGCTGCTCTTTCCCGACGAGCCGACGGACTTTGTCGACGGACTGGTCACGATGGGTGGCAACGGCGATGCGAGCGGGCGCTCGGGTATCGCGATCCACATCTACCGTGCGACCAAGTCGATGGAGCGCCGCGTCTTTTACGACGCCGATGGCGAGCTGTTGATCGTACCGCAAACCGGGCGACTGCGGCTGGCCACTGAGCTGGGTATTATCGAGGCAGCCCCCGGTGAGATTGCCGTCATCCAGCGTGGCATCAAATTCAGCGTCGCGCTACTCGACGACCGGGCACGCGGCTATGTCTGCGAGAATTACGGCGCGCTCTTCCGGCTGCCGGAGCTCGGCCCGATCGGCGCCAACGGGCTCGCCAACCCGCGCGACTTCCGCACCCCTGTCGCGGCGTTCGAGGACAGCGACGAACCCGGCGAGGTGGTCGCCAAGTTCGAAGGCAATCTATGGACGACCGAGCTCGACCATTCGCCGCTCGACGTAGTCGCCTGGCACGGCAATTACGCACCCTATGTTTATGACCTCGCACGCTTCAACACGATCGGGACAGTCAGCTTCGACCACCCCGACCCGTCGATCTTCACCGTATTGACAGCGCCGAGCGACACCCCCGGCACCGCCAATTGCGACTTCGTGATCTTCCCGCCGCGCTGGCTCGTCGCCGAGCACACCTTCCGCCCGCCCTGGTTCCACCGCAACTACATGAACGAGTTCATGGGCCTGGTGCACGGCGTCTACGATGCCAAGGCTAAGGGGTTTGTTCCGGGCGGCGCCTCATTGCACAACTGCATGTCCGCCCATGGTCCCGACCGTGCCACTTTCGAGAAGGCGACGGCCGCC
>Ga0310910_10002159_pt1 | contig 11023 bp, 10 predicted proteins | sample GREbulkMGHF172_FD_203448 | JGI IMG/M metagenome (GOLD analysis project Ga0310910, IMG submission 203448) | Lab enrichment of tropical soil microbial communities from Luquillo Experimental Forest, Puerto Rico - GRE.bulkMG.HF172 | ecosystem: Environmental > Terrestrial > Soil > Tropical forest >... | reverse complement strand
GATGCTGATGGCCGGGATCGACGGCATCCAGAACAAGATCCACCCTGGTGACCCGATCGACAAGAACCTATACGACCTGCCGCCGGAGGAGCTGATCGACATCCCGGTCGTCTGCGGCTCGTTGCGGGAGGCCTTGGGCGAGCTGCGCGCCGACCACGCCTTCCTGTTGAAGGGCGATGTCTTCAACATGGATCAGATCGAGGCATATATGGAATTGAAATGGGAGGAGGTGTACGCCTTTGAGCACACCCCCCACCCGATCGAATTCCAAATGTACTATTCGGTCTGAGCGGCTGGCAGGCAGAACTGCTCAGGAGGGGTGGCCGAGCGGTTTAAGGCACCTAGTTCGGGTGCAATTTTGGTCGCAAAGTCTTAGGAAAGTTCTTGCCGACTGCGCTCGGGCCGTCGGTTCATGCACTTCGGCCCGACTCGACGTCAGCGCGTTGCATCCCGGGCTCGCTCGCTCATTGGGCCGCGCGCCAGTCCGCGGCCCGTGAAATAGCGATCGACAGCCTCCGGCGTGCCGGAGGGATCGGCAAGCGCCACATAGGCATCGGGTCTCAAGAGATAAAGCGCGTCCCGCGCGAGGCCCGCTGCCTCATGCTTTGCCGTCCAGAAGATACCTGCAGATCGACATGGTGATCGGCGCACCATCTCGCGAGCTCCGGCTTCGCAGCACCATACATCGATCTGCCAAACCATCTTCGAGAGGGAGACAAAATTGTGCGCGTCCTCCTTTCGCAGCCAGGGAAGCCGGTCGCCGCCACGCACATGACCGGCAGCCCCGACGCTGAGCGCCGACCCGCGATAGTTCAGGGTGATCTGCGAGATCGTCAGGAAAATGTGGTCGCGCACCGCCTCGAAGGCGACAATCTTCGGGAAGATCACCGGTACGATGCGCGTGCGCACGATGTCGGCAATTCGCCCTTCGGCGGTGGCTAAACTGAACACGCGGTCGGTCGTCGCGACCAAGCGTCCGGCAAAGCCGATGCGTTCGGTCTCGTAGGTGTCCAGCAGGCTGTCCGGCGCGCGGTCGCTCAGGGCCGCCGCCAGTTTCCAGGCCAGATTGATGGCATCCCCGATGCCGGTGTTCATACCCTGCCCGCCGGCTGGACTATGGATATGCGCGGCGTCGCCGAGCAAGAACGCGCGGCCGTTGCGGAAGTGCCGCGTGACCCGATGATGCACGCGATAGGTCGAGAACCAATTCACCCTGTTGACATCGACCTTCAGGTGGTCGATCGCGCGGCGGCTGACGTCCTCGAACCTGAGCGTATCGGCACGGTCGGCGCGCTCGTCCCGCACGGTTCCGATCAGACGGGCACGGCAATCGCCGGCCAACGGGAAGACGGCGAGAAAGTCGGCCTCGTCGAGGTCGGCGTGCAATTCGCCATCGATGGAACGACCGGCCGCCTCGACGTCGGCGACGTAGAAGACTTGGCGATACGTCCCACCCTCAACGCCTGTGCCTAGGGTCTCGCCCACCAGCGAGCGTGCGTCGTCGCAACCGGCGAAGAAGCTGGCTTCGCAGTCCTCCCCGTGTGCATTCGGTCCATGGAGACTAGCGGTGATGCCACCGCCCTCGTCGGTGAATCGGATCAGTTCGGTTCGCTGCTCCACCGCGACGCCAAGCTTGGTGAGCCAGAGCGCCAGGACGAGGCCGGTCGGGCCTGCGCCGATGATCAGTACGTCACTGTGCGTCACGTCATTCTCCATTTCTGCTCGACGGTCCCGCGCGATCGGGCGCACTCGGGCTCGCCCGAAGCCGCACCACAGCCATGCGAGGTGGCTGATTACTTGCGCGTCTGCATCTTCTTGCGCCCAGGAGTGCCAACGACGCTGAGCGGCTGGCTGCTCCAGGAAAGAACGCGAAAATGGCCGCGGCCGAGATCGGCGCGGCCTTCCGCTCTGGTAAAATGTGGCGCTAGACTAAGGATGGTCGCTGAAGGCCGTCGGTAGCAATTATGGCAGTAACGGCGCCCTTGGAACTTGGATGGGCGGCCGAGTGGTTAAGGCACCGGTCTTGAAAACCGGCGTGGGTGGGCGTTCAGCGCAGCTCCGTCCTGTGCCGTCAGAATAGGGTATTCAAGGCGAAAGACAATTACCGGGGCGCCTCTCATTCTGCATAATTCCGTCCAATACCGCGTAATCGGGTGGCAATTCGGGTGGCAATTCCGACCGAGCGCTCGTCCCGACTGTGCCGCAGCATGTCCCGGATTTCTGGCCGGCCGCTATGCGAACGCAGTCAGTGGCGCGTTCAAATACGGCCACGCTGTGCTGATAGAGACGCAGCCCGATCAGGAAGAAGCCTGGTTCAAATTCGTGCGCGAGCACCGGCGCCCCCAGGCCGAAATCACCGCCGCACTGGTCAAAGGCCGCGGCCATGGCCCCGAGGTGGCTGCTTTAGTCGCCGCGGTCACTGCCCCCTGAAATGCGGAACGCCGCTCGAACTCCGCGAACACACCGAGCCTCGATGACACGGGCCAGCACGACCACGATGAGAAGCGCGAGCCCGCCATACGGACCAACCGGCTCCCATCAATCCTGCCAGAAACGATCGAAGCGTTTGGCGTCCATTTTGGTGTAGCGCGCCGTGTGCGCGATCTGCCGATGCCCGAGATAAGCAGCGAGGGTCCGGGTGTCGACGCCATCGTTGACCAGCTTGAACCCGGTGGCGTGGCGCAGCAGATGCTGGTGAACGTCGCGCATGCCGATGCTTTCGGCCGCTCGCGTCAGTGTCTTAAAGAAGCCATTGACGGTTAGGGGCGCCCCGCCGCGCTCGCTGATAAACACGTAGCGCACCCCGGTTCTTGGTCCCGGCGGAGCTTCCGCAAGGCGCGTATCTCGACCCCGCTGAGCGGCTGGACGCTGTTATCGGAGCCCTTGCACCGGAGCACCTGCCATCGCCCGGCTTCCAGGTCAACTTGGCTCCACGTCAATGCGACAAGCTCGCTGACGCGCAAGCCGTGGCGGTAGGCGCACAGGGTCTTGGTCGCGTCCCGATGCCCCCAGCGGCCCCGAGCGCGGGCCGCATCGCACAGCTGGGTGACTTCCGTTTCGGTCAGGTACTGGCGCCGCGAACGATCCTGGTTCGTTCCCGCGCGGCCGAGCAGCACGACGACTGTCCCGTTTTCAGTGTTCGGCGCTGTGTCGGTAGCTGGCTTGAAACCCGCCGATTGCCCTCATCTTACCCTCTCTAACTGTATCGAAACCGGTTACTTTCGGTACAGTTGCAGGAGCCGAGTCCACGAGCAAGCTCTCAAGTACGATTTGCCTGACGAGCGAGGCGAACGCCTGTCCATACCGGCATTCGCCCATATCTCGGGTTCACTTCGTTTCGGTCCTCGATGAATTTTCAGCGACAGCTTGACGAGCATTGTGGACGACCACCGCGGGCCGCCGACGCCAGGCAGCGGTTGCGGGCGCGACCGGGGGATCAGGGGGAGCGATGACGCGATCGACGCTCTGGAAGATTATTTTCACGAGTGGAGCGCCTCGCACACCGACATGATCAGGGCCGACCCGGCGGTCGAGGCGGACCCGGATCGATCCGGAGCCCCGCTGACGAATGGACCAGGGCAAACTGCTAACGGCAATCAGTCGGCGGGCTTGCAGTTCGATTGGTTCCAGGCGGCCGCAAGAGGTTTCATGAACGCCTCTGCCAATCCGGTGGTGCCCCGTGCCTCCTCGCTACAGGCTCGGCTACTGCTTACGAAGGGTTTGCTATCGATTGGACGAACTCAAAGTGGTGGTGCACGGTCAATGGCACCACATGGGGACCGAACAGCGGGATCGAGTGACAACCCCGCGACCAATACCGGCGGCATCAGTGCGTCGGGTTTCGCTTCAGACCCCATCTACATCATGATGGGCGGCACCAACGTCGGCTATGCGGTCATCATCTCGACGACTACATTTCATTTTACGATCGCTGCCGGTTTTTCGGCTTGGAATTGATGCTAAACTGGCCTCGCATCGGTTTCGCATGGGGCGCGCTGGCGCTGTGCCTGAGTGTTGTGCTTGTGCTCGTCCAGCGCTTAGATCATCGCTACATCGTGTCGGCGCTGGCGCTGTCCTGTGGCCCAGATCCGGCCCCTTCGCAAGCGACAAACGCCGGTTTTGCCTGTGAAACCTTTCGGTGGGGCAGCGGCGACAGCGTAAGCGAAATCGATGCCGGCCTAACCTGCACTCCAGGGTTTAAGTGGTATTTGGGACAAACCGGAAATATGCTGGGCAGCTATTCGCCCATTCTTCCCGGCCAGGTTACTGTTCAGCCTGGCGGTCAAATAGTCGCTCAGACAAGCGATGCTAGTCAGCACGGCCTTTGGGTGGTTAATACATGCGGCGGCCTGGCATCAAGCCCAACATGGACGGTAGGACAGTTTTTTCAGCACGGCTGGTATCTCGAATTTGTAGGCGAATGGAATGCCACCGGATTTGCTGGAATGCCTGGAGTGGCTGCCAGCGTCCAAACCGGCTTTTATGGCTATGACGGGTATTGGTATCCAACGCCAGGAACTTATTATGAGGCAGATAATCCTGATATGTTCGCCTTCGGTCAAATGGTGGCAATTTATGCTGGCGGCACCATGTTTCAAAACAACAATAGCGGCATGGCTATTTTAGCCCCAACAGTTGAAATCGGCACCAACAAATGGGGACTGCTATCTACCCCGACTGCGGCTACATGGTACGCTGGTAATAATGTAGCCAACCTCTCGGTTATATTTGGTGTTGGAACGGAATTAGACTTGTACAATTCTAAACAATGCTTGGGGAGCGAGGCGACATCGCAGTTTCCTCTAACCATCGATTCAGTCAAGATCTGGCAAACCGCAGGCGCCGCGACGCCGCCGACCGGCGGCGGCGGGCTCAGGTTCCTGCGGTACTGAGCCATGTCGGGCCGACGTGATCGCATTACGCGGCGGACGGTTCTAGGGGCTGGAGCTTCGAGCGTCGTCACGCCGGCGGCCGCGCGTTCGCTGATGCATGTCGAAGGCGGCCAGACGCCGATTGCGCAGCAGAGCATCATCGGCCTCACGCTTTCGAACAGCACTTTTCTCGCTCGGGCGGGATCGGCCAGTCGATTCGTCGGCAATGCCTCAGCACACCTGTCTCCAGCTAACCCGGCTTTCAACGGCACCTATGGTCTGGCGGGACCCGATGCGGGGAGTTTCCATATCGATCGGGTAAGCGGCGCTCTCAGCGTCGGATCGGTCGATGTCGGCCCTGGCTCGTTCAACGTCTCGATCATTCCCACGGGAGCTTATATCGGCTCGGGGCAGCAATTCCAGAAAACCTTGACCGGCACTTCGCCCGGCGTTCCGACTTTAACCACCAATGACTCGGGCACAAGGCCATTGGGAGCGATCTTCCTCGGTGGGTATGCCGACCCTCGCGGAACGAATGACTACCCGTTTGCCAATATCATCGCGTCGGTGACTAATGGGCCCGCCAATCCAGGCGATTATCTGCAGTTCTGGTCACTTCGCACGGGTTATGTCGGCTCGCGGTGGTATCTTAACGATTCGCCCAATCCGGGTAGCGGCATTAGTACCGCCGTCAATTTGCATGTTCCCTCAGTCTCGGGATTTATATGGAATCCCAACAACACCTTCCCGCCGACGCCGCCGGTTACGAGCTGGGAACTGCGGTTTGTCTCAGGAGGTCCTTCACCTGCAGCGGGCACGGTGCTCGCGAGGCAAGCGATCAATATCGACATCCTCAAGCGGAGCAACCCGTTTTTCCCAAGTATTAGCCAAATTGGTATTGGCAGCAGCGCATACTATTTAGTTTGCAATCTCGGTAATGCCTCTCCCCCCAACATAATTGCGCAGACAATGCTCACTGGTAACTTTCTGGATGTAAATAGCATAAAAATACGGTACACGATCGACGATGTGCCGGTGGGGCCGATCGCTACTGGTCCCGCAAATATTTTCAGTCGTTTTGATTTGACCATTGACACGTCAAATGTATTTGGCACAGGACCATTAACGGATGGCACGCACGCTTTGGGCGTGATCCTGATTGATTGCACCAGCAGTACGGGACCATTGCCCTATTATTTTCGCCCTGTTTATGCCCAGTTCATGGTCAATAATTCGGGCCGGACGTGGGCGCAGATTTACGCTGGCCCGATACGTTTGCCGTCGATCGAACCAGGCACTGCTCCCCAATATCGGTTGAACTCGGGCAAGCTCGACTTCTTGACCTTTCCCGGGTTCGCCGGGCCTAGCGGTGTTGTCGCAACTGGTGGAACCCACAACACTGTCGTACCCATTCCCTTGCCGCAGAGTGGCTTCATCCCGCCCTTCTCCGATCCCTCGTCTCCCTACCACGGGCTACCGGCCTCTCGGCAGCGGCTCCCATGGAACTTTTTTATCGAGGGCTTGGGCGCTGCCAGCCCAACCGAATATCTCGTCAGCCCGCGATTCTTTCGGACGGTGGACGGCGCTGTTTACATTCAAGGATACAATGGAGAAACCGGTCAGACGCTCGAGGGCGATTATATCACTGCCATTAGGCACTGTAATTTCGATGGTCCGCGAAACGACAACCAGACCGATCAGATTTCCCAGGCCATCGACGGGCACGACGGCACCTACTGGGTTGTATTCGAGCTGTTCGGCAGGATCATCAAGATCACGCATGACGGGACCGTAACGACGCTAGCTGGCCAGACGACGGATCGTACTAAGCTCGGCTTCGCATTTAACGACAGTTCGGCCACAGAAGATCAATTGAATGCGATCATGATACAGGTCGGAAGGATCGTCAGTCCGACCTTTGGCATCAATGACGGGTGCTGGGATCTACGACCTGCCTTCGGCCCACTGGGCAATACATTGTTGGTCGCCAACCCAGTCGATCATTACATAGCCCAGATCACCGGCTTGATAAATGGCCCAGTAACGATGAAGCGCATCGCCGGTCAGGATCTCGGCCTAGGCGGTGTGCAAATCTGGCCGGCGGATAATGGCGGCCTGGTCGACGGTCCGGCGACCGAGTTCGTGGCGGGCGCATCGCAAGCGACCTTTCTCGGCAGTGTGAGCGGCAACGTGCTGATCGTCATATCCGGGTACCTGGTCACGGGCGGTTCCGGTCTGCAACCGGGCTGCCCGCTCTCATGGCGCGGCGCTGGCAATTCGAGCACCACAACCGGCCACATGGTGATATCGAACCGTGCCGGGTCGGGAAACGGCTCGACCTGGAATGTCAACTTCGCGTCCTCGGGCGGCAATCAGTCGATGACCGCTTCGCAGCCGGTGGCGCTGTTCGCCGGCCCCTATAGCGTCAAGATGGCCGATGGCGTCCACGGGCCTGATCCTCTCGGGACCATGTACGTTGCCGACTACCAGAACAGTGCCATCCGCAAGATTAGCGCGGACGGCACGACGGTGACGACACTCGTCGGCAATCAGCTAGGTGCAATGCGCTGGGATTCCTCGCGAGGGCAGGGACCGGCAAATCCCAATGCAAGCTTATTTTGGGGAGGGAGTTCGTTCGCGCCGGTTACCATTTCGGCTGCGCAATGGGCAAACGGTGTATTGACAGTTCAGACGGCGTCCCCAGTCAGAGCGACTCAGGTAGATCCTAGTGCCGGAACAATTGCGCCTTATTGGACAATCACTCTAGCTGGTTTGGGAAATGCGGGATCGGGCGGACCAGGTGCGGTCGCCGGGAATTTTCAGGTTTTAGCCGTCACCGATGCGCAGAATTTCGCGCTGACAATGCCGGCCGGTGCCGGTGTTATTCAAACCCTTCCGCTGTCCGTAGCCGGAGCTACCCTCACGTTTTGGTATGACGATGTTTACAACTATTCGGGCCCGAATGGGAGACCCCTCAACCATGGGCAACCAGACGAAGCCTACTGTCCACTGCCGCAGCGCATCGAGATCAATTCGACCGGTAAGCTGCTAGTCTGTCACACTTGGTTCGATTCTGTGAGCACGATAGATCTCGTGGCGGGCAGGATCACCTATACAGCACAATTTGGTTGTCAGCAGAAGAATACCCGGCTGAACCCCGATCGTAGCCGCGGTAGGCCAGACCTCAATTTTCAAATCTCATGGGTCGGTTTCGATGTCGACTCGGGTGTGGCTGGCGATGTCAGCTCGACTGGCTGCATCGGTCCGAAAGACGACGTCATTATACTCAACGCTAACGGCAACATCATAGGGTATTACTGGCGCACCTCAGCTGATGGCACGCCCGTAACTGGTGCTGGTCCAGGTCCCGGAAACTGGTCTTCGAACGACATGACGCGCACTTTCCCTCTGCCGGTCGGGCGGCAGGGCGGCGGGCATTATTCGTGGGCGCTTGGTATCTCACGACATCAGGCCAGGATGCTGACTAGTGGCATCTCAGACTCCGGCGTCAATAGTTGGCGGGCGATTAATCCAGCAGCTGGCGAGTTTTATCCCGATCCGCAGACGAATACCTATTGCGATGGCGGCGCATTGACACGTGGATATCTTCTTGCTCTTCAGGGCACTATTGCATCTTCTGGAGTGACCGCTATTCCTGCGGTATTTCCGTGGGGCACGCGCCCCGGCATCACCCAGACGCACGGCGAGATCGGCCGCAGCAATATGGGCTTGCCTGGCCACGCCGACACGTTTGATGGAATACAAGCGCTCTACCCAACTGACGATGCGCTGACGACATTTATCCAGAGCGGCTTTGGTGGAGCGATACCGGCTCCTGAGTTTACCGGCGAGGATCTGAAGGACGTTATTTACCTGATCCGGCGGATGTCGGTGCAGGGCAGCATCCCTTCCGGGACGGCAGGGGGAGGATTTGTTCCAATATCCCCGTTGGTGCAGCGGCTTCCCTACGAGAGCGATACGACAGCGCCGCAGATCAGCAGTGTTCTGGCAACTCGCACTGCACCCTTGGCGACGACCATCAACGTGACATGGCAAACCGACAAACCGACTTGGGGCATAGTCGCAGCCGGCTTCGCGAGCGCGCACGGCACTACGATGCCCTATCATTTGTTTGCCCGCGAGGCTTTTGTCGCTGGGCCAAATAATCCATCATATAAAACTGCAGCGCACAGCGTCACGATCGATGTATTTCAAGATGTTCTCACCTATCTGATCGTGATCGCAAAAGACGTCGCCGGGAACAACGTGATCTCGGCCGAGCAGACGGTGAACGCATGAACCGGTTTTCAGCAATACTCGGTCTTCTCGCCATAGCCGCGCTCTCGGCGCTGATCGGCGCGCGCGCCCAGGTTATCGATTGGGTTCCCTTTGAGCCTGCCCCGTCGGAATTCCCAAGAGAGGCTTTCAGAACAATTGTGCCACAGAGCTGCGGCGGGACCGCGGCGAGAGCGAACCCGCCCGGCCAAGATCCAGGTGTGCGCGCCGGCGCAGCCAGCGCCGGCGGGTTCCTGCCCGGCCTTAGCGCGAATGAGCTCGCGATCGCTAACACTGCCGCGTTCTGGTACAGCCAGCCTTGGACCTTGACCGGGCAAGTGGGCGGTCTCGGACCTCGTTATGCCACCAATGGTTGTTTTGAGTGCCATGCGTATCCGGCGCCCGGCGGCTCGAGCCCGATACCGAACACCGAGGTTGCGCTGGCGAACCTCAACGGCGCCACAAATACGGTCCCGAGCTTTATCACCTCCAACGGTCCGACGCGCATCCCCTATCAGATCTCGACAGGATCCATCCTCAAGCTCTACACAGTAAAGGGGATGACGGGTGCGGAGGGGTGCACCTTGGCTCAGCCAGACTTCCCGGCACTGCTAACGAATAACGACCTCTCTTATCATATCCCCGTTCCGCTATTCGGTTTAGGTCTCGTCGAGGCGACTCCGTCGGCGAACTTCATCGCAGCCCAGACCACGTTGCCAGGAGGTGTTAGCTGGACACTGGCGAGTCTCGGGATCACGTCGGGCAGGTTCAATCATAGCGTTGACGGGATTTCGACGCTCGGCTGGAAGGGCGGCGTATCTTCGATCAAAGGATTTTCGGATTTGGCTCTTTCAGTCGATCTCGGCGTCAGTAGCGTGACGTACCCCAGAAAGGACGATGAGGTCGCCAGCTGCATTTTCAACCCCGTCCCGGACGACTTCGGCCCTCGTCTCACGCGATTGAGTCCGAACAGCGCCAGCGTCAGTGCGGATTATTCCAGTCAGTCGGATCTTTATTCGGCGTTCATCAAATACCTGGCGCCACCTGCGGCAGTCACCAGCTACATATCGTCCGTCGTCGGCGCAGTCACGACGGCGTCGATCGCAAACGGTCGGGCCCGGTTCATCTCAGATGGCTGCGTTGCCTGTCACACTCAGGACCAAACCACCGGTGCCAACGTGGCGATTGCTAGTCCGACCTATAAATCCTACACTTACACGCCGTGGTCGGATTATGCGCTGCACAACATGGGGACCGGGCTGCGCGACGGCCTTTCCTTTGGAGCTGCCGGACCGCAAGACTTCCGGACCTCGGCCCTGTGGGGTACCGGTCAGCGCTACTTCTTCCTGCACGACGGTCGCACGCAGGATCTCAACGCAGTGATCCAGGCTCACAAAAGTACAGGCTCTGAAGCTAGTACAACCGTTGATAACTTCAACGCCGATTCGACCGGCAATCAACAAGACATCCTCAATTTCTTGCGGTCTCTCTGAATGATCACCCGCCGGCGCCTTCTCCAAGCGGCACCGGCGCTGCTGCCGCGGCGGGCTATCTGCTCCGTGGCGGCTTCATGGCGCTGGCAGCTCGCTATTTTCGCCCGATGGATCCCGCTCTCTATGTCGATTTTGCCAGGAGCGAGTGGAATCTGGGCAATTGTCGCATTTCTTGTCATGCCGCTGCGAAAGATCCCAAGGGCCAGACTACGGACGGCGTCGACGCGACGCTGACCTCCAGCTGGAGCTAGCTGACGGACCATTCCGGCGCCGCGATAGGCGGCCCCGTGCTGCGCCAGCGCGGGGCGGTCAAGAGCCGCCCGGCGACCAAGACGAGCCTCGATCCTCCCGGCCCTAAAATCCCAACTGCGCCGCTCGAGGTGT
>Ga0310910_10002145_pt1 | contig 11046 bp, 10 predicted proteins | sample GREbulkMGHF172_FD_203448 | JGI IMG/M metagenome (GOLD analysis project Ga0310910, IMG submission 203448) | Lab enrichment of tropical soil microbial communities from Luquillo Experimental Forest, Puerto Rico - GRE.bulkMG.HF172 | ecosystem: Environmental > Terrestrial > Soil > Tropical forest >... | reverse complement strand
ATCCGAGCAGATGCATCGCCGATTGCGGCCAGGCCCAGAAGCCGATGCAGGCCACGAATACCAGCGCCGAGCCGAGCCAGGCCGCCCGGGCGTCGTTACCGCGGTCGATCCAGCGTCCCACCCGCAGCGCCGTGAACACCGGGATGATGGCGAAGCCTGTGGCGATGATGCCGAGCCAGACGACCGGAAGGCCAAGCTCGATCGCCCGGTAGGAGGTCGTGATCCGGACGATGAGGATCAGCGTCTGGATCAGCATCACATGGGCGAGGAACGGGATCAGCAAGCGATAGTCGATGTCGCTCTTTGGGGCGACGCACGCGCTCGGCTCCTCAATCATCGACGGATCGTATCTCGACGCTGGATGGGCTGCCCCCGGCGGCGATCACTTGTTTACCGGCTCACGGACGCCGGGCAAAGGCTGCGCCGCGCCTGCCGCGCCCCGCAAATGCGCATTGCTGGGGGCGCAAAGCGAGGCGGGAGGGGGCTCCAAGCGGTGGAAAAATCGTGCTGTACGAACCCTTAACGCAGGACTTTGCGCTACGGCCTCGCCGTCAGTTGGTCCCGGTGAGGCCAATTTTTTTCCTTATTTATCAATTCAACTTCCGCCCGTTGGGGATCATCTTCTGGGGTTGGGGATCACTCGCTTTTGTCTGGCTTGGAAAGTGCGGGCGTTGACGCGGTTGTCGCCCTGGGGAGGGTTGCGCGCACGCCGGTTCCAGCGGGACGTCTCCGCCCAGAGTGATCGGCAGGGGGGACCTTCGTTTGGCGGGACACCTCGTCACCGTGGTGCGACATCCGCGCGCCGTCGTGGCATCGCGCCTGACTCCCATGCGACTGCCGCCGTGGCGGCCGGCGCTCGGCAGGACGCTGCGCCGACCAACAATCGTGCTGGCGTTGCGCCGGCCAATGATCGCTCGCGTGCTGCGTCGATCGGCAATCGTTTTGAGCGCGATACTTTCCCACGCCATGTTTGGGCTCAAGATCGCAGCCGGCGTCTTGGCCGTGGCCATGGTGGCTTTGGCCATCATGAACTACCGCGACCCCGAACCGGCCGTGACCGGCGTCGAGCCCGCCAGCAACGAGACCGTCGTCTATCGTCGGGCGGCGCCGTCCCAGCCCCGCCCGGAAGGCGCCGACACGGCTGACCAAAAAGACGAAGCCGGGGCCCCTTATCCGCGCGCGGTTCAAACCGTGCGGTTCGTCAATCCCGATCCGCCCCTATCCATTACCGCCGCGGCGCGTGCAATGATCAAACGCGCGCTGATCAAGGTGGGTGCTTTCGTTGCGTTCCCGGCCAAGGAATCGGCGGAGCCGGAAAGCATCGAGATGCGTCGCAAGCGGGGCACCGTAATCCTCGACGGCATCGACGACTATCTGTGGGGGGTCTATCAACGAGCGCCCATCAAGAAGGATTCGAGTGGCGACTTCACCTGGAAGGACCCGACCGCTGCCAACCGCATGGGCCTGTCCTTGCAGGATTATGTCGTCGGCGGCATGGATCCCGGCTTCCGCGAGCAACTCTATAATGCCGGACGCGCGATGGACGCCGACGGCGTTCACTGGTCGATCCTGAGCGCATTCCGTGACGACTATCGCCAACGTCTCGCCGCCGGCTTCAAGGCCCGCGGCGGCAACTCCTTGCACGGCGGAAGCCGGCGAACCGGCGGCTATGGCCACGGCCGCGCTGTCGACGTCACCGCTGTGGACGGAAGCGATCCGGAAGACGTCTGGAAATGGATCGACGCGCATGGCGCGAAATACGGGCTCGCCCGCCCGATGCCGGGCAATGATCCCGCGCACGTGCAGCAACGCGGGGAGTCGAGCAGCGTCGCATCGACATTCCGCCAGAAGCGCAGTCGGGTTGCCGATGCCGGCAGGCGACAGCGACACAAAGCCAGGATCAAGGTCGCCAACGCGAAGTGATCGCCGCCCGCACGGCGTATAGATTAAATCCCGTTCGTCGGCGCGCGTATTCCGCTCATTCCCGCGCAAGGGGGACGCCCTTGTGCGTTGGCCGCGCGCGAGCACACGGTCCTCGAACCCTGGACCTCCTGCACGCCCATCACTAGCCTGCGCCGCGATGTACGCAAGCCACGTCCTTCCCGCCGCGCGCGACTACGGCGCGCTCTATCGCTCGTTCCGCTGGCAGATCCCGGCGCGCTACAATATCGGCGTCGACGTCTGCGATCGCTGGGCCGAGATCGATCCCTCGCGCACCGCCATTTTCAACCTGGGCGCCGACGGTGCGGTGGAAGAGGTCAGCTACGGCGCGTTGCGCGAGGCCTCGAACCGCCTCGCCAACGCGCTCGCCGCCCGCGGCATCGGGCGCGGGGATCGCATCGCGCTGCTCCTGGCGCAGGGGCCGGCGGTGGCGGTGAGCCACATCGCCATCTACAAGCTTGGCGCCATCGCGCTGCCGCTGGCGATGCTGTTCGGCGTCGACGCAATCGCCTATCGCCTCCAGGATTCCGGCGCGCGGGCGCTGATCACCAACGCGCAGGGGCTTGCGAAGCTCGCGGCCGGACGCGACGTCGGCTCTAGTCTCGAATTCGTGTGGTCGATCGACGGGCCCACGGATGGTGCCGAAGACTTTAACGCGGTGCTCTCGCGTGCCGCCTGCGACTTCGCGTCGGTCGCCACCACGCCCGATGACCCCGCGCTGATGGTCTACACATCCGGCACCACCGGGCCGCCCAAAGGCGCGCTGCATGCCCACCGCGTGCTGCTCGGCCATCTCCCCGGCATCGAGTTCCCGCACGAATTTCTGCCGCAGCCCGGCGACCGGTTCTGGACGCCGGCGGATTGGGCCTGGGCCGGCGGCCTCCTCAACGTACTGCTGCCGGGCCTGCATTACGGCGTGCCGGTGGTGGCGCAAAAATTCGACAAGTTCGATCCGGAGCAGGCCTTCGCGGTGATGGCGAAGATGGGCGTGCGCAACGCGTTCATCCCGCCGACGGCGCTACGCATGTTGCGCTCGGTGCCGCGCCCGAATGCCAACGTGCGCCTGCGCTCGGTCGGCTCGGGCGGCGAGGCGCTCGGGGCCGAGACCTACGAATGGGGCAAGTCGACGCTCGGCATCACGATCAACGAGTTTTACGGCCAGACCGAATGCAATCTGGTGCTGGCCTCCTGCGCGGCGATCGATGTTTCGCGGCCCGGCGCGATCGGCAAGCCGGTGCCCGGCCATCGCGTCGCGGTGATCCGCCCGGACGGCTCACGGTGTGCCGCCGGTGAGCTCGGGCAAATCGCGATCGAGCGCCCCGACCCGGTGATGTTCTTGCAATATTGGGGCAAGCCCGACGCCACGCGCGAAAAATTCATCGGCGAGTGGATGACGACGGGCGATCAGGGCGTCACCGACGCGGACGGCTACGTCGCGTTCGTGGGCCGCGACGACGATGTCATCACCTCATCAGGTTACCGCATCGGACCGACCGAGATCGAGGATTGCCTGATCCGGCATCCCGCGGTGGCGCTCGCCGCGGTGGTGGGCAAGCCGGATGCGCTGCGCACCGAGATCGTGAAGGCCTTCATCGTGCTCAAATCCGGACATCCGCCGTCCGAGGCGCTCGCTGCCGACATCCAAGGCTTCGTCAAGACGCGGCTCTCCGCCCATGAATACCCGCGCGAGGTCGCCTTCATCGACGAGATGCCGGTAACCACCACGGGCAAAGTGATCCGCCGACTGCTGCGGCAGCGGGCGTGAGCGGCGAGTGGCGCCGCGGAGCGTCCCGACCGATCATGTGCAGCATTCGCGCTGGCTCTCTCTTCAGCGGCCTTTTTGTTGAACCACGGACCCGGTCGCCCGCGAGAGAGATTGCTCGTCAGTCGACGCAGCGGTTCTGCGCAGCATCGAATCGGCGCCGCGCGTCGTGAATGGCGGAGCGGTTTTGGCGGGCCCAGAGGCCGAGACTGCTGACGGGCTCGAGCAATGAATGTCCAAGCTTCGTCAGCGCGTAGTCGACCCGTGGCGGAATGGTCGGAAAGACCGTGCGCGTCACCAGGCCGTCCCGCTGCAGACATCTGAGCGTCAAGGTCAGCATCCGTTGCGAAATGCTGCCGAGCGCACGGCGCAGCTCGTTGAACCGCTTGGGGCCGTCGCCCAGCGTGCTGACCACCAGCACCGTCCATTTGTCGCCGACGCGCGCGAGCACCTCGCTTACCGCGCGGCAATCCTCGGGCACGTGCAGGTTACTCGGTATCAGCGATGTGCCTTCTTGCCGTCGCCGCTTGGGCATCTATCTAGCCTTGGTATCAAACCGTAACCAAGGTAGGCCTGTCATGGCAAAGGTCAAGGTCGCCGTCATCGTCGGCAGCAATCGCCGCGACTCCATCAACCGCAAGCTCGCGCAGGCGCTGGCGGGGCTGGGAGAAGGCAGGTTGGCGTTCCATTTCGTCGCGATCGACGACTTGCCCCTCTATAACCAGGACCTCGAAGGCGAGTTGCCGCAGAGCGTCGTCCGTTTCAAGTCGGAGATCGCTGCGGCCGAGGCGGTGCTGTTCGTCACGCCCGAGCACAATCGCTCCATTCCCGCCGTGCTGAAGAACGCGATCGACTGGGGTGCTCGACCCTATGGGCAGAACTCGTGGAGCGGAAAGCCGGCGGCCATCACCGGGACATCGCCTGGCGCGCTCGGAACGGCGGTGGCGCAACTGCACCTGCGACAGGTTCTTGGAACCCTGGGGGCCCTTGTCATGGGCGGGGAAGCCTACATCTCTTTCAAGCCGGGCCTCGTGGATGCAAACGGGGCGATCGCCGATGAGACGACGCGGGGATTTCTCAAGGCTTTCATCGATCAGTTCGCGGCGACGGTAGCCCGGTTGTCCCTTGCTCGAGAGGCTGCCGCCTAGGGTGCGGTCAGCCCAGAGACTGCGCTGTCAACACAACCAACACGCTGCAAGAGGTCAAATCATCATGTCCATTCGGCCAGTGAAACGCATCATCGAGTCCAAGCCTGCAATTGAAGGCGCGGGCGTGAAGCTGCGGCGCGCCTTCGGCTTCGGGGATACGGGCGAGTTCGATCCGTTCCTCCTGCTCGACGACTTCCGCAACGATCGTCCGGAAGACTATCGCGCCGGATTTCCGTGGCATCCGCACCGCGGCATCGAGACGATCACCTATGTGCTGGCGGGAAGCGTCGATCATGGCGACAGTCTGGGAAACCGGGGCAAGCTCGGGGCCGGCGACGTGCAGTGGATGACCGCCGGGAGCGGAATTCTCCACCAGGAAATGCCGCAAGGAGATGCGAAAGGGCGAATGCACGGCTTCCAGCTTTGGGCAAACCTGCCGTCATCGCTGAAGATGACGGCGCCGCGCTACCAGGACATCAAGGCCGCCGAAATTCCGGAGATCGTCGACGATGACGGCACCCGCGTGCGGGTTGTCTGCGGAGACTTCTGGGGTCGGCGCGGTCCGGTCGAGGGGGTTGCCGCCGACCCGCGCTACCTCGACGTCTCCGTCCCGCCTGGCCGGCGCAAGACGCTGCCGGTCGAGACCGGCCGGCACGCCTTCGCATATGTGTTCGAGGGCTCCGGAACCTTCAGCTCCTCGTCACAGCCGTTCGGGGTGCTGACGGAAAAAGCCGTGAACGGAAACGAAGCGCTAATCCGCGAGCGAACGGGAAATCGATCGCTTGTGCTGTTCGACAGCGGCGACCAGATCACGGTGCAGGCGGGCGAGGAAGGGATCCGCTTCCTGTTGGTGTCCGGCAAGCCGATCGAGGAGCCGGTCGCCTGGTATGGCCCGATCGTAATGAACACGCAGGCCGAACTGCAGCGCGCATTCGCGGAGTTGAAGGACGGTACGTTCATCAAGCGAAGTTGAGGCGGCTAGGCCGCCTGTCGCTTGTGTGCGCCGTCGAAGGCGGGGGCGACCTCTTGCATAAAGCGGTCCATCTCATCCTTCACCTGCTGGTGCGGCTTGAGGCCGACGTTGAAGTAGAGGATCACCTCCGAAAATCCGGCCGCCTCGACCTTCTTCAGCGTGTCCATGATCCGCTGCGGCGAGCCCAGCAGCACCGAATTTTCGGTCAGGTCCTCCGGTTTGACCTGCTGCAAACGCGCGACCATGTCGACGAAATAGCGATAGCTCGGCGGGGCGGTTTTCGGATCGCCGGGCAGCGCGGGGATCACGCATTCGCGGTAATAGCGGATCTGGCGTGCGCGCTGCGCGTCCTCCTGCGCCTTCGTGTCGGCGAAGTGGGTGAAATAGCTGCACATCAGGCGCTGCGGCGGGTTGCCGTATTTGGCGCAGCTGTCGTGATAGAGGTCGGCGACCTGTTGCAAGCCGCCGAAGCTCATGGCGGCGGCGAAGGGGGCGACGATCAGGCCGCAATTGAGCCGCGCCGCCAATTCGATCGAGGGCTTGGAGAACGATCCCACATAGGCCGGGATCGGCCGCTGCACCGGCTTGGGGGTGATGCGCACGTCGTCGAAGGAATAGTGCTTGCCGTGGTAGGAGATGCGATCGTCCGCCGACCACAATTTGCGCACGACTTCGAGGCCTTCGTCGAAGATCGTCTGATTGTCCTCGAACGAGACGTGGAAGGGCAGGTACTCCCGCCGGTCGTAACCGCGTCCGGCCGCGAAATCCACGCGACCGTTGCTGAGCAGATCGAGCGTGGCCCATTGCTCGGCGACGCGGATCGGATGATGCAGCGGGAGCACCGTTACCGCGGGCGCGAGGCGGATGCGCTTCGTTCGCGCGGCGATATAGGCGAGCACCAGATCCGGGCAAGACAGCACGCCCAGCGAGTTGAAATGGTGCTCGCCGATCCAAGCCGAATGCATGCCGAGCTTGTCGGCGTGCAGGGCTTCCTCGGTGATGTCGGTGACGAACTGGTTCGCCGTCCGGGTGTTGCTCTCGTAGTGATTGTCGCTCAGGGTGAAGTAGCCGAATTCCACAACACTCCTCCCTTGGCTTGCTGTTTCCCTTTGGCCTGTTTCCCTTTGGCTCGCTGAGCCGCAGCCCTGACTTGGCGCGGCATCATAGATGCATTTGCAATTGTTGTAAATGCAATAGATTGCCGAAGCGACCGGGGCAATATTATGCGGCCAATCGCGCAAGCGATCCAGCCTGGCCCGCCTTTGACATGGCGCAAGGCGGCCCATAAAAGCGTTGGTCCAACAATTTGCAGGAATTTCACTTTCGTGACCAGTCGCCCGCGCCTCGATTTCAGCGAATATCTTCCCTATCTCATCAATCGCGTTGGCTGGCTGTTGGTGGTGGACTTCGGTCAGAACACGCTCGCCCGTCACCACTTGAGCATCGCGATGTGGCGCGTGTTAGCGGTGCTCGCCAACGATGACGGCCAGCGTCAGATCGACGTTGCCGCCAGGACCAGCATCGACGTCTCGACCTTGTCGCGCGTGGTCACCCGCCTGGTGAAGATGGGGCTCGTGACCCGCACGCGGTCCGCGACCAGCAGCCGCGAAGTGGTCGTGCGCCTGACGCCGAAGGGAGCGGCGGTGCTGGCGCGCGTAATCCCGCACGCGATCGCCTTGGAACGCACGGCGATGGCCGGGGTGCCGGCGAAAGATCTTGGCGTGGTCAGACGAAGCCTGCGGCGGATGTACCGGAATTTGGCCGCGTCGGCCGGCATCAACGCGCGGAGCCCGCCGTGCGCGCGGCCGCGGCTTCGGCCGCTCCTTCACGCCGTCGGCGATCACGCGAGCGAGCTCGGCGCTGACGCGGTCGATCGCCACTTCTTTGCGGCCGCTATCATCACTCCGCCTCGGGCGCTGGCGCCGAGTCTACGTGCGTCACCCGCGGGCTTGACCCGCGGGTCCATCGTTCTGGGTAAGACTTTTTCGCGAACAGGATGGATTGCCGGGTCAAGCCCGGCAATGACCAATTGATCGCGCGCGATCTTAACCGCGTGAACAGCGGATGAACGCGTCATCCATGCGTCGTTCGAGATCGCTCTGCTATGCGTGTGTGGGTCAGCCGGATGGTGGCGCACGCCCGCGCGGCGATCCGGGACTGATACGTATAAACGCCCGCCCGGCTTGCGTGCAGGCTCAGCCTTCGCGTTCAAGCCATAAGGGAATCACGGAGGACCTATCGCAATGTTTACCCATCGCGTTCTCGTCACCGCGGCGGTGCTCGCGCTTCTCTCCGTCCCGGCCTTTGCGCAGGGGACGCAACCGGCGCAACCCGCAAAGCCCGCTCCCGCCGTCACAGCGCCCGCTCCCGCCAAGCCCGCGACCACCGGCGCCGCAACGGCTCCGCAGGTTGCCAAGACCAATCTCAACACCGCAACGGCAGCGGAACTCGACAAGCTGCCGCAGATCGGTCCGGCTCGCTCCAAGGCGATCATCGAAGCCCGCGCCAAGGCGAAATTCAAGAACTGGGATGATTTCGTGGCGCGCAAGGTCGTGCCCGCCGACGCGGCCGTCGCGATCAAGGATGTCGTCAGCTTTTGAAGCGCTCGCGATCGCGCAAGATACGTACCGCGCGGCCGTCATTAGGCTGCAAGACTCAAGGCGCCATTGGGCGCCTTGAGTCCCAGAGCGCGAGCGACGAGCGCTCCACCGCCATCGATAGCTTCACGCCGATGGATTGCGGACGGGTGTCTTGTTGCTGCTGACGACCGGCGGCTCGGGATCTCGGAATGCGGCCTCTTGATAGCGCCTGCCGGGACGAAGGCGCTGTCCCTTGGGGAAATTTTCGAACAGCCGCAACTGCTCTGCGTTGCGGCGCCGTTGGCGCTCGTCAGCCTCGTTCTTCGGCTGGGATGTCGAATGAGGAACGACATTGCCGACGAGTTGTCCGATGCGCAGCGCCAGCGAGTTGCCGTGATCGGAAGGCGCGGCAAAGGTGATCACGCGTCCGCCGTGCCGGCGCTCCACGAAGGGGTAATCATCCAACGTGTAGTACACCCGCCCCGACCACGCGTTCTTGATGTCGCGCTCGCCGAGGGAGTGCAGCGCAGGAAACACGCGTTTGCCTTCTTCCAGCGTTCGACGGGCGACATCGCGCATGATCTCGGGTGAGGTCTCCGCAGTCTCCTCGTAGCCCATATAAAGGCGCCGGCCGTGGCGGCGCGCGTAGAAACAGGGGTCGCGCGTATCGGAAAAGACGGAGCCGGCCATAAGCGTTTTCGCGCCTTCCGGCAGTTCCACTTCCACGACGTAATCGTATTCGAAGATCGCGCGCTCGAGCACGTCGCCGTTGATATGGCGGGCATAGGCGTTGGCCATGAACAGCGTGTTCGCTCCGATGGTGGCGCCGTTTCCGCAAAAAACAGTCATCTGATGGTCGGCGAAATCAAGCGCTTGCGCTTCCGTGTGCTGGAAGAAGCGCACGCCGCGCTTGCGCAGCGCCCGCGCCAACCCAATGAGAAACTTGCGCGGACGAAAGCTGCCGCCAAAGCGATCGATCACGCCACCGGCGTAAAATCCCTCGGCGGTACCGTAGCGCCGCTGCAGCTGCCGTGCGGAAAGACCCTCGAAGAACGGCGGCCGGCGCTTGTCCGCGAGCGGCATCAGCGCCCGCAGATTGCTCTTCTCCATGAAGCGGTAAGCGGCCTGGAGGCTCGCCATGTCGGCCTCGGTGATGGCCGCCGTGCAGGCGCCATGTTGCACCGAAGCACGCAGGTTGTAGTCGCGATCAAGCTCTCCAAGCCGCTGACATCCCTCGACGGTGCGGCGCAGGAACGCCCGCACCCTGCGCTCAGCTCGTCGATGCGCTTGCACGCCATAAATGCCTTTTTGCATGTCCTGTTGGGCGAGCTCCGCGATCATGACGTCGACGGACTTCGCCCATCCGGTCAGGAATTGGCCCGCACTGAGCCCGGATGCCGCCTCTTTGCCGTAGACGCCTTTTTCGATCACGACGACGTTGAGCCCGCGTCGGATCGCCGCGTCGGCCGCGCTGAGCCCGGAAAGCCCGCCGCCCGCGACCAAGAAATCGCAGGCCAGATTTTCATTCGTGGCGGACGGGGGCGAAAAATCCCCAACATCCTCGTCATAAGCCAAGCTCTGCCGCATATCTCGAAACGTAGTTCACTCCGCGACACGCGTTCAATGTGCGGCTACGGAGATTTGATCGAGAGGGGCGCGCCTGCGCCCGCGCATGCGGTCAGCCCGCAAAGCCGCCGCCATCGAGGAAGGCCTGTTCTTGCGGCCTGGTGGCGCGGCCCAACGGCGCGTTGCGGTGCGGAAACCCGTCCGAAACGACGGATGATGTCGGCATGTTGCTCGGCGTATTTCGTGAACTCATCGTCGCCGTAGCCGCGCGCGAGCGCGACGCAGCGTTCCTGATCGGCGAGATTTTCCGAGTGCTGGAATGGCAGATAGAAGAACTGGCGCTCGACATGCGAGACCTGTCGGTCGAACCCGCGTCCGATGGCGCGATCGGCGACCGAGCGGGCAACCCCGTCGGTCTCATAGGCGCGCCGGTCGCCGCGGAACATGTTGCGCGGGAACTGGTCGAGCACGATGACGAGCGCGAGCGCACTCTCCGGCGTCTCCTCCCAAGGCGCGAGCTTGCCGTCGCGGCCGGCCTGCCAAAGGCAAGAAAAGCGCGCCGCGATCTCGGCGTCGAAGGTTGCGTCCTTCTCGAACCATTTGTCGGGGCCGGCTGCGCGCCAGAATGCGAGCACCTCGATGGAGCCGATCGCCTCGGTGGTGCCCGGGCCCGAGCCCGCGATCATAGCCGCACCTCTCCGCTCTTGATCCGCTCGTAGAGCTCGGGATCGACGCGCACGAAGGCTTTGCGTTGCGGATCGTTGAAGTAGATCGGATCGACGGTGAGGGTCGGATCGAAGCCTTCCTTCAACAGGTTGATCTTCTTTTGCTTGAAGGTGGTGGTGACGTCGTTGTCCTTGCGGATGCGCAGGAATACCGGCCGGGCATATTCGGGCAGCTGCTGCGCGAGATGGTCGCGCAGCGCCGTCAAGTTGAGGTTGTCCTTGGCGACGATCGCGGCCATGCCGGCGCGGCCGTCACGGCCGGGAATTTGCACGCCGTAGACGTTGGTCTCGAGAATGCCGTCGAATCGTCCGACCACCTCCTCGACTTCGGTGGTCGAGACGTTCTCGCCTT
>Ga0310910_10002124_pt1 | contig 11090 bp, 9 predicted proteins | sample GREbulkMGHF172_FD_203448 | JGI IMG/M metagenome (GOLD analysis project Ga0310910, IMG submission 203448) | Lab enrichment of tropical soil microbial communities from Luquillo Experimental Forest, Puerto Rico - GRE.bulkMG.HF172 | ecosystem: Environmental > Terrestrial > Soil > Tropical forest >... | reverse complement strand
CTCGCAAGACCTTGGGGTTCGAAACTCCTGCCGATAGACTACAAGCGGTGTTGCAGTGACCGGTTGAGCCCGCCGTCAAAAGCAGACATTCGGACTTTCATCACCATGTCCGCTTTACCCCCAAAAGCGGACATTGGAACTCAGTCGCACAATGTCCGCTTTGTGCCAAAAGCGGACGTGAGCAACCGCAGCAAAGCAGGTAGCTATTCGATCACCTCGTCGGCGATGGCGAGCAGCGATGGCGGCACGGTGAGGCCAAACATCCGTGCGGTCTCCGCGTTAATGACAAGCTCCAATTTTGTCGCTTGTACCACCGGCAAGTCGGCGGGTTTTTCGCCCTTGAGGATTCTGCCGGCATAGACGCCGAGTTGACGCTGAGCATCCGTAATATTGGCTCCGTAGCTCATGAGTCCGCCGGCCTCGGTAATTTGACGGTTGGCGGATGTCATGGGAACCATGTGGCGTGCCGCCAAGGTGGCGAGCTGAACCCGTCGAGAAGTGAATAAAGCCCCTATGCTGACGAACAGCGCGTCGGGGCGCTCGCGCTCGAACGCGTCGAAGGCTGCCCCGATCTCCGGGCCGTTGCTCGCATTAAGAACCTGAATTTGCAGGGCCATGGCGCGAGCTGCCGACTCCACTTCTTGCAACGTTGGTTCTGCAATTGTCTTATTGGTGGGATCGACAAGCACCGCCACATGGGCAGCTGCGGGCAGCAACTCGCGCAACAGGGCAAGCCGCTTCGCTACCAACTCAGTCGCTAAAATATTCACCCCAGTCAGGTTGCCATCAGGCCGGGCGAGGCTGGTGACAAGACCGACTTTGACTGGATCCTCTACTGCCACGAAAAGGACCGGGATCGTCGCGGTAGCATTCTTGGCTGCGAACGCCGCTTGCTGACCTATGGCTACGATTGCTGCGACCCCTCGGCGAGCCAAATCGATAGCAAGGGCCGGCAATCGATCTATTTCATTCTCGGCGGAGTGGTACAGGATCGACACGTTGTCGCCCTCGACAAAGCCTGCGTGCTGCAGGCCTTGCTGGAATCCGCGCAGAAGCTCCTCGTTCTGCGATACGGGGGTGAGGAACCCGATCACCGGCATCGCCTGTTGCGCGCGCGCCGCGAGCGGCCATGCGGCAGCGACTCCGCCGACAATGGTGATGAACTCGCGCCGCTTCATTCGATCACCTCGTCGGCGAGGGCGAGTAGTTTGTCGGGAATAGCGAGGTTGAGCGCTTTCGCCGTTTTGAGATTAATGACTAGATCAAACTTGGTCGGCTGCATGACTGGCAGATCGGCCGGCTTCTCGCCCTTGAGAATCCGCCCCACGTAAATGCCGGCCCGACGATAGGAGTCGGGAAAACTTGCGCCATAACTCATCAGACCGCCGGCCAGTGCGAACTCCCGCGCGTAGTAAGTCGCCGGTACTGTGTACCTAGCTGCCAACGCCACGATCTGCTCGAGTTGAAGTCCGAAGAGTGGATCATCGGCCACTAGCAGCGCGTTGGCGCGGCGTCGGGCGAGCTCAGCGAATGCCGCATCGATGTCTGCTTCATTGCTCGCACCAAAGACATCGACCTGTTGACCGCTGGCGCGCGCCGCCCACCGAATATCATTCAGATGATCCTCGGCATTTGGATTGTTGGGATTGCTGAGCACCGCCAACACGGCAAGCGAGGGTACGAGCTCACGGATAAGCTCTAGACGTTTGCCGCCAAGCGCGCCGTAATAGAGATACATGCCAGTGACATTGCTGCCCGGCCGGTTGAGACTCGCCACCACGCCGAGTTTGACCGGATCGGCGCCCATTGCGAATACGATAGGAATGGTTGAGGTCACTTGTTTGGCAGCCAAGGCGGACGGCAGCGAGGATGCGAAAATGACCGATACATTCCGACTCACCAGCTCAGTTGCGAGCGCCGGCAACCGATCGTAACGGCCATCCGCCCATTGGAATAGGATCGTGAGGTCGCGCTCCTCGACAAGTCCGCTTTCTTTCAGACCCTGTCGAAAGGCACTGATCTGCGGCATCGTGTAATTATTATCTAGAGTATTCGCACCGAGATAACCGATGGCAGGAATGGGTTGTTGCGCGCGCGCCGCGAGCGGCCAAGTGCCGGCTGATCCAGCCATCCCTTTGATGAAATCGCGTCGTCGCATTGTCTTCCCCAAAGGCTCAAGAGGTGCGTCGACTATTTGCGGCATGAGATTACAGCAGGGATTTGCGACTGGCGGAATGGGGTCTAGGGGTCAGTTTGCACGGCAGCAATCTTGAACCGCCCATGTCCGCTTTGGGTCAAAAGCGGACATTGAGGCTCGTCTATTCGATGTCTGCTTTACCCCCAAAAGCGGACATCGGTTGAGTGCGCCGGCATGTCCGCCTTGTGCCAGAAGCAGACATCACGCTGCTTCATTGGATCACCTCGTCTGCGACACCTGTTATCCTTTCTGGTTTGGCAGGTCGGCGCGAATGTTGCGAAACTCCCTTGGTCCATGAATAAGGCGTCGCTTAGCCCTTGCGCGTTCGGTAGGCGGCCGAGATTTGTCAGCAAGGCTCTCGATTGTCTTGGCAGCAAGTTCTGATGCTTTGTGCACCGTCTCGCTGATCTGGTGGCCGCGATGAGAGCCAGGGAGAGCGTGTTCAATTAGACGACGCATGGCCTCGGGCCGTTTGGGATTACCCGTTAGCCCTTTCCGCCACCTGTCGAGTCGCGCTGCCTGATCCCATTCAAGCCGAACCACCACTCGAACCGATCGTCGGCCTGGTCGATTGCCTCGCTTTTTTCCGACTTTGGACATGGCGTGAGATGGTGCCATTAGCGCGCAATGCGCGTTCAGCCCAGCTCGTCACTGCGGGTGCGTGCCGTCAGACGTTTTTTGCATGCGCGCAACAACTGATCACCTTCCATCGCGTCTAACTTGCGGAGCCAATCAGAAGGCATCTCTTGTGTTGATTGATTGCTTTGAGATGCATCCAATTTTTTGACGAGCGCGAGTAGCCCGGACGGCAGTTCTTGGAGCGCCGGATAGCGTTCCCGAAGGTCCTGCCCCACACGTTCCCTAGTGAGCCACCAAGCAAACGAGTCGAAATGTGCGCGCTGCGTTGACATCATGCCTCGGTACCCATCGCGCGCCCTCATCCGTTGCCAATTTCGGGTACCGCAAGTTCGTTCCCCGACGCACTGCCATGTTTTAGCGAGTTCCTGGAAATTAGTGAGTTCCCACAAATGTGTAGCGGGAATTATGGGATTTCCTTCGGTTTACGCCCAAAAGCGGACATCGGTTGCGTCGCAAGAGGAAATTGCTGCAGCGCGGCCGATCTAATGGAATCGTGATTTTTCTCAAAACCAAGCAGATTCGACGGCAGTAATTTGAGCGAGCGAGCTTCGCTTTCAGGAACCGAGCCTAGCTTCAGGAACTACGTGATGCTTGCGCTTGTTGAATCCAAATTGTCACGCTCGAACACTGCCTCATGTAACTTCGGGCAAGGTGGAAGCGGTGCGCGCTTGGTACAAAAATTTTCTGCCGGCACGACTCTGGCCCAACGGAACATTTCAAATTTTTTGCCGGGCACGGCTAAAGCCTATTTGACGGCGGCAATCTTCGTTGGCGTTGCCTTTCTCATTCGCTGGGGAATCGGATTCGTCGGCAAGCCGCTCTTGCCGTTTACGGCGTTTTATCCGGCAGTGCTTTTTGCGACGTATATTGGCGGATGGGGCGTTGGTATGTTTGCGGCATGTCTAGGTGGCCTCGTCGGCTGGCTGGCATTCATGCCGTCCCATGTGTTCGCAGCCGGAGGCACGCTGGAATTGCCGTTCTATGCTGTCGCCTGCGGCCTCTTGATCTGGGGCGCTGAAAGCTATCGGCGGCTGGCGAGTAGCCTCCAAAACGAAGAAAGCTTCGCATTGACGATGGCGCTGGTTATTCACGAACTCGCTACCAACGCGGCGAAATACGGCGCTCTGTCGAGCGCTGCCGGAAAGCTATCAATCATTTGGTCGGTCTCGGACGGCAAACTGAGCCTCGAATGGCGGGAAAGCGGCGGGCCGTCGGTCGTCACACCGACACATCGCGGTTTCGGACTGGGTCTTTTGCACCGCGCCCTAGATCAGTTCAACGGATCGGTCGATATGACTTTCGAGAAGCCGGGTCTTGTCTGCGAGTTGAAAGCCGCCGTCCCCAAAAACATGGCGAGCCTCCTTGCCCAGGCGGAGACAGTGGAAATCGAACAATCTCGATAATCGGCTATGTGGCTTGGTGCAGAGGCGGTCACGAAGTTGCCAATGTCGCCTTCGGCTCAAAAGCGGACATTAGCGCGCAACAAGTTGGATGTCCTGCTTTGTACCAATAGCGGACATCGCGGCGACAAGGGTTCGGGAGCGACGCGAACGCCTTTTTGTCGCTGCGCAGCCCAAGGAAGGCGGATGCCGCATCTCGCCCTCACTAGTCCACTCGGTGAATTTTACCTCGCCTACGAGCTGGGGATAATCCACTTGCGCTCTCGTCCTTCACTTGCAGGGGATCAGCGCGACTATGCGGCCTGCTGCGCCAGTCGGTCCATCTCGTGTTGCACCAGTTGCCGATAGAGACCCTCATGGCGCATGAGAAGATCCGGCGATCCGTCCTGGACGACCCGGCCGGCCTGCAGGACAACGATACGATCGAAGCTCCGGACGGTCGAAAGCCGGTGCGCGATGGCGATCACGGTGCGCCTGCTCATCAGCCGCGCTAGCGCCTCGCGGATAGCCTCCTCGGATTCGCTATCGAGCGCGGAAGTCGCCTCGTCGAGGAGAAGGAGCGGCGCATCCTTGAGGAAGGCGCGAGCAATGGCGATGCGTTGCCGCTGGCCGCCGGAGAGTCTCACGCCGCGTTCGCCGACGATGGTTCGCATGCCTTGCGGCAATTTCTCGATAAAATCGCATCGCGCCGCGAAGGCGGCCTGCATAACTTGGTCGTCGGTCGCTTCCTGTCGCCCGTAACGGATGTTTTCCATCACGGATCGATGAAACATCGAGATATCCTGTGGCACGACGCCGATGGCGTCGCGCAAGCTCTCCTGCGTGACGTGCGCTATGTTTTGCCCATCGAGGAGAACCTGTCCCGCCTGGATATCGTAGAAACGCTGCAACAGTGCGAACAATGTCGACTTGCCGGCGCCGGAATGGCCGACGAGGCCGACCCGCTCACCGGGCATCAGGTTAAGCGAGAAATTCCGGAATATCTGTTGGCCGTCAGGATAAGTGAAATCGACCTGGTCGAACTCCACGCTGGCGCCACGCCGGACCAACGGCTCGGCCTCGGGATGATCGTTCAGTTCATGCGGTACCAAGAGCGTCGCCACGGCTTCCGACAACCGCGCAACGTGTTGGGTGACGTCCACCAAGGCCACCGCGAGGTCACGGGTCGCACTGAGCACCGAGAGCGCGAGCGTGCAGGCAAGCACGACGTCGCCGGTGGTCGCTTCGTCCCGCTCCCACAGCCGGATTGCCCAGACCACCACGCCTAGCGTTAGCGTTATCGTTACGATGGCATGGAAAATGCGGAGTTTTTCCAGATAAAAGAGGCTTCGCCGCCGCGCCTCCATCTCGCGATTGACCGTCGCGTTGAAACGGTGGCGCTCGCGTAGAGAACCGCCGAAAGCGCGTACCAGCGGCATATTGCCGATGACGTCGATCATCTCGCCATCGACGGCGGCCGCGTGACGGGCAAATTCGTGATGCAGCGGCCGGCCCGCGGCCGCGAGCCGGAACATCAGACAGACCATTATTCCTGCAATGACCGCAAGGGTACCTGCCATGGGCGCACTGATCGTGAGGACCAAGACGATTGCCGCAACCGTCGCCAAGCATGGCGGCAGAACGTTCCAGACGAACATGTTCTCGGCAGTGAATACGGCATTGGAGGTCGCGGTCACGCGGCTCGTCAACGTGCCCGGCAGGCGTTCGGAGAAGTAACTCGGCGAGTGCCCCATCAAATGGTGGAATAAGTCGCGCCGCAGGTCGCCGGTGACGCCGACGAAAGTGTGGTTGGCGATCCAGGACGCGACACGCCACAAAAGGTTGTCGGCCGCGATGAGCGAGCCAAGCAGGAAAAACGCAGTCCAGACCGCGGAATTGGCACCGGCGGTAAGTGTATCCACCAGGAATTTGATGCCGTATTGCGTGCAGACCGAGCAGGCCACGGCTGCCAGGACGGCACCAAGGATGGCCAGGTGGGAAATCGGCCGCAAGCGAATGTAACGAAAAATGAAGCCGAGAGGAGACGCGGCGTAACCCGTTAGAACGAGCTGGTTAGCGGTCACCATTTTGTAGCTAAGGCCAAAACGCTGGCGCTGACGATCGTGGCGACCAAAAACAGAAAGCAGAGATTCGCTTTCCACGTCGGCTTCAATCCGACGCAACTTCGCTCGTAACCGATCATGGATATGCTAAGAGCGTCCGTCGACGACCCGGACCCTAACCAAGGCCGACGACTTGTCGCTCATCCCCCCTGTCCCAAAACACCATAGAACTTAGAGTCGCGGCCGAATTGAGAACAGCTGATGATGAATTGATGGTCATGGGCATTCACAGGACAAACTTGCCGAGGGCAGCGCTTTGGGCTTGCGCGTTTGACGCCGCTTTACGCCGACGCAACGACCCCGCTGATTTCGACTTCGTTACGCCGTCTGATGCCCCTTCAGGAACGTGCGCACGCGGTTGATGGTGCGGGCCTTCAGTTCCGGCGGCTCCTTCCAGGGAAACACCGTGATCTCGGCATTGGGCGCCAGCGAGGCGATGTCGATGGAGACCTGAAGCGGATGCGCCACGATGTCGTCGGGCAGCACCAGCATCGGCGTCTGGCAGGATTTCGCGAAGTCACGTGACACGCTGTACACGAAGTCGGGCTGCACGCGGTAAAGGTTGTGCAGATACTGCTCGATGGTCGCCGTCGACACGTCAGGCCGGAGCTCGAGAAACTCCTTGGCCCAGACGTCCCTGCCGGACTCGTACATATAATCCGGCTTATCCGGCCGGTGCCCGACCGGCTGGCTTAGGATCGCCGCGACGACGCGCTGCGGCGCGCGCTCCATCAGCTTCATCGCGAACGGGCCGCCGATGCAGTTGCCGAAGAAAAAGAACTGGTGAATGCCGAGATGGTCCATCACGCCGAGCTGGTCGTCGGCGAAGGCGTCCCACGGATTGTCGACCGGGACCGGGCCGTTGGACCCACCGTTGGTGGCGTTGCGCTGATCCATGGTGATCACGCGGAAGTCGTTCTTGAATTCCTCCACGATGTTGATCACCGCGGTCGGCCAGTTGCTCATGCGCGAGTTCAAGCCGCCACCGGGCGTCGCCAGCAGCGGGAAGCCTGAGCCGATCTCGGCGTAGCGGATGCGGAGATTGCCCTTTTCGTAGAATCCGGCCTTGAGGTCCGCCGGCAGGCCCTGCGGGACTGCCGCCTGCGGCGTTTGCCCGAACGCCTGCGGCGCGGTGGTCGCCGCGGCGGCGGCAGCACCGGTTGTAAGAACGGTGCGTCGGCTCGAATTGATCATCGGCTACATCCCTTGTCGTTATCGCGGCCGATGCGTGCGACCCATGGTGGCCTTCTCTATGACCGGCGATTACATCCTATCACGTCGAATGGCAGCTGTTGTGCGTCACAGCAAATCGGGTTGCTCGACGTCCGCTTTGGGTCAAAAGCGGACGTCGTACCCTATTCGATCACCTCGTCGGCGCGGGCCTGAAACATTGCGGGGATATCGAGGCCGATCGCTTTGGCTGTCTTTAGATTGATGACGAGATTGAACTTGGTGGCGCGCTGTACGGGCAAGTCGCCAGGTTTCTCTCCCTTGAGTATGCGCGCGACATATAGGCCTGCTTGGTGATGTGCCTCGACGAAGTCCGAACCGTAACTCAGCAGGCCGCCGGCCTGGGCAAAGCCCTGAACAGTGGAAATAGTCGCCAGCTTCTCGCGAATTGCAAGTGCTGCCAGCGGCTCGCGATTGCGTAGGAACAGCACATCCGGGTGAACGATAAGCGCCTGCGCGCGTGCGCCGAGACCTGCGAACGCCGGTTCGAGCTCGGATGCGGTACTCGCGAAAACAATTTCCGTTTGCAGGCCGGTCGGGAGCGCGCCTTGTTGCACCCCCGTGATGAGCGACCGCGCTGCATCCGCGGTCTCGATATTTACAAGGACAGCGAAGCGTCTGGCCGACGGTAACAGTTCGTGCAGCAGGCCTACCCATTTCGCGCCCAGATCAAGACTCATCGTGCTGATGCCGGTGATGTTACCGCCTGGACGGTTGAGACTTTCGACGAGTCCGGCTTTCACCGGGTCGGCGCCAAACGAAAAGACAATCGGAATTTTGTTTGTTGCCAGCTTGGCTGCGCGTGCCGCCGTCTGCGTATCGAGCACGACAATGATCGCGACATGGCGTTGCGCCAACTCGGCCGCAAGGCCCGGCAGTCTGACGGCATCATTCTGCGCCCAGCGAAATTCGCTGGTGAAGTCCCTACCTTCGATGAGATTGGCCTCGCCGAGACCTTTTCGGACGGCGCTGAGGAGAGCGGCGCCTTCGTCCGGGGTGCCTTGCGCCAGGAAGCCGATAATCGGGATCGTTTGCGCCCGCGCCGCAAGCGGCCAAGCTGCCGTTACACCGCCGACAAGCGTAATGAAATCGCGCCGCCTCATGCCTTCCCTCGGCTTTCGGAAAAGCATCGTAGCGGCTAGGACCGCTACAGCGGAAGTGCCGACTGATATCCGCTTTGGGTCAAAAGCAGACATTGAGGTGCGTCTGCGCAATGTCCGCTTTACCCCCGATAGCGGACATTGGACCTCAGCCGCGAAATGTCCGCTTTGTGCCAATAGCGGACATCAGTGCGCGACGTCTTCGATCGCCCGCAGGTTCAGGATGTGGGCTTTGCTAGCACCGAGAAGCCGTAACCCTCGAATATCAATTTGGTCGCCGCAGACCGCAGAAACGCCAGATATTGGAGCGTCCCTGGCTTGGCGTTCACGGTCGCCGCCACCGGATAGACGATTGGATCGTCCGAATTGTCGGGGAAAACGCCGACGACTTTCACGCCGGGCTCGATCTTGGCATCGGTTGCGTAGACGATGCTGAGCGGCGCCTCGCCGCGCGCGGCGTAGGCTAGAGCGGCCCGGACATTGACCGTCATGGCCATTTTTGACTCCACGGACGGCCACACGCCGAGTTTCTCCAGCGCGGCCTTGGCGTAGAGCCCGACCGGGACCTCCTTGACGTCACCGGTTGCGATCCGACCATCACCGGCGAGCTTGGCGAGATCAAACCCTGGCTCGATGTCGACATGATCGATTTTGGAGTCTTTGCCGGCGATCAGTACCAGAACGTTGCCGAGCAGGTTGATGCGTGTGCTTTCGTTTATGACCTTTTTCTCCACCGCGTAATCCATCCACTTCAGGTCGGCAGAAACGAATGCATCGGCCGGAGCCCCGCCCGCGATCTGCTTCATCAACGCCGAGCTCGCATCATAGCTAGTGACGACTTTGATGCCGGTTCGCGTGGTGAAAGTCTCATTGACGTCGTCGAGCGCATTTGTCATCGACGCTGCGGCAAATACGGTGATGGTCTTGTCTCGAGAATGAGCGGCGATTGGCGAGGCCTGCTGCACGGACTGCCAAACGACGAAAACAAGCGCAACAACGCCCAAAATTACGACTGAGACTCGGAGATTTTCAGCTTCTGTGCTTTTGATCTTCCACTGTGTTGCTACCCGCCACAGGAGGAGACACACGAGAACGCCAAATATCGCGTAGATGATCCAACCGTCGCGCACGGCCATCCTCTCAACGGGCGAAGGACAAACTTGTTTGCGTTAGATCAAAAAGTCGCCAGCGAACGCCGCACCTAATGCCACCGTCCATGTCGATGCTCCGCGTTGCAGCTTATTGGGCACACACCTGGTCTTACCGCGTAATCGATCGCATCACGGCGCGGCCTAAATATTGCCGAGCCTTTTCGTGGGCGATCTCTAACACCTTTTCAGGTGAGGTCATGTTGTTCCAATAGTTTACTCGCCAAATGTAAGGAACGTTCTCGCTCATTGTCATCTCCGCAAGCTATATAGGTTGTCGATTTGGTTACCAGATACGCCTCGCCGATCCAGTTCGCTGTGCTGTTCGTCACAGAAGGGCGTCTTTCGTCCTATACCAACGGACAAGCGACATCGACCATTGGTTGATAATGGAGGTCCGATTCGCTGTGCGCCCGAGCAACCAACCTACACCAATAAACTTTGGTCTCGCCGAGTGGGACCATACCTCATAAATTTTGTAAAAATCTCGCGAGGGCCCTGAACCATACCTTCCAAACTGAATATAAAATTTGCAGGGTCTGAGCTATACGTTTAATTTTCTGTTGAAAATTTGCGAGGGTTGGGAAGCCGCATTTCCGAAACCGCTTTACCCCCAAAAGCGGGACATTGGAACTCAACCGCGTGATGTCTGCTTTGTGCCAAAAGCGGACATATGCGGTGCAGCAAAAAAGCACTTATTCGATCAACTCGTCTGCGGAGACGAGCAGAGTTTGCGGCACCGTGATGCCGAGCGTCTTGGCCGTCTTGAGATTGATGAACAGTTCGATTTTCGTGAGCTGCTGGACTGGCAGGTCTGCCGGCCTTTCTCCCTTCAGAATGCGACCAGCGTAGACACCGGCCAAGCGATAGGATTCTTCGACGTTACCTCCGTAGCCGGCTAAACCACCCGCAGCCACGAATTGGCGGCGCCAGAAGATCGTTGGTACTGAATGACGAAGCGTCTGCACACCCAGTTGCTCGGCGTGCCTCGCAAAGAACGCGTCTACGCTTATCACGAGGCCGCCCGCGCGTAACTGCGCTAATTTTGTGAACATTCCGTCGAACTCACGTTCGTCGCTAGCCTGCAAAACATGAAGTTGCAGTCCAAGTCTACGTGCCGCTGCCTCCATTTCTTGCGGTCCAGTTTCGGTGAAGGCCGGACCGGTCGGGTTGACGAGCAGCGCAAAGCTGGTCGCCCCCGGAATTAACTCGTGTAAAAATTCCAACCGCTTCGGTGCTACCTCCGCGCTCAACTGGCTCACTCCGGTAACATT
>Ga0310910_10002123_pt1 | contig 11092 bp, 6 predicted proteins | sample GREbulkMGHF172_FD_203448 | JGI IMG/M metagenome (GOLD analysis project Ga0310910, IMG submission 203448) | Lab enrichment of tropical soil microbial communities from Luquillo Experimental Forest, Puerto Rico - GRE.bulkMG.HF172 | ecosystem: Environmental > Terrestrial > Soil > Tropical forest >... | reverse complement strand
CACCCTGGCGTTCCTCCGCGCTGTCGAAGTGAGCGCTGGAAGTAGTTGCCCAGTACATGTACGTGCCAGCGTTGCCCGCATCGAACTCCACTTCACGGGTTTCTCCTGTGTCCAGCCTTACAGCCTCGTCGGGATTGCCGGGATGGGAATGCAGCCCATAGATCTTTGCGGCCAGAGGTAGAAGGTTGTGAATGCTGGCGTGAACGCGGGTGTGTTGAGGTACTCGAAGAAGAGGACCCGGACTTTGCGGGGGATGACCTTGCTCAGCAAACGCGTAGCCGTCCTCGTACACTCCGTCTGCCGCTTCGGCATACCAACGCGCCTGGCGAAGCTCTAGGCGCAGGCTCAGGAAGCCGTCCTTGAGATTGCCGGCAGGTGTGCGGTTGTCGTTCGCCACAATCACTGGGATAGGAGGTTGTTGGGCTGCCGACGCAGACGAGCAAATTGACGCAAACAGCGCTGGCATGAGCAATAGCAGCTCTGAGTTTCTGCTGTGCCACACAAAAGCCTCCAGACGCGGCGCATAAACACAACAGGGGGAGTTAGCCGGGAACGCTACTACGAAATCCCTGGATGGTCAATTTCACTCCTGAGGCAAGCGGTGGCTGACTGTTAGTCGGCAACCGTGCCCTGGGCCTCTGCGGCTTGGTTCTCGTTATGACGTATTGCCGACCGAATTGGCTCCGTATCGTGTTGTCCTCGAGCGCATGCTAATAAGAGATTTCGCAGCTGTGTTAGCAAACAAACGAGGAATTCCAGCTCACGAAATAGGCGATTACAAGTTGGCGAATGAAAAGGTGGATTTATGAAGTCTGACCGAAGGAACATGCGGGAGAGGCCTAACACTCCTTTAACGCTAACAAGAAAGGCGGGCACCGGCCATTCGCGGTTATGCACACGGGTTTACCGACTCGGTGAAATGTGGCTTTTCCTGCCGCTGATATGGAGCGGTGGTGACTGGAGCGGGTGAAAATGCAATCCGCCTTTTTCTCTAAAGTTCGACACGCTTGTCAAGCTTTTTTTGACAGTGACTGCAACCAGCCCAGCAGCACGGCCTGCGCATTCCGCCCTGCATTTTCGAAAGTGCCTTCCCGATGCGGATACTCCTCGTCTCCTCTTTCTTGCCGGACGTAACCCAGCAGATCCACTCGTTGCGTGCGAGAGGCGTAATATCCTCCCAGAGAGCATACACCGTGGGCGAAGATTCAATAGCTTTCCGCAAATCCGTCGGCAGTTTGTGCACCGTGCCGGCAGCAAATCCTTTTTTTGCCATAAAATTAGTTTATCAGGATCACCTTCTTGCGTCCTCACGCACATGTGCAGTTGAACTTAGGAAGCAGGTAGAAGAAATAACAGCGAAGCGCCAAAGGCCAGGAGAGCGACTAGGAAGGTGATGACCATGAAACCCAACATGCGGCGCATCGGCACTCCAGCGATCGCAAGGAGGGGAAGCGCAAAAAACGGCTGAAGCATGTTGGCGACGGATTCGCCCATCGCCACGGCCATGGTAGTGCCTGCCATTGAAGCTTGCAACTCCTTAGCGGCAGGAAGAACGAATGGACCCTGTACTGCCCAGTGGCCGCCACCACTTGGGATGAACAGCGTAATAATGAGCGAGGAGACATAAGTCCAAAACGGGAGAGTGCGAGCAGTGGAAAAGGTCAAAAACGCCTTAGAGATGACCGCCGCCAAGCCTGTCGACGTCATAATGCCCATGATGCCGCCGTAGAGCGGATACTGAAGGATGAGTGACCCACTAACGCGAGCGGCATTCTTGACCGCATCGACATAGGCAATTGGTCTCCAGTGGAGCACGAGCCCCAATAGCAGGCACAACAAAATCACAGAATTCAGGTCCAGGAAAAATCCCTTCGACCACCACTGGGAAACCAACGCAGTGGCACCGATGGCTGCTAGGGCGACGTTGAGAATCCAAGCGTTATCCAGGGCGGAACCCAACGTCCCGCGCTTTTCTGCGGCGACCTTTCGTTGGTCATCTTCTCTCAACTTCTCCGGGTCAGCGAACGTGGACTGCGCGACAGGTGGTCCCAGCCAGCGATAGATCACAGGTAAGGTCAGGATCAGCACCACTTCAGGCAATAGCGTGAAACGAGCAAAGATGGTTGCCGAAAGTGGCAGGCCGTGTCCAATGGTCTTTTCGACGAGATTCAGGGTGGAACCCGGGGTGGCCTGCGAGAGAACAATCGATCCCGAAAGTCCTTCCGTTGAAACTACGAAACCGCTGTAGGCCGCCGCGACCAGCCAACCAAAGTCCACGCGCACACGCTTGGCAATCTCACGTGCGAAGAGAGCAGCGCTTACCAAGCCAAATCCCCAATTCAACCAGGACGCGACCATGCCAACAACAATAGTGAGGGATATTGCCGCCCTAGGAGATTTTGGAAAACGTGCCGCTTTCTCGAGCAAGGCATGAACGACCGGAGAACTCGCCAGCGCGTAGCCCGCCACAACAATGAGAACCATCTGAAAGGCAAACGTAAAGATGTTGAAGATGCCGTTGTACCAAGCCAGCGTTATGGAAGAAGCCGAGGATGCCGGCACCAGGAAATAAGCTAGAAGGCCGGTGATTAAGGTCAAAAGGGCAGCGAATACGTACGGATCCGGCATGATTTTTTCGGAAAGTTTGACGGAAACGGAAGTAATGCGTGCTAGCCAAGAGGAAGGCTGGACCGAGTCTATCTCGTCGTGCACCGCGATCTTACTCATTTTTGTGTGTCAATTCTGCCAGAGGGCTAGAAGACGGAGCGATCGTCGCAAATTATCTTTGGGAAACGCCGTGAAATGGTCGATGCGACCAGCGACACCCGGCACTGGTATTTTTTGCATGAGTTGCATTGGAGCAAGTTCGCGGGTCGTCGCCTGAGGCGCCGGAACCGCAGTTTTTGTATCACGCATCGCCAGCAGCCCGGATGCCCCCCGTTGCCACCACACCAATTGCTAATAAGGTCTTTCACGTCTCCTCCTAACAACGGTTCTTTTTATTGCTTCTTTCTCGTTCACGATTCCAAAAAATCGAATGCTTTTTAAAACTCGGGTTCGAACACAAGAATTGAGGCTTCTTCATTGCCACCAGCAGGTGCGGCGACGTAGAACTGATTCAGCTCAGGGGACCAAAAGGAGGTGCCGGCTCCGGCTTTCGTGGGAATTCTCCCGATGCTTTCGTAATGATCGGCATCTTTCTGCTGGTAGACACGGATGTAACCAACGTCATTGTCGCGCCCTCCGGAAACATAGATTCGTTTGAGTCTAGGATCGAAATAGACACCGTCCATACCTTCAACGGTGGGAAGCTTGGCGACCTCCTTGCCGGTCCGACAATCCATGGCAATCATTTCGGGGGGTGTTCGTGTTCCGATGAATAGCCTATTGCTTTTTTCGTCGAGGGCTCCGTCTCCATTCCGCTTGCTGCTGACCGGCCAAGTGGATACTACTTCGCGTCTCGTTGTATCCACCACTTGAACTATGCTGGCATTTGAAACGAAGACAAACAAGGTCTTACCAGCTTGGTCCAGCAGAAGCTCCGACGGGTGAGCTTCCACCTTGATGTCGCCCAAATGCCTGTCCGTTTTTGCATCGATAATTCCAACCTCTCCAAAGTCCCTTCCCGCGTCTTTGCCTCCGTATCCCACAAATAAGAGCTGGGTGTGGAAATCGTATGCGAACCGATTGGGACCGAGGTCGAGTTTGATAGCATCCAGAAGCTCCAGGCTATCACCGCGGAATACGCGGACCATCCCATCATCTCCGCTGGCCACAAACAATTTGTTGAGGGATGGAACGAAGGCAATGCCCTGTGTTTTCTTAAACCCGGGAATGCTTTTCAACCATTTGCCGGACTGCAGATCCACCACCTCGAGCGAACCATTCTCGAGGCCGGCCACAAAGAGCCGCTTACCCTTCACGTCCACATCTATATGGTCAATGCGCCCTTTGACATTCGGCATGGGAATGGCCTGCACGAGTCGCAGGGGAGATCTGTCTTCGGCGTGGCTTTTGACATTCCAGGCCGCGAGCAGTGCCAGCACGAGTAGAAGGAACTTCCTCATATAATTTTTCCTCGTTACATGCGGAACACTTCACGTTAACCCATCTAGACACTTTAATCAGTTGGACGCGATTTATGGGGGAACGACGAGTGTGTTGATACGCTTCGGAACTTCACCTACATTGACGATGTTGATAACCTTGAGAGTTTGGGCGTCAATCACCGAAACAGATCGCGCGCCGGAATTTGAAACGTATACTTGCTTGCCGTCCGGTGTGAAGGTGATCCACTCGGGCACCACACCGATGGCAGCGCGACCTGCAACGTGAATCTCCGGCAAGGCACAATGGCCAAGCAGTTGGAGGTCGGGAAGTGAATATTTGAAGGTAGCGTTCGCCAAAGTGCTGTTGACCCAAAGAGTTTTTCCACCGGGGGCAACGCCGATGCCGTGGGAAGGCGTGCCCAGCCGCCCTTCTGCTGCGCCAAAGCCGCCCGGAGTTGATGGCAAGAGAATACGGGCGACCTCTTTGTGAGTTTCAAAATCCACAACCGCGAAACCGTTCACTTCGGAAAGCTGGACGAATATCCGACGAGTCGAGCCGTCCGCGTTGGCCTCGAACGCCATGGGCCGCACCGAATGATCGAACTTCACCCCCCAGGCGGCTTTTTCCGTGCTCAAGTCAATCACCGTGGCGGCCTTATTTTCGATTGACCCACTAACCGCATATTTGCCATCGGGCGTTACGAATATGTTGTGCACGCTCCCATCCACGGGAACCGTTTTGGTGCGCTCGAGCGTAGTGGCGCTGATGATGTCGACTGAGCCAGGGTTTTCACGAATGCCCGCAAGGATGCGGCCGCCGTCTCTGGCGATAGTTAGATTATTCGGATGGCCGCTGAGAGGAATTTTCTTGAGAATTTTGGCGGACTCGCGGTCGACGACATCCACGCTGCTCTCCGACTCGTTGCTGATGTAAACGCGCTTTCCGTCAGGCGAGAAGACCACGCCATGGGGAAGTTCGATGCCGTGAATGACCTGGACGACCCGGTTAACAGAAGAATCGATGACGTCCACCGTGTTGCCGGCGCTGTTGGTTATGTAGATGAGGGCCGTGGGTCTGGAAACGGGTGGAGCCGCTGAGCGCACCCAGTTGGCTATGGCCAGCCAATCAGGATCTTCCTGTGATGTGAATTGCCGTCCGCCAGAGTGAAATGCGTCGCCGCCAGATTCCGGAGCAAGCGGATGAAGCAGAAGTGTGCTCGAGAGGGGCTGACCCGGAATCGCCAACTGCGAAGCGACTGCTCTTCTGTCCAATCGGTAAGCCCCGGCGAAAGCATAACAAGGTGAAAAACCCGGTTGGAAGCGGTGTGGCAGCCGTAACAACGCGCATGGCCGGGGCGTTCCTTGAGAAAAATGGGCTGCACGGTTTCCATGTATAGTTGAAAATCCAGCGTACCAACGGGTGCCGCATCGTCCACCGGTGTTGCAGAGGGGGTCGCAGCAACGGAATGCCGCACCCAGTCTGACAACATCTGCCATTCCGGGTCGTTTTGCGATTCCCAGAATTCGCCACCGGTGTGCACCGGATCGCCCCCGGCCTCCGGAGCGAGGGGATGCAGGAGCAAGCGGCTTTTCGTCGGGTCGCCGGGCTGCACCAACTGCAAAACAACAGCGAAGTTTTTCCGAGACTGCGCTTCGGTCCAGGAAGTGGCACCGGCGGACAGAGGTTCCAGTCGGAGGCGGGTGGTCAGGAGGGAGTGGCAATCGTAGCAGCGCGCACCGCTGTCCCGTTGCTTAAGAAATATCGGTTCGATGCGAGTACGGTAGACCTCAAAATCGAGCGTTGCCCCGCCATTGTCGGCCGAGCGGGAGGGGGCGCGCTTCGGCATGGCTGAGGTCCATGATACAGCACCGCACTGAGCGAGGAGCAAACACGCGAGAGAGGCCTGCAGTTTGGCATTTGCGTTGAGTGGCATGAGCACTTCCTTAAGACCGACTTTTGGCGTCAGCGGCCGTAGACCAACAAGCGGAATGTACCGGACACCGGTGTCGGTTGGGGATGTGGCTGATCGACGCTGGGCTCTTGAGCAGGAGCGAAGTCAGCGGTGTCAATGAAAAGCTGATGCGTCTTCGGATCGAAGGCCATGTTGCGGGCGCCAAATTCCGTTTTGACGGATTCCACCACGCTGAAGTGGTCGGGAGTGTCCTCATGGAACACATGCAGAATTCCTTCGCGGACGGCGACCAACAACGTGTCGGTTTCAGGGTCGAAAATATTCGTGTCCACGCCGGCGCCGATGGGAAAGGTCTGGATGATTTTTCCATTTTGCACATTCATAATCGCTTGCACTTTGTTGCGGCCACCGATGAAAAGGCGGTGATGCTTGACGTCCAGGTCAATGGCCGTGGCGCCCTCCGCGGGCGCGATCGGCCAATGCGTTTTCACCGCATTGGCCATGGAATCGATGGCCACGACTTCGTTTTTGTCCTCGACGTTGTCGTAGATCATGCCTTGGCCGTCGGCGACGGCGTATTCCGGACGGCCTCCGATAGGAATTGTGGCAACGACTGTGGTCGTGGCCGGATCGATCACCGAGGCATCGTTGGTTTTGCCGTTCATAGTGAAGATATGTTTCGACGCGGGGTCATAAATGATGCAATCCGGGTTGCCACCCGTTTTGATATGCCCTGTTACTTTCAGAGTTTTCATGTCAAACACGACCGCTTCATCCGCTCCGCCATCGCTCAGGAATCCCCGGCCGAGTTCGCTGACGAGCGCGATCCCATGGACCCGCTTCAAGTCCGAGATACTACCGATGATTGCTCCCGTGTCAGCATCAACGACCTTCACTTCCGTGTTGTGCGAAACATACAAACGACGGGTGGCTGGGTCGAAAGTGATGTAGTCCCAATACTCCTTGCCGCCGGGCGCGGCGCCGAGGTCGTACTTCTTTAGGAGGTGATAGCCGCCATCCGGAGGCCGCACCACCACCGGCGCGGAGCAGAGAATGATTGCACTCCAAGACACCAGCTGTAGACGTGAGACTGCCATACGCAATCCTCCACTCAATCGCTAGTTTTGATCACTGCCCATTTGCTCCCGCGATTAGCGGTTTCAATTGGCGCCGGATGTAGTCGCCATTCTGTGGTCAGTTTGCTGTCTTCCCTTAGAAACTGAGCTTTATTGCAAACTGAATCTGTCTTTCCGGGACAGTAGTTCTGACCAAGGCACCGGAGATGCCCCCTGGAGGGGCAAGCGATGCCCCACTCGGGTCAAAGATGTCAGTATTCCCATCGCCGGGCCCAGGGGGAGCGAAGTTGGGATGGTTCATGATGTTGAACATTTCGACGCGGAATTGGATGACAAAACTCTCCGAGATGCGCGGAATCCGGTTGTTCTTGAAGATGGAAAAATCAATGCTGGTGACTCCAGGGCCATTCACGATGTTCCGCCCGGCATTGCCGCGTAGGTTGAAACACCGTAGATCGCCTGGAGCGAGGGGTCCTCCCAGCGTAGGAGGCGCCGGATCACAATTAGCGTCAAAAAATGCCTGGCTCGGTGCCACCGGAACGCCGAAGCACTGGGTCCGAATGTAGTTTGCGGGATTGCCTGGATTGGTAGCTGTGCCACAACCCGGACCAGCCAAACGGTTTGGATAGGCAAAGTCATCGCTGCTCAGCGTCCCGGCTGGATCACCACCTGTGCCCCAAGTCGGGGTGAAGGGCACGCCGTCGCCGACCGTGAAGATGAGCCCGAGTTGCCAGCCATCGGTTAGCCAGCGCTTGGGCCCCGTGAACGACTTGGCGGTGGGAATCTCCCACGTGCCATTTACAACGAGTGTGCGGCCGACGTTGAAATCCGCTAAGCCACGTGTGAGCTTGGTGTCGAAATAATCCAGGCTGGAAATGGAATTTCCGAACGCGTCGCCGGCGACAGTGGCAGAACTTGTATCCATGCTCTTGCCCCAAGTAAAAGTACCCTGCACCTGGAAACCATGGCTCATGCGTTTTGCCAGTTGCAATTCCAAGGCATTGAAATAGGAGAGGCCATCATAAAACATCCCTCGAACGGAACTGTAGGCAGGGTTGATGGGGTTCGGAGGCGCGCATTGCGAAGGCTCGGGGCCATTCGGGTCCGTCTGGTTGCATTGCGGTGTATAGACGTTTCCAAGCACATCCACCTTCGGCCAAAGATAACCGGCGGGCGTCTTTGCCGGCAGCACCAGGTCCGCTTCGTCTACACGGAATGGCTGGTGAACACCGCGGGATCCTACGTATGCAACCATGGCCGCCAGGTTCGAAGTGAGCTGGTACTGAAGATTGAGGTTCCATTGGGTAACGTAATTGCGATTAGGATGCGATTCGACGTAGGTGGAACGCAATTTGTTGGGGCTGATGAGACAGGGGGCGACCAGGGGGAACGTGAGGGTCGTCGTTGGTGGATTGCAACTCGGGTCGGTTGCCCCTGCCTTTAACGAAGTGTACTCGAAGAAAGGGGCCGACTGCGTTGTAAGCAAGATGAATTGGTAAGGCAGCGGGAGTACATCAAATAAACCTATCCCGCCACGCACCGCCATTTTTCCGGTCTTGAGAGGATCCCACGCAAAGCCGACACGCGGCTCAAAGTTGTGATAGGTGGGATTGTAGAAAAAAGGGCCAGTGCCGGAGCAACTTCCGGGCACCATGGTACCGCAAACTGGAAGAGGATCGGACAGGTTGCGGAGATTGGCCAGTTTTCCGGCGGTTTCCGTAGGTACGGTGGACATTTCATAGCGCAGGCCAAGATTCAACGTTAGATTAGGTTTCCAGCGCCAATCATCTTGAACATAAGCGCCAAAAATGGACTGCCGCAGATTGCGCGGAGTCAGCGAACTCGCTACACCGCCCTGGAATTTGTTTGGAATGTTGGTCAGGAACGACTGCAAATCATTAAAAAACCAAATTCCGTTCGGGTCCGTGAGTGCGGTGACCTGCAATTGCATACGCTCATAGGCTCCGCCGAACTTGATACCGTGCTTGCCGCGAGCCAGGAAGGCGTCGTCATAGAGCTGATAGGAGTTCCACCGATACAGGTACGTCGGAAGGCCTCCAACCCCTCCAGTCATTTGGCTGAGGACTCCATTGACATTGATAACCGCGGCATTTCTTCCCTCAAACGCGGCAAGTGAAGTGTCTGCCGCCACGGGATTGATTGCGGTGACGCTCGCATCGTTGTCAACCCGTTCGTGGTTATACCCGAAACGAACCGCATTGACGAAAGTGGGCGTGAAATTGTGGGTTTCTTCCACGGCAACGATTTGCCTCGAAGAGAGCGTCGAAAGGCCGACGTTTCCGAAGGGGTCTGGAGAGTTGTACGGCGTCTTATCGTACAAGTAAGTGCCGTACAGGTTGTCATTATCGGAGAATTTGTGGTCGATGCGGGTGGTGAAGTAATTCTCGGTCACGACCTGATTTCCGTTGAAGACGGTTTGGCAAACGTCGGCACCGTCGGCACACGCCGATGCCGCAGGGACGGGATAAAGTCCGAGGTACTTCTGAACTTCGGGGTCCACGGTGACCATAACTGGATTTCCGTTCGAGTCATGGATGTTGCCCAGCCGCGCCGCCGGCGACGGTACGAAATTGACGTTGGCTATACCTTTTGACTGGCGGATTCCTTCGTAGTCTGCAAAAAAGAAGGTTTTGCTCTTGACGATCGGACCGCCGATGTCTCCGCCGAACTGGTTACGACTGAAATATGCCTTTGACGCATCGGCCGGCTCAAAGTAGTTCTTCGCGTCCAAAGCACTGTTCCTGACGAACTCGTAAACGCTGCCGTGGAACTCATTGGTGCCGGAACGGGTGATGGCATTCACGACGCCGCCGGAGGTTTTTCCATACTCCGCGGAATAGTTGCTGGTGAGGACCGAGAATTCCTGAATGGCATCCACACCGAGGTTGCCGCCCAGCACACTGCCCGGCGCGCCATTCGCGTAGTCGTTCAAACTGACGCCATCGAGGCGGTAGTTATTCTGCTGCGGCCGTGCTCCGGAGATGGTCAACTGCTGCCCAAATCCGCGGTTGCCGCGGTCCGATCCCGTTGCGAAACTCGGCTGGGTCTGAATTGTCGAAACACCGGGCTGGAGCGCCGCCAAGTCAGTCCAACTGCGGCCATTCAACGGAAGTTCACGCACTGTCGTGGCGCCAACAACGGCGCTGATGTCAGAGCTTGTTAGTTGCACATCGGGCACCTGGGTGGTGACTTCGACGCGACTTGACACCGTGCCGACGTGGAGAGTCGTATTGTAGTTCACCTGTGCGCCCACCGACATGGTGACGCCATGACTAGTTTCGGTGCTGAAACCGGTGGCAGAAATGGTGATCTGATACGATCCTGGGAACAGATTGATTGACGTATAAAAGCCATCGGAGTCGGTAGTGGCCGTGCGTTCGACGCCTGTAGCTACGTTCTTGATGATAACTTTGGCTTGAGGAATGCCCGCTCCGGAAGGGTCGGTAATCGTCCCAGAGAGAGTCCCGCCCGCCACCTGTGCCAACGTTGGTGCGGCAAAAACGATCACAAGTATCAGAAAAATAGCGGTAGTGCGGCCGAGCGAATGCGTTCTAGAAGTTTTTTGGATGAACACAGACCCACCTCCCCCGTTGTGGCGGAGACTAGTGTATGAGCCGGATGGATGCCTTAACCTATGATTAATTTCTGTTTAGACTACCCAGGAGCCACATTTTTGCCGGTGGGAACCAAAGAAAGAACCACGGTAAAAATCGAGCCTACGCCCAGGTTGCTGCTGCATTCGATGGAGCCGTTGTGTGCACGGGCAATGGCTTGCGCGATCGCTAATCCAAGGCCCCCGCTGTGCGAGTCGCCCGAAGAGAAAGGCGCCGCGCGATAAAAGCGTTCAAAGATAAAAGGCAAATGTTCGGCCGGAATGCCAACGCCCTGATCCCGGAAGGAAGCGCAAATCATGCCGTCCCTCTGTTCTAAGCTGACTTGGATGACGCTGGCTTCCGGTGAGTATTTGATCGCGTTGTCGAGAAAGATCAGGAAAAGCTGGTGAAGAAAGGCTTCGTCGCCAGCGTAGGGAAAC
>Ga0310910_10002122_pt1 | contig 11095 bp, 9 predicted proteins | sample GREbulkMGHF172_FD_203448 | JGI IMG/M metagenome (GOLD analysis project Ga0310910, IMG submission 203448) | Lab enrichment of tropical soil microbial communities from Luquillo Experimental Forest, Puerto Rico - GRE.bulkMG.HF172 | ecosystem: Environmental > Terrestrial > Soil > Tropical forest >... | reverse complement strand
GTTCGTGGAACGCGCGCAAGGCATTGCGCCGGGCTTCTCGATCATCGACGGCGATGAGGCCGCCGCGGTCGTCGAGATTTGTCAGCGCCTGGATGGGATTCCGTTGGCCATCGAGCTGGCCGCCTCGCGAATGGCGTCGATGACCGCCGGTGAAATGCGTGATCGTCTTGATCACCGCTTTCGGCTGCTGGTCGGCTCGCGGCGCGGACTGGAACGCCACCACACGCTGCGCCACGCGGTGGCCTGGTCCTACGACCTTCTGGATGACACCGAAAAGACTGTGCTGGACCGCTGTTCGGTCTTCACGGGTGGATTTGACCTGCACAGCGCCTGCGCGGTAGCCGGATCAGATGATCTCGACGAGTACGCCATCCTCGAGGTACTCGACGCCCTTGTGCGCAAGTCGCTGCTGGTCGCCGACCGGACTTCAGGGCGGACCCGGTTTTCGATGTTGGAGACGATCCGCCAGTTCGCCGAGGAGCAACTCGTCGCCAGCGGTGCGGCGGACGAGGCGCGGGCCGCCCACTCGCGGTACTTCGCCGGACGCGAAGCCGACATCCTGGCCCTGTGGGACAGCCCCCGCCAACGCGAGGCCTACGTCTGGTTCACCGTCGAGCGGGCCAATCTGCGCACCGCATTTCGGTGGGCCGTCGACCAAGGCGACCTCGACGCCGCCGCCACCATCGCTACCTACGTGCCGGTCCTCGGTGGTCTGTTCCACAGTTCTGAACCGATAGCCTGGGCGGAAGAGCTGATCGAGCCGGCGCGGGCTGTGAACCATCCCCGGCTTGCGTCCCTGTATGCGATCGCGTCGCTCTGCTGCATGGCCGGACGGATCGAGGAGGCCGTCGGCTACGCCGAGGCGGCCCAATCGGTGAGCGGCAGTGGCGGCGACGAGGTGGCGTCTCGCCCCGTAGGGCTTATGTGCTTTGCGTACCTGGCGATCGGCCAGCCCGAACGAGCCGTCAAGTGGTGCCGCGCTCAGCTCGCACGCGGTCGCGACACCCATACACGCACCAGGGCAGTCCTCGTTGTCGCACTGGTGGCCGCCGGGGCCGGTGAGGAGGCGAGGGCCGCCGCGAACGGGCTGATCGAAGCAGCCGAGGCCACCCGCAACCCCTTTATGCTCGCGGTCGCGCTTAATGCCTATGGCATGGCTTTCCGGGATGTCGATCCCGTCCGCGCTCTGGCGGCCCTGCGCCGGGGCCGGGTGATCGCCCAGGGCAGCACCCGTCTAACCGACTCGCTCCTGGCGGGCATGCTATGCCGCCTCGAAGCCGAGCACGGTGACCCGGTGGCCGCGTTCGATTACGTCGCGTTGGCGATCCGCACCTTCCACGACGCGGGCCACACAGCCTTGATGCGCACCCCCCTGGCCGCCCTCGCCGGACTTTTCGACCGGATCGGGCGTTACGAACCGGCGGCTACCATCGCTGGCTTCGCCGTCAGCCCCATGGCCGCAGCCCTCATACCCGAAATCAGCACCGCGATCACCCACCTCCGCGACGTGCTGGGTGACCAGACCTACGAATCGCTCGCCAGCAAAGGTGAGACGATGACCACCACTGCGATGGCGACCTACGCCTACGACCAAATCGACCAGGCCCGAGCAGAACTGAACACCGTCTCGAAATAGACGACATACGAGAGTCTCAAAACTTCTTGTCAGAGATAGCAGAGCGATATGACGGACATCGTTGATCAAGATCAACGCGATCCCTAGTTGAGGTACACCTGCCCCATGAGAGGTATGTCACGGCGCTCCTTTGGACGGCTGGCGGCGGGCTTGAGCACGGTCAGTGCGGCCGGTCTGGCAGCCGCTTGCGGCCCGAAACCCGCGAAGTCACCGTCCAGCCCCGCTGGTCCGCCACCGCCGTCGGGCCCAGGCGTGGGCTTCGTGCTGTCCCACGAGCAATTCCCGACGGCCCAGCTGGTCGACCAAGCCCAGGCCGCCGAGCAGGCCGGATTCCGCTACCTGTGGGCCAGCGACCATATCCAGCCGTGGCAGGACAACGAGGGGCATTCGATGTTCCCGTGGATCACCCTGGCGTTGGTGGGCCAGCGAACCAAACATGTGCCCTTCGGCACGGGCGTGACCTGCCCGATCTACCGCTATCACCCGGCCACGGTCGCCCACGCGTTCGCCTCGCTGGCGATCCTCTACCCCGGGCGGGTCTTTCTCGGCCTGGGAACCGGCGAGCGGCTCAACGAACAGGCCGCCACCACACAATTCGGGCCCTATCACGAGCGCCACGACCGCTTGGTCGAAGCCATCCACCTCATCCGCCAACTGTGGAGTGGCCAACGAATCTCGTTCCAGGGCCGCTATTTCCAGACGAACCAGCTCAAGCTCTACGATCTGCCATCGTCACCGCCGCCGATCTTCGTGGCGGCGGGCGGCCCGAAAAGCGCACACCTCGCCGGGCAGTACGGCGACGGCTGGATCGCCGAGGCTGACAGCATGAAAGACCAAAAGCTGGTGGCGGCATTTAATCAGGGCGCCCGGGATTCCGGGCGCAATCCCGCCACCCTGGGCAAGCGAGCTGAGATGTTCGCCGTCGTCGGCAACGAAACCGAGATCAACGATGCCGCCGAGCTATGGCGGTTCACCGGCGGCGCCGTCGACCAACCCAACCCGGTCGAGATCCAGCGCGCCGCCCAGGTCAACCCGCTAGACAAGGTGATCGCCGGATGGACGGCGGGCAGTGATCCCGCCACCCACATCGGCGCGGTGCAGGCCGTTCTCGATACCGGCGCAACACCGTTCATGCATTTTGCCCAGCAGGACCCGATTGCCGCGATCGAGTTCTATCGCACCCAGGTGTTGCCGCGGCTGCACTGACTACCGGCCACTTGAGTGTGGCGCTGATGTAGGCGACATCGCCGAACGGCCACCCCGTTCTCGCGCAGCGTTATCCTGCCGGGTCTTCGAGGCTGGCGGCAGCTTTCCGGCGGAAGAACAAGTCTCGACGTACTCAGCGTGGCAGTGTGTTACGCGCGTTTGCGTTGACCAGCGGCCCTGTCATCGGCCACCATCACCACACGGCCCGCGACCCGAGACAACCCCATCCCACGCTCATGGCAAACCGGTGGTCCCATCGCCTTGGCAGGCGACACTCAAACAAAACTGGTAGCGATCTCGAAATAGACAACATATGGGGGTCTCAAAACTCTGTCTCGGAATTACCGTGAACGCCGGCAGCCCCTCGTCGAAGAGTCCGACCGCCTATCGTTGAGATGACCCTGGAAACGTTGGGGCCTGGGATCGGCGGCGGGTCGGGTGACGGCCATAGCAGCACAACGCCAACGTTTGCGATCGTGTCCAGTGGATCCGCCAAAAGAGGCAGAGGTCATCGCTTGGCTGAGAGGATGAGTCTGTGGCAGTTCAGTGGGACTCAGCGGTTGCCCTTGACAGCGGCTCAACTGTGGGCTCGATCGCCAGCATGGACAGCGTCGCAGTCGCGGGTTCGGTCGCGACTGCAGGCAGTATCGCGGTAGCCGGGTCCGTGGCCACCGCAGGCAGCGTCGCGGTAGCCGGCTCGGCAGCGACCGCGGGCAGTGTCGCGGTAGCCGGCTCGGCAGGCACCGCGGGCAGCGTCGGGGTAGTTCGCAGTCTCTTGACTGTGTTGTGTCTGCTCGCCAGGGAATGTGTGGCGTGCGTGGCCTGTATTGCTTGCTCCCGGTGCGTCGCCTGTATTGGCTGCGTGCGCTGCATCGACTGTGTAGGGTGCATCGGCTGCGTGAATTGTTCGGGACTACGGAATGTGAAGGGCGCCCGCAACCTTCGGGCTGAGTCCGCCGCGTGAGTGATCGATAGTGACGGCCCTATCGCTGCACTTCCCGACATGGCAGAGTTCCGCGCCGCGATTGCCCACCTAAGTGAGGTCCTTGGCGACCCGGCCTACGAATCGCTCGCCCGCAAGGACAATGACGACCACCACCATGGTGACCTACGCACACGACCAAATCGACCAGGCCCGAACAGAACTCGGACACCCTAGTTGAGTTGCGCGAGTTGCGTGTCCACGCTAGAGCCGCGCAGCATGTTCTCAATCGCTTTCAGCAGTCTGTTCGGCCAAGACGCGGTACACTGTCGCCTGGCTCACGCCGAGGGCGTCATAGGCATACCGCATCCGGTCGGCAACAACACCCAGCGCTCGCTCATGCCACGCCAACCCATCAACCCACCGCTTACACGCCAACAGCGCCGGATAGCACCGACCACGTTGATATTGCGCATTGGTTGAAGACTCTGCCCACCGCTGACGGGCGTCCCAGTTCCGGTGGCGCAGGCGTCGCCGATTGGGGGACATCTGAATCCATACCGCGCTGGCCGGTCGGCGGACAGACATTGCCGGGGAGCGCAGCAATAGTTGGTGTGCGCCCGCAAAGCGGGCTCCCATCAAAACATCCGCCTGAGGAGATGCCCGTAATGTCAATCACAAAAATACTAGTCGGCGCTGCTATCGCTGTCGGCTTCCTTGTTGGGGGAGCAGCACAGGCCAGCGCCGATCCGAACGCGTTCGGCGCCGACCCGAACCCGTTCGGCGGCTTCAGCTCTAGCCGCCAAGCGCCAGCTCCAGCCGACGGTCCGGCTCTGAGCGAAAGGATAAATCGGGGACTCCGGGAGGGGCACTCTGCCTGGTTGCCAGGACTACCGGCACCGACCCAGCCCAGGTAACCCCGGCCGTAATTTAAGTGCTGGCTCCAAGTAATCGCCACCTCAATCCGCCGCGCCCGGTCCGACCCCTTGGACCAGGGCGCGGCGCCATACCTACCAGGCAAAACGGCCTGCGGAGGCTTCTCCGGGGGCCGTTTTCATGGCCGATCGGAACGGGTCGGACACATTCGCGACAGTACAAGCAAAAGGCACCATCGCTACCACAAGGTCGGCGACCCCCTCAAGATCGGCGCATCGAGTCAGAGTCCCAGTTATTCGCACTGACAAGGACTATTGCCTCGAGACGCGATGGTGTCTGTTCGGAAAACGGCTCCTGGAAGTGGAGGAATTTCGTTTCTGCCCATTGGGGGAGCCATCAGATTGGGAGCAGATTGGGCCGGCCGCGCTTTAGGATTAAGGATTGGGCCAACGGTGCGTTGCGTTTGGGCGAACCGGGCATTCGACAGTGGGAAGCTAACGACATGGGTGGGCCGGCGCCGACCAAGAAAGTACGGGTAGTGGTGGGCGACGACCACCCGATCTACCGCGAGGGAATGGTACGGGCGCTTTTGTTGAGCGGCTCGGTGGACGTGGTCGGCGAAGCCGATGACGGTGTGAGCGCACTGGAGATGATCAAGACCCATCGACCCGAGGTCGCGCTGCTGGACTACCAAATGCCCGGCATGGATGGCGCCCAGGTGGCCGCCGCGGTAAAGCGCAACGAGCTGCCGACCCGCGTGCTGTTGCTGTCGGCATATGACGAATCGGCGATCGTGTACCAGGCATTGCAAGAGGGCGCGGCCGGGTTCCTACCGAAGGAGTCGACGCGAACCGAGATCGTCAATGCCGTGCTCGAGTGCGCCACGGGTCGCGATGTGGTGTCACCCGCCCTTGTTGCGGGCCTGGCGGGGGAGATCCGCCGGCGCGCCGAACCCAGCGCACCCGCGCTCAGCGCACGCGAGCGCGAGGTGCTCAATCGCATCGCGCGTGGTCAGAGCATTCCGGCGATCGCAGCGGAGCTGTACGTGGCGCCGTCCACGATCAAGACCCATGTGCAACGCGTGTACGAGAAACTCGGCGTTAGTGGTCGCGCGGCGGCCGTTGCCGAGGCGATGCGGCAGCGGCTGCTGGAATAACGCTGGAATCGCGCTGTTCTCCGGCAACCGGTGCTCGGCTTTGGCCGATCCGCCAATCAGCGACCTTTCCTGCTGACATACGCATGATCGACGAGGCCTGGCGGCGTCGGCTTCCTTCGCGGAGTGGTTCCCGCACATCGGACAGCGCGCTAATACATGAAACCTCCACTTTGTTTCAGATTTAACCGTATGAAATCGAACGGAGTGATCCGCTCCCGGTCCGATGCGATGACCAGTTCGGGAACTTCAAATGGCGAGCCGAGGATTCACTGAGTCAGCTGCGATGCGTCCCCAGCGTACCCACGCTGGGCCCGAATTCGGCGCCGCCTGCGGGTTGCCGCAGCGGTATGGAGATTGTTACTTCCGTTCCAGGGAAGTTTGCACGCACATCGAAATGCCCGCCGGAAGCGATAACCTTAGCGCGAATCGATGCCAGGCCGATGTGACCGCTTTCAACGCTTCGACTTAGGCTCGCAGGTGAGATGCCCACTCCGTCATCAGCGATTCGTACGAAGGCTAGCCCCGGCTTTCGTCCTAGCTCGATACAAACGTTGTGTGCCCGGGCGTGCTTAATTGCGTTTGTTAAAACCTCCCGCGCCGCGCTGTAAAGAACGTGATCCGCGTCGGTGCGTAGGGTGTCCGGCCATGTCCGTGCGTCTAGGTCAACCGCGAGTTCTGTGCGGGTGATCATGTTATCGGTTAGCTGCGTGATCGCCGATTTCAATCCAGCCCGTGCTAGGACCTCTGGATGCAGTTCCCTCACTACGTCACGGAGTAAATGCGAAGTCTCTGCAAGCCATGATTCCACCCGGCCCACTGCAACAAGTGAGCCAGACCGCACTTCCTCCAGATCTTGGCGCGCGACAAGAACATACTGAAGAGCACCGTCGTGCAGGCGCTCGGAGAGGGCTTGCCGCTCGCGCTTTTCCAGTCCGAGCAACTCCTCCAGCAATTGCGTGCGTTGCCGCGCCAGGTCCCCAATCATGTTTACTCGAGACCGCTGAATACGCGACAATGCTACGGAGCCGCCGGCCAGGGCGGCCAACACGGTGGCGCTCAAGAGAATCGATGTCCACGGCTCCTGGTTAGCGGACTTGGTGATCCAGCTTACGGCAACAAGTGCGAATACCGTGGGAATGGCCATCGCACCGCTGACTTCCGGGTTTAATTCTGCAGCAGCGATCAACGGAATCAAGAACAGCCCATTCCTCAATATGTTCGACGTCCAGCTCTCCGGTGCTGTGATTCCCGTCAACACCGAAAGAATGGATACAACCGCGACATCGGCGCCGAGCACCAGGAAAGTCACCAGCTTTTTGGTATGTATAACCGCGCGGGCCGCCGGCCGCAGCGCCCAGATGCTCCAGCGCCCGACGATGACTACGTAAGCGGCCAAAATGGATACGCAGATCCATCTATTACTGCTTGGCGGTTCTAACAGTAAAGTGATTGTGCCAAAGACGATTAATACGGTGCGAATGGCCCATTGCAACAGAGTACCGAGAAAAATATACCGCTCCGAGTCCTGCGGAGGCTCAATATGATCGGAGGCGCGCTGACGAGGTCCGGACATACACGACTCCCTGTCACCTGCTGGTCGGGTCGCGGCTTGTCTAATGATATGTGACACGCTGATTCGCATGCAGCCACGCCGCCGTCGGCTGTCTGCTCGATCACGAACTGCCGTAATTACCACGGTCAGCGTCGACACGCTGTACCAGGTCGTGCACGACGCCACCGTCTACGGGCCGGCCAGACCGCCGACGTACCCGACGACCTCGCGCAAACATGGATCACCGCCCGCTGGGTGTCAGAAGCGAAAGCCACCAAAGCGGCGCCACAGAAACGGGCACGTTAACGCTGCTACGGGAAAAGCATGCTCATGAACGACGTCTATGACGATTGCCCCGAAAGCACGCCCCGCGTCCAATCCACACTGCCCAGCAAGGGCGCCGCGACACGCAGAATGCGCTCATCGCTGGAGTACCAGAACGTCCGGAAACAATACAGATCCCGGGCAAAAGCGCATGCAGAAGCAGCGTCCGTGCCGGGCGGGCGCTAGACGCGCGATGCAGTGCATGATCTGAACGACGACGATCATCGTCTCCACCACGCTAAAAGACCTCGAATCCGCGGCCGGTAAAGGACTCACGGGCGGGGGAAGCCTGCTGCCGGTGTGCGACGTGATCCGCATGGCCCGCCACGCACATCACTATTTGGCTGTCTTCGACAAGGGCCAGGCTCTGGCGCTGTATCACACGAAACGGCTGGCATCTCCGGGGCAGCGAATTGTGTTGTACGCCAAGGACCGCGGCTGCACCCGACCGGGTTGTGACGTGCCCGGCTATTGGAGTGAAGTCCACCATGTCGAGGAATGGGCGACTACGCATTGCACCGATGTCAACACGCTGGCCCTGGCCTGCGGATCCGACCACCCCTTGGTCAAACCCGGCGGCTGGGTGACCCGAAAACGCAAAGACGGCAACACCGAATGGATCCCACCACCACACCTTGACTACGGCCAGCCGAGAACCAACACCTTCCATCACCCCGAAAAGCTCCTGGCGGATGGGGATGAAGAAGACGACGAAGACGGGGCGGCGTGACTGGCCGGGCCGGAACAGCTGGGCGCTGCCCGGCTCGCAGTGTGACGGCAATGGGTTGACAGGGAACTTCGAGGGGAGCCTTAATCCTGATATGGACTTGGTTTGCTCCGCGGGGTCGCGGTCGAGCCGACGATCGAGTGTGCCGTTTGCCGAGCCGGTCGCCGATCCAAGGCGGCCCGCGTGAAAGCCCTGATGCACATGGGACAAGCGCTGCGGCTGAACGCGCGCCTGTATCCCGACAAGGTAGGAGCGAGCGACCTGTCGCGAGCCATGACTTTCCGACGGTGGGACGAAAGGGCACGCCGGCTGGCCAATGCTCTGCTGGGGCTGGGTCTACGGAAGGGCGATCGCATCGCGATCCTCGCCTACAACTGCGTCGAGTGGATGGAGATCTACGCCGGAACCGCCAACGCCGGCCTCGTGATGGTGCCGATCAATTTTCGTCTCGTCGGCACTGAGATCCAGTTCATTGTCGAGAACAGCGAGGCCCAAGCGGTCATCGTCCAGGACGACCTGGTTGAGAACCTCGACGAGGTTCGCGCCAATCTCGTGATCTCCGAAGGTCATTACATCCACTTCGGCGGTGACGTGACGCCCGGCGGGTATCGGGCGTACGAGGATTTAATCGCAGCCGCTTCAAGCAGCGAGCCGGCGGGCGACGCGGCTCCCGAGGACACATGGGCGTTCATGTATACATCGGGCACCACGGGACGGCCGAAGGGAGCGATGCGAAGTCACGGCGGCATGGCGCTGCAAAACCTCGCACTGCTCACGGAAATGGAGCTCAGCCGGCGCGATACCGGCTTGCTGGTCATGCCGATGTGCCATGCCAACTCGCTGTTCTTCGCTTCGGCGTTGAGCTATGCAGGTGCTGCCTCATTTGTCTACAGCGTCAAGAGCTTTGACCCCGAAGAGCTGCTGCGCACTATGGCGAACGAGCGGGCGACGTTCACCTCGCTGGTGCCTACGCACTACATCATGATGCTGGCGCTGAGCGCGTCCGTCAGGGCCAACTACCACGTCGATTGCCTACGGCGGCTACTGATCTCGTCGGCACCGGCTCGCAAGGAAACGAAGCTCGCGATCATGAACTACTTCAAGAACTCGCAGTTGCTCGAGAGTTACGGGTCGACCGAGCAGGGATTTGCGACAATCGTTCGGCCCGACGAACAGCTTTCCAAGCTTGGTTCCATCGGACGCGAAATGATCGGCTGCAGGCGCATCAGACTCCTCGACGAGAGTGGCGTGGACGTCGAGGAAGGTGAAGTGGGCGAGATCTATTCGCATACGCCGTGGTGCTTTGACGGGTATTGGAAACTTCCGGAGAAAACGGCTGAGGCCTTCTACGGGATGCATCTCTCCGTGGGCGACATGGCACGCCGCGACGAGGATGGCTATTACTACCTTGTTGACCGCAAGAAGAACATGATCATTTCCGGTGGGCTCAACATCTACCCGTCCGAAGTGGAGAACGTGCTGGCATCGCACCCGGACGTCATGGACGTCGCCGTGGTCGGCAGAACTGACGCCAAGTGGGGTGAGTCGGTACATGGAGTCGTCGTCCCGCGCGACGGAGCCGAGGTGACCGAGCAGCAGATGATCGACTGGTGCAACGGCAGGATTGCCCCCTACAAACGCCCCCGCTCGGTCGAGTTCATCCAAGACGAGGACATGCCTCGGACCGCCACGGGCAAGATCCTGCATCGCGTGCTGCGAGATCGCCTGGCCGCAAGGGGTTGACATTTCCGCGCGGCGTGACCGAGCGCGGCGACCTAACCCGGCTTGGGGGCGGCCGACCCGACCGCGTCCCCGAGCGAGGCGAACCCGCCGTCGCGCAACCGGCGCGCGATGCCGTCGTGAATGTGCTTGGGCCACAAGCCCCCGCCGTAGATGAACCCGGTATAGCCCTGCAACAGGGAGGCGCCCGCGGTGATCCGCTCCCAGGCGTCGTCGGCGGTCTCGATGCCCCCGACGCTGATCAGCACCAGGCGATCGCCGACCCGCGCGTAGAGCCGGCGCAGCACCTCGACGGCACGCCGCGCCACCGGCGGCCCGGAGATGCCGCCGGCACCCAGCTCGTCGACCCCCGGCGTAAGCAGGCCATCGCGCGACACCGTCGTGTTGGTTGCAACGATGCCGGCCAGGCCAAGCTCGACGGCCAGGTCCGCGATGTCGTCGAGGTCGGAATCGGAAAGATCCGGTGCGATCTTCACCAGCACCGGTGCCGCCGTCTCCGCGAGGACGCCCGACAGGATGGGCCGCAGCGACTCGATCGCCTGCAGATCGCGCAGTCCCGGCGTGTTCGGCGAGCTCACGTTGACCACCAGATACGACGCCAGCGGACCGACCAGCCGCGCGCTTGCCCGGTAGTCGTTGACCGCGTCGGCGGCCGGGGTCGTCTTCGTCTTGCCGATGTTGACCCCGATCGGCACCTCGGGTCGGTGGCTGGCGAGCCGGGCGGCCAGCGCGCCGGCGCCGCGATTGTTGAACCCCATCCGGTTGAGCAGGGCCCGGTCGGCGGGCAGCCGGAACAAGCGGGGCGCCGGGTTACCGGGCTGCGGGTGCGCGGTGACGGTCCCGACCTCGGCATACCCGAAACCCAAAGCGCCCCAGGTGAGCAGCCCCATGCCGTCCTTGTCGAACCCGGCGGCCAGCCCGAGCGGTCCCGGGAAACGCACCCCGAACACCGTGCT
>Ga0310910_10002117_pt1 | contig 11102 bp, 11 predicted proteins | sample GREbulkMGHF172_FD_203448 | JGI IMG/M metagenome (GOLD analysis project Ga0310910, IMG submission 203448) | Lab enrichment of tropical soil microbial communities from Luquillo Experimental Forest, Puerto Rico - GRE.bulkMG.HF172 | ecosystem: Environmental > Terrestrial > Soil > Tropical forest >... | reverse complement strand
TACCCCCGTCAAAGACACAGGTTTCCCTCGCCTCCAATGGGTTCCTAGACAGGCTCGTCTGCGCCCACGACCCGGCACAGCAAGCGGTGGGCGTCTCCGCGAGAGCCTCCGCCTTCCGCTCGTCGGTAGGCAGTTCGAGCTTGTCGAGATCGGCGCCATCGGCCGCTTGTCGACGAGCGATCAACCTACGGGTACCGGCGGATAGGCCGCTCCTCACGCGCTCCTCAAGAGCGAGCGGCAATCCTGAGGTCATTGCCCGGTCAACACCAAGCGCTTCTATCGGCTGATGAAAAAGCACGGTCTGCTGCTTGACGTCATCCCGGCTATCCCGCGAGCATGACGACCAGGAGGCGACGATCCACTCGAATTGCTGAGTGGCCCGAGCGGCTCCGGGCCCCTGCGATAGAGGCGAAGACCTGCCGGCCTTCAAGCTCATAACTTGACGACAAGCGTTACGCCCGGTAGTCCGCTGTAACTGCTGTAACTGCGTGGGAGGGTACGGCACTCCCAAATATGGTCAGGGCTTCTTGCGCGCACGCAACGTTAGTGACCGTACCCAGCCGGGGCTGCCGATGAAGCGCGGCCGTTGCGGTACGATGACTCATGATTATAAGCCGTACGGGACAACCCGTTCGCCGCGCTCAACGTGCTCGACGGCAAGTTCGTCGGCCAGTGCATGAGCCGCCACCGGCATCAGGAGCTTATCCGCTTCCTCAACAAGATCAACCGTGAAACTCCGGCCGAGCGCGCAGTGCATCTGATCGTCGACAATTACGCCACACACAAGCATCCCAAGGTTCCGCCTGGCTCGGGCGGCACTAGCGCTTTCAGTTCCACTTCACCCCGACCTCCGCCTCCTCGCTCAACGCGGTTGAGAGCTTCTTCGCCAAGTTGACACGACGGCGGCTCAAACGCGGCGTCTTCAAAGGCATCGCCGATCTCCAAGCCGCCATCAACCGCTTCCTGCGGGAAACACTGCCAATCCCAAATCATTCGTCTGACCGCCGATCCCCGATGCCATCCTCGAGAAAGTCCGCCGCGGGAAACAAGTGTTAGAGTCGATCCGCTAGCTGTCGATGTTTAATTCGGCCTGCAGGCAGGCGCCCCGTGGCGCCAGAACGAACAACGTCTCCGCCTCACCTACCACACCGAGCCCAGCGCCACCGCCGACGCAGCGGCCTGGGGTGGTGACCGCAATGGTCAGGCGGACTGCCCGGTGCCCTCGGACGTCTCCTCAGCGGAAGACGCGGTTGCGGTGGCACCATCGGATGAAGACGTATATCGACCAAATCCGCGACCAGTAAATGCCGGGCGCCCCATCGAGAAAAGCTCGCCACAGCCGCTCCACGGCTGTGGGGTCGAGCCCGACTGGAGCGATAGCCTGCGGATCTCGCAGGGTCTGGTCCATGGCATCCTTCAGGCCGCGCCGGATCCAGCGATCGAACGGCAGCACAAACCCGCTCTTGGGTCGCTCGAACAGCGCCGAGTCGAGGCCGCGCAGACCGATGCGCCGTAACATCGCCTTCCGACCCAGCGGCCGATAGCGCGCCTGATCCGGCAGGCGGTCGACGCTCTCGAAGAGGATCTGGTCCACCAGCGGCATCCGCTGCTCCAGCGACGAGGCCATGCTGGCAACGTCGTTGTCGCGCAGCAGCCGCTCGCCAAGGAAAAGCCGCTGCTCCATGACGCTGATAGCGGAGAGGAGCGTGCGGTCCCGGCTCTCGGCGAGGATTCGCTGCCGCATTTCCGGGGGCAGGCCGTCGGCTAGCGCTTCGGCAAAGCCTGGCGCCAGCAGCTCATGCTGGAATCCGGGGAGGAACAGCGCGTAGGCCAGCTGGTAGAGCGCCAGCAGATCGTCGCCGTGCCGGACCATCTCAGGAAGTTTGGCCCAACGGGTCTGAGGCGGCATGGACCGGCCGGAGCATCGCAGCGGCCACGTCGCCAGCATCGCCGCCGCTGTCTGCAGGCTCTGCGGCACCCACGCGGCGCGCCGGGACCAGCGGTGCAGCACCGGCAGATCGCGGTAGGAGGTATAACCGCCGAAGAGCTCGTCGCCGCCCGTGCCGGACAGAGCGACCGTGAACCCGGCGGCGCGAATGGCGCGCGACATGTAATAGGCGTTAAGCCCGTCGAAAGTCGGCTGGTCCAAACTGTCCAATGCCGCCTCCAGGTTCTCGACAAAGCTCCCCTCCGTCAGCACCACCTCATGGTGCTCGGTCCCAATGGCGGCGGCAATCCGCCTCGCGATCGGCCCCTCGTTCAGCTCGTGCTCCTCGAAGGCCAGAGTAAAGGTATGGATGGGACTCTTTGAGGCGTGCTGGGCCAGGTTGGCAATGACCGACGAGTCGACGCCGCCGGAGAGAAACACCGCCAGCGGCACGTCGCTGGCGAGGTGGAGCCTCAGCCCCTCCTCCAGGATGGCGGCGAGATAGTCCTCGTCCATGATCGGATGGGGGGCGCGGTCGGGGATGTGCCAGAAATTCTCTCGGCGAACCTCTTTGCCGGCGCCGTCGAACTCGAGCAGGTGGCCCGGCCAGAGAAGCTCGACGCCTTCGACGGCGGCGCGGGGGCCGACGACGAAGCCATTCCACACGCAGCTGGCCACGGCCTGCGGGTCGAGGCGAGGAGTGCCAAGCAACCCGGATGCAAGAAGGGCACGAAGCTCCGAGGCGAAGGCGATCGACCAGCCCGCATCCGCGTCCGATGACCGTGCCAGGAAGAGAGGCTTGATTCCGAGAGAGTCACGGGCCAGCAGGAGCCGGCGCTCCTTGGGGTCCCAGCTGGCGAAGGCGAACATGCCGCGGAGCCAGCCTACGGCTCTTGGCCCGTGCAGGCTGACGGCGCGGAGCATGACGGCCGTGTCGCCGGTGGACCGCAGCTCTTGCACCTCGGTCAATAGGCGTCGGCGAAGGTCGCGGAAGTTATAGATCTCGCCGTTCAAGACGACCACGTGCCCGGTCAGTGAATCGACCATGGGTTGGGCGCCAGCAGGTGAGAGGTCGAGGATGGAGAGCCGGCGGTGGGCGAGCAGCGCGCCCCAGCCGCGGGAGTCCGGCGCGGAGACCCACGTCCCGTCGGCGTCCGGGCCACGGTGGACCATCGCCTCGCTCATCCGCTCCAGCGCGGCGAGGTTACGGTCGTCCAGTCGCCCGATGATCCCGGCAATGCCACACATCGATAGGCCGTTCGCGAAAGCCGGATATCGACTATGAGGGATGCACAGGCGGCGAAGAAGCCTCCCTTCCGGCCCCGACCGGGGCCTTAGCCGGCACGCGTGCTGCGCTGCCGCAGATTTTATGATTGTTCTTCCGCAAATCCATATCAATAATTCTTTTCGCTTTGACAAGGCCGCGCACCAACGCGAATCGTATATCGCGGTCTACACCGCGAAATAGAACAATAGTCTTAAAGATCGACAACAGGGTTTTTACGCTAAAGGGAGATTGTGGGATAATGTGCTGCCACTTGTACCGGAGCAAGGAATTTGATAAGCATGTCCCTTCGGCGAAACGGACAATATAGTCTTCCGAGACGCGGTGCTGCGGAATCAGATGGGTTATCTTAAGCTCTGGAAAGATTCCAACACCAAGGCCGCGACTGCAGCAGATGAATGATATTTCTGTATCTCCCCCGCCAACGAGAGAAGCTCCCTGACGATCGGTTATGTCAATCCACGACTGATCGCAGAATTGGCTATACGCGATTGCTACTTCCCTGCGAACGCATAATCCTGCACCCCAAGGGATCGCTTCTTCGGGGGATTCGCCAAGCAAGTGTAAGCCGGCAAGATTACTCCAGCGAGGAGCCGTTACCTCCCGTACCGGAAGCCAAGACTGTAACTTTTCCTGCGGTTCAACCTCAAAGTCGCCCCTGATGCAGCCGGCACCCCACACGCCTAAGGACGGCCGCTCCTGTTTGATTTTGATAGCTTCCGCCAAGTATGTCTCATTTAACACATTATCGTCATCGACAAAAATGATCAGGTCGGCGGACGCCTCCTGGATTCCTCGACGCCGGGCCCAGGAAAGGCCAAGTTTGCTCTCGAATATGTGGCGGGCGGCGGGATGCCATGAGATATCCCATCTCGAGGCCAAAGCGACCCGCGATGCGTTGTCTACGATCAGCAACTCCCATTTATCCAATGAAAGCGTCTGATTGCGCAGTGAATCCAGCACACGCGCGAGGTAATCTGTCCTTGGATTATGAGTACAAATAATAACAGAAGCATCGAGCATTGGATTGGCCGATCTAAATGGCATGGTTGGTTGACCCTCGGTGCAGACGACTCTAAATGTGGCGTGTCAAATCCCTTCTCTCACGCATTTCCCGCAGAATTAGGTTGTTGCACTACATAGAACGGATTGCGGCGGCCGCCGGCCTCATAGCATGCCACGTCCGTAATCCGCAGCCGCCCATTCAATTTCGCCACAGGTTTTTAGGTGACCCTTGTTTGTGCTGTGGCAGATCACGGTAACCGTCGGATTCTCCCGCATTAGCGTGGCCGCAACTTCCGCCGTCTCGTCGGGCGACGCATCGTCGATGACCAATACGCCAACGTGGACCCTGTGCTGATTCAGACGCTATCGACGCATTTGAGTAAGACGGCCATGGTTACAGCACGAAATGATCATACACGACTGAATGTGCCCCAGGTCGGGAACCCTCAGCGCAGCATGCAGAAGAGGAAATTGGTGCGTCGATGTCAAGCGGATCACGCCGGCATAAGCATTTTAGTTCGTCCCGCCGCCGGGACGAGGCCCTGCAGTGCCTCACCCGGCCGGCGTCGAGTGCAAAAGGCTTTGCAACACTTTGGATTAGCGCAGCCTCGAAAGTTAAATCGATTAACTTAAGTTAGTACGCAAATGGCAGTCGATCGATAGCCTGGTTGCCTATACAAGGCATTCGTGTCATCTCTTGCGCCGGCCCCAGCCCAGGTACTGTTGGGTACGGAACCATGGGCACTGCATCGCCGGCCAATAGGGTGGGAGTAACGGTGACTGGCGATAGCCGGCGGCACCAAAACCATTCCGGAGCCTTCACAGGCGACGCGGGCAACTTCGAGATTATCGAAACGCTTGGATGATCCTGCAACATTGTGATCGCGTACAGTTTCGTATGCCGGTGGCGTGTGAGCGATACGCAATATTTCGTTTTTGGCAAAGTACGCACGGTACCCCCTTCGTTTTCCGCGGTCGATTTGGGCGCGGACAACGGTTTCGACGAATTGGGATGGAATTCGGTAGCAGAACTGCCCGATAGGGGACGCTACTACCCAGTGACTTTTCAGCCGATCCCGACTCGAGCAGAGGCAGGGAATTCAGAGGAACCGAGCATGGCAACCGGGTACAGGTTCGGCGGAGGGGTCGAACGCGGAGTTCCCGCGATGGCGTTCGCTGCAGGCGACGCCCTTCGCCTCTCCGCTTCCCGTTAGCATCAGAGGCTGGGATGCGACAAGGACTCTTGTCGATCCTCTTCGCCTGCGGCAGGAGATCGGGTACGGGCGATTTGGCGGTTCGCACCGCGGATCTTAAAGCGAACACCATTCGCGGCGGTTTCGCACGACTAGGCGCCCTGGGTGCGCATTTTCTGGTCCGGATCGGCTCTCTGACGGTATTGGCCAGACTCCTGAGCCCGAAAGACTTCGGGTTGGTGGGTATGGTTACCGCCTTTACCGGTGTCTTGATGCTGTTCCGCGACTTCGGGCTGTCATCCGCCGTTGTTCAGCGGACGACCGTTAACGAGGAGCAGCTATCGACATTATTCTGGATCAACATGATGGTCGGAGCGCTGCTGGGGCTCGTGACACTCGCCATGGCTCCGGCGATCGCCGCCTTTTACCATGAGCCTCGCCTCTTTGCGGTGACGGCCGTTCTGGCGGCAGCGTTCGTGTTCAACGCGGCGGGAATCCAGCACGCCGCAATTCTCCAGCGCCGTATGCACTTTTCCGCCATCGCGATGATCCACGTCGTCTCGTTGACCGCGGCTGCAGCCATCGGCATTGGCCTCGCGATGGCGGGCTGCGGGTATTGGGCCATTGTTGCGATGGCGATCACCGCTCCGCTCGCTGGCACAATCGGTTTATGGGTCGCGGCGGGCTGGCTCCCCGGGATGCCGCGGGTTCGGGTCGGAATTCGTTCGATGATGCGCTTTGGCGGCATGCTCACCCTGAATGGAATCATCGCCTATGTCGCCTGCAATGCCGACAAAGTCCTGATTGGCCGCTTCTGGGGAGTCGATGCAATCGGGCTTTATGGTAGGGCCTACCAGCTGGTCAATATTTCGACCGAAAATCTAAACTGGACAGTCGGCGAGGTAGCATTTTCCGCGTTGTCGCGGCTTCAGGACGATCCGGTTCGTCTGAGAAGTTATTTCCTAAAGGGTTTCTCGCTGCTCCTGGGGCTCGCTTTGCCGATTACGATCGCATGTGGGCTCTTTGCCGATGAAATCGTTTTCGTCGTCTTGGGACCGAAATGGAAAGATGCGGCGACGATTGTTCGCTTGCTGGCTCCCGCGATTGTGATCTTCGCGATAATCAATCCGTTGGGATGGCTGCTCTGCGCGATTGGACGGCTCGAACGATGCTTGAAGATCGCCCTCGTCTTCGCCCCGCTGCTGCTTACCGGTTACGCCCTTGGATTACCATACGGGCCAATAGGGGTCGCGTTCGCCTATTCGGCGGTGATGATGCTGTCGGTCGTTCCGCATGTTGTGTGGTGCGTACATGGGACACCGATCTCCTTCGCCGACATCCTGCTGACGGCGAGCCGGCCGTTGGCGTCCGGTATCGTCGCCGGCGCCTGCGCTTTCGGGATCCGACTCTTTTGCGTACCACTGGTTTCGCCGGCCCTCACGCTCGCTCTCGAGAGCGGCGTTCTTTTCACGGTATTCGTCGGCACGCTCTTTATTGGCGCCGGGCAGAAATCCCTATACCTGGATTTGCTTAGGGGATTGACGAATCGACCTGCGGCTTCCCGACTCGACACTGGCGGGACCCTGACCGTCTCTCGTAGCACCTAGTGTCCCGAACCAAAAATTTGTGTATTGACGTCGACGACGGACTGCATCGGGGGCATACGAACTGGTCGTGAGCTGACGCTGATCCCGACCTGTTTGGCCATCATTTGGGCCGTCCAATGGGTCATCTCGCCCGGCGGATCGGTCTGCGTCAGCGCAACCGTCCGCTCGTGCACCGTTGCCGGCAGCCGCGGGATCCGCGACGGACGGGTCTTGTCGCGCAGCAGCCCATCGACCCCTTGCGCCATGAAACGCTCCCGCCAGCGCCACACGGTGACCTTGCTCTTGCCCGTCTGGCGCATGATCGTGTTCGTGCCGATGCCGTCCGCCGTCATCAGCACGATGCGCGCTCGCCACACATGTTTCTGCGGGCTATTCCGATCCGCGACGATCGCCCCCAAACGCACACGATCGTCCTCACTCACTTGGACTGTAATACCCTGGCGCATGCTCAGCCCCCATCACCCAGTGGAGCATACATCATGAGGACTCTTTTGTCAGATTTTATCCACTAGGGGTCGCGCTGGTGGTCTCAGTGACCCTCGTAGCCGAAGTTTGCGACTTTCGTTGCTTCGCCAATGCGCGACAGCCGATGGCGTACCCCGGGGCTCGTGCCTTCCCGAGTATTCCTCCGGCAGCAGCGTACGCCACGGCGGGATCACCAAGACCGGCAATGTGCTGGCGCGGCGCGTGCTGATCGAGGGAGCCTAGACTCATCGCATGCGGCACGGGTGAGCCGGAAGCTGCACGATCGCAACGTCGAGATCTCGACGGCGATCCGCGACATCGCCTGGAAAGGCCAGATCTGGGTGTGCTCGCCCTATCGGCAATTGGCTGCGGCCGGCAACCCGAAGGTCGTGGTCACCATTGCAATCGCGCGTGAGCAGCTTTATCTGGGCTATTGCTCGGATTGCGCAGCCCAAATACCAAAACCGACGCAGTCTGCTTACTCCAACGCAAGGAGGTCGACAACAAGAGATCGGTGGGTGCGGACTGCCGGCGACAGGACCACGGTGGGGAACTCTGCCGGCCCCGGTCCCCGGACCGACGCTCCCCACTTAGAACGAGGCAGCTCCAAGACGGAAACCACGATCATGCGATAACCAATCCGCGCATGAGAGCTTGTTCAACCGACGTCTTCAGGTCCTGTCTCCGGCTGTGCGCACCTCTGGGCCGACCTCTTCCGCTGCCGCGGAACAAATGATTGCGTCCGAACCCTCGAAAGCGAACGTGAGAGCAGGATGCTGGAAAACAGCGCTCTTGTGCCGCATAAAAGGTTCCGGTGAATTGCCCAGTAGTCGGCGGCGGCTGTGCGGGTGTGTTAGTGGTGAGAGTAGGACGGTGCAGGGCTCAATTGTCTAATTGGCAAGGCGAACCAAGCTCAAGCCGCCGGTTCGGCGAGCAATCTGGGCAATCCGACCAGATCATAAGCGGCCATCGTAGGGGTAGATTGACAATACATAAATTCGGCCGCCCTTTCAGGAGCCTACTAGGTCCCTTGAGAAACTCGGATATTAATCACGAGGGACGCACAGATTCCGAGGACATCTGCCTATCGGTCCCCACCGGGTCCGTAGCAGGCATGCGTGCTGCTATGTCGTAGATTTGACCATTGTTCTTTCGCAAATCTATCTCGATAAATCTTTTTCGTCCGGCCAGGGGCTGCACCCAAGCTGAGCGCAGATCACGGTCTAAACCGAGATAACGGAGAATCGTTTTCAAAACCGACAATGCCATCTTGACGCTATAGCGGATTGAGTAATAACGTGCCCCCACTTGTAGTCGAGCAATAAATTTGACTACAGGTCGCTTCCGCGAAGCGGACGCAGATTACATCTGTGATAAGTTTTTTTGTCCCATCCCGCCGCCGGGCCGAGGTCCCCGCAGTGCCCCACCGCGGCCAACGTCGAAGCCTAATGGTCGTAAAGCCGACGGTCATGATGAGCTTTTGAATTCCAATACCCTCTTTTTACTCCGTTTCGGGCTGTTCTTGAGCAGTGCCTTTCGTCTCCACGCTTCCCAATTTCTATGCAGGACCCTGCGGACTAGGCGCTCGCGCTTACGCCACGTGCCGGCTTTTAGATGAACGCCATAATTCCCGAAGAAGTGCCAACTGTTCGGGTCGAAGATATCTTTCGGAAATAACACCTTAACCTCTTCGCTGGCACCCGGATACTCCGCTAGTGTCCGGGACACTAGGCCAGGTCCAGTCGTGACGAGCACAAATTCCTCGCTTCGGAACATTCGGGGAATCGATTTCAACATTGTGGCTGCCCACTGGGGATGTTGCTGGGCCCGGACGCAGTTGTTTATGATCGCCTTGAGAAACGGATGGCCAGCCGCTGCACCAAAGGCATAGTTCCCGACCTCCCAGTTCATCCCAAACTCCTCAGAGAGAAATCTATTAATACCCAGGTGTTCGAACGGGAATACACAACCGTATTCAAGCAGATCGTTAAGAGGGGATGCAAGGAGCACATCTATGTCGAAATAAAAGCCACCTAAACGATAAACTGCCAGATACCTGAATAAATCATAGCGCTGAATCCGTACCGGGAAGGAGTCGATTATGGGCCGATATTGCGGGAACTCGCTGTCGATGAATTCCTCAACCTGGGTGTCATCGAAAAACAAGTATTCGAAATCTGGATTGAGCAAGCGCAAGTTCACAGTGGCTGCACTAGCAAGGAGCGATAGGTGTCTGCTCTTGTCCGTCTGGATAATCCGCCTCGGAATCTTTTCCGCCATGTCATGTGTGCCCAGGTATGGCCGGCGGTCGGCCCAGACGGTGAGCGACGATCTCCCGGCCGACGAGCCAGATGAACTCAACGTTGGTAGTGAGATAGCGCCTCCACAACTTGCGAGGTTTCATCAGAAGCCGCCAGAACCACTCCAGCCCCATTGCCTGCAACCAGTGGGGGCCACGCCTGATGAAGCCGGCCAGTACGTTGAAGCTGCCGCCCACGCCGAGGATGATGGGCACCCCGAGGCCCCGGCGGTGGCGTTCGCACCAGATCTCCTTGAACGGCGTGGGCATGCCGACGAACAGCATGTGTGCACTGCTCGCCCGGATTTCTTCGACGATGGTCTGGTGATCTTCAAGGCCAAAGTAGCCGTCGCGGAAGCCGGCGATCTCGATGCCAGGGTACCGGACACGGGTTTTTTCGACCAGAGTCTTGCCCACCTCGGGCCGGGCGCCGAGGAAATATACGCGCAGCCGCTGCGCACCGGCCGCCGCCAGCAGGCGCGCCATCAAATCGACGCCGGCCACTCGCTCGGGTGCCGGTTGGCCCGATGCACGCAGGGCCCAGACCACCGACATGCCGTCGGCCACGGTAAGGTGAGCTGCCCGGCAGGCCAGCGCCAGCGCAGGATCATGGCGCATCATGCACAGGTGGGAGGATTGGCCGTGACAACCACGTGGGAGATGCGCGGGGCGCGGCAAAACCCAACGCATCGGGCCACTGCCGTCTCCACGGTCACCGCATCGAAGGAGAAACCCAGCAGCTCGGCCTGTTCAGTCCTCTTCATCTACGCCTCATCGAGACTCGGGAGCTGGGTGGCTGGCGTACCAGAGGTGGGCCCGCTCGGCGTCGACCCGGGCCGTCGCGGCCCGCTTGCCATTGCGCAGGCAGGCGTGCTGGTAGGATCGGAGAAAACGCCTGAACTCCAGGTCATCGTAGCGGGGCAGACCCTTGAGCCAGCTTGTGAAGTAACCCCACAGCAGGGCCACGCTGCCGATCAGCACTGGGTGAGTCGGCAGACGATGCAATGCAGCCGCGATGTAGTAGAGTGGCGAGGTACCCATGAAGTACTGTCCGAACCCAGCTCGCAGCCGCCCGGTCCAGATGCCATTCTGGCTGGTGCCCTGCGGACGCAGGTGGACGAAGCGGAGGGGCTCGAGATCGAGGCTCTCCGCAATCCAGCCGAGCATGCGGGCCCGGTGGCAGTCGATGCCGTCCCACATCACCTGGCGCACGAAGCCGCCGATCTCGTTGAAGCAGGCGACGCGATAGAACTTGGTCATGCCGGCCGACATCTCGTCCCCACAGATTTCCGGCACCAGCGCGCCGCTCTGCGGGTGTACG
>Ga0310910_10002110_pt1 | contig 11121 bp, 12 predicted proteins | sample GREbulkMGHF172_FD_203448 | JGI IMG/M metagenome (GOLD analysis project Ga0310910, IMG submission 203448) | Lab enrichment of tropical soil microbial communities from Luquillo Experimental Forest, Puerto Rico - GRE.bulkMG.HF172 | ecosystem: Environmental > Terrestrial > Soil > Tropical forest >... | reverse complement strand
TGTGGGGTGGGAGATGGGATTTGAACCCACGACATTCGGAGCCACAGTCTGAAGCATCAGGCGGAAGTCCCAATGATTTCAGAGGGTTTAGTACTCAAAAAGGACGAAAAAGGGAGCAAAAACGGAGAGTTTTTAACCCAAGTTTTTCCCAAGTTTCTGGACCGGTAAAAAAGACGACAAAAAAGAGGGAATCACCCGCGACCCCTCTACGGTGACAGCGGGGGGCGGATAGGTTTTTACGGGCCGTGACCGAGCACGCCCGGGTTCCGGGACATTCGTCCGCATTGGCATCGTTCGCCGCAATGCTCCGAACAGAAACACTCTGGGTTCGGCAACTCTTCAGAGGCCGCCGAGAAGGCCAGAATTTAACCATTCTTCACTTCTTACGGGCCTCAGCAGGGAGTCCCTACGCGGAATTTTCGTTAGGGAGAGTGGCATAGAAACTGAAGTCTCCGGGTATGGATTGACTTTGACTTGAACTGACGAGTTGCGGTCGGGTACCTGTAAGGCCAGGGAGGCTGAAGAGCTCGAAGAGTGGCTTGACACGAATCAACTAGTTGAATAGACTAGTTCAATGAAGCAACGACTAAAGACGATTGGCGCGTTCGACGCGAAAACTCGTCTGTCTGAGTTGCTCGACCAGGTCGATAAGGGTACCGTCTACCTGATCACCAAGCATGGGCGGCCCGTCGCCGAGTTGCGGCCTCCTCACCGGGACAGTAGCCTCAAGTTCGGATCCGATGCCGGCAAAATAATGATGAGCGACGACTTCGACGCGCCAGTCCCGGGGATGGAAGAGTACAGCGAGTGAGGCTCCTCTTGGACACTCACGCGTTTCTCTGGTTCATGGCTGGCGACGCACGGCTGAGTGGGGCAGCGCGTCGCGCGATTGAGGCCAGTGACGGCGAATGGTGGCTGAGCACTGCGAGTATCTGGGAGATGGCGATCAAGTCGAGCCTGCGGCGACTGATGCTTCCTGCGCGGGCGTCCGACTACGTCGCCGAGAAGGTGCAAAGAGGGTTGCAAATCCTCGCCATTGATTGGCCAGTCGCCGCGGCTGTAGAGCAGCTCCCGTTTCATCACCGCGATCCGTTCGACCGATTGATCATCGCCCAAGCGCAGGCTGAACGCCTCGATGTGGTTACCAAGGACAAGGTGTTTCGCAAGTACGGCGTGAGGGTTGTGTGGTAGTAGCGATGGAACTCCGCTGACAGCCAAGACATACTGCACCGTCCAAATCAATTTCATCTGCATGAGCTTTCAACGGGAAATGGTACGTTGACCGACGTTCTGCGGACATTCGGCGCCGGTCGCGCACCGCTCATTCTTCGGCAAACACGACGCGCTTCTCGCTTCCTGCAACATTCCGCACGAGCGGCGCCGCCATGTAGCTTGCCACAAGGCTTTTCAGGATTTCCGCTTCCTGACGGTTTACGCGGAAATTCGTACCTCGTGGGCAACGCAGGATGCTCAACTTGGACAATTCGGCCCGCGACTGGAGGTATGCCCGCGGAATCAAAGGCTTAAGGCGCTTGAGCAGCCGCAACTTGGCACGGACCTGGTCGCCTGCGAATTTCTCCGTCTTGCGAATGAAACGAATTTGCGCGGGAGGTTCAGGCTGAATTCGCGGCGCCTCCAACACCTCGGCCGCTCCGAGTATTCCCCCACACCTCCCGGACAGCCATATGTACGCGATGTCTCCGGGCTTGATCTCATCCTTGAATTGACGGACAAGCCACACCGGCTCGTCGAGCGAGCGTACCGCGCTCCGCACATCGGAGAATTCAGGACTGGCTTGAAAAATCCAGGCCGCCGGCGCTTCCTGACGCTCGAAGACCGATTCGCTTTTCGCTCCCTCGCGACTGTGCTGTTCGAGAAAGGGCTCCGAACGAGCAACCGGACCGTCCGGCAGGTTCGAAGAGGTAGTCTCGCCACGCTCTTCGCGCTCGTCTCCTATGTGCAGCAACGTTCGGTCGGGGTCTGCTCGACCTGAAAGACCATTTGGGTTCGTCGGAGTCACCCGCAACTCGACCCATCTGACCAAATCACGTTTCTCGTCGAGAAGCAGTGAAATCTTGATTTCTAACGGTACGTCTGGGGCCATGTCCTATCTCCAAGCCTAAAGTTTTTCCGAGTGGCTCTCCAACGGATCGTTCAATGTACTAGGCTGGTTCTTCCAAAGCGACGCAATGCCACAAATTTCGCCATCATTGCCCGGTGTCGGTTCTCAAAAAATTTCAGAACTTGCGGCCAAAATCGACCGTCTCATTCGCATACTGTAGGAGGAACCGGTAGCTCCGAAAGCCGCTTCGTGCTAAAAGTCGTTCGGCCAGTTGGTTAGGCCAAACCACGGGGAACGGGGTTTTTTCGGGGTGACCATCGAGTTCGGCACGGATCTGAGCGAAGTGGGCGTCAGGCTCGCCGCCTTTTCGCGGCGGACCTTTGCCGACTTTGGCCTCGGTGGTCCGGATGTCGCCCTCGCGGGTGTCGGTCTTTCCCCAGAAGATTTTTCCTGGCGAGTGCTCGAGGATTATGTCGAGGGGAGGCTGACACACGACGCCTCACGCGGCGATGTGTTTGCGCTGCTGGCCACGGCTTTGCGGAACGACATCATCGACTCCCTGCGCAAGGCCGCTCACATGCGAGAGGAAAACCGATCGTCGCTTCGTCGCGAACGGGATTCTGCGGACGGTGGTCCGTCGATGGACGAGTTACCGGCCAACGCGAGCGACGTCTCGATCATCCTTGAGGAGGAAGAGTACTGCAGGCGAGTGTGGGCTTCCCTCGCCGGGGACCCCGACCTAGAGGAGATGGTGAGAGTGATTCTGGACCTGAACCTTGAGAAGCCACGGGACATCGCCGCCGCTCTCGGTATCACGACGACCGAAGTTCAAAACCGCAAGAAGCGGCTGCGCCGCCGTTTCGTCGAGCACCATCTGGTCAACGAGGTCCACCCGTGACGGACAAGGACAAAACCAATTCGTTCGACGCAAGAGCGGCCCGCATTGCGCTTCTGTCGGACCGAGTTTTGGGCTCTCCGAGCGAGTTCGATGCCGCCGAGGCCGAAGACCTCCTGCGCGCCGTGAACATTGATCCCCAAGAACTTAAAGCCGAGTTTCACCGCCGATTCGATGCCTTGGCGAAACAGCATGCTGCCCGAGGGGAGCGCGTAGCTCGCCTGCTCAAGCAGGCCCTTGCCGATTTTCGTCCTGGCGTGTCCTATTCACGCCCTGAACGAGAGCTGCTTCGAGAAGCACAAACCGCGATCCGGCAGGTGCTCCGACAAGTTCAGCAACTGCCTCAATTGCTCCAACAGTTGCCGGCCCTCACGCTGGCCACCGCGTATCGCAAGAAGAAGGAACTCTCGGAACACGACAGGGAACTCCTCGATGAAATCGCTGAGCAGCTTCGGAACCGCGGAAAGGATGGGAAGCCCGGCCCAAGCGGCAAACGTAAGCGATGAGCAAATTGACTAAAAGTGTTGCGTATGCCCGCGCTCTCAGCCGCGAACTCCAGGGTGCGCGCGCGAGTCTCGTACGCTTTGCGCCTCGACTAGGTCTTGAGATTCGCGAAGTGAATGCGAATAGCTTTGATGGAGCCTTGGTTCGCGCGCGTGACATTCCGTGTGGCGTCATACTGATCCGCAAATCCATTCAGGAGCCTGGCCGGAAGCATTTTACGCTGGCCCACGAACTCGGTCACTATCTCCTTCCCAATCACGATCACACCGAACTCGCTTGCACGAAGTCGGACATCGGAAACTGGAGTGATGGATCGAAACAGACCGAGCGAGAGGCCGATGAGTTTGCCGCTGAGCTTCTGATGCCCGCTGCTGCGGTCGAGCCGATCGTTGGTTCCGAGGCGCCGTCGTTGCAAGCAATCGAGAAAATTGCCACCCGGTTCGAGACTTCGTTTTCCGCCGCCGCATGGCGGTACTGCGATCTCGCGAAAGAACCGTGCGCCATCGTCTGGAGCACCGACGGGCGCATCGATTGGTCGAAACGTTCTCACACCTTTGATTTTCGTCTTCGAAAGGGCACCCCCCTTCACAAGGACACATTCGCTTTCCGGGCGTCGTCTGCCCGTGCGAGTCAGAAACAGCCGCAGGCAGTACGTGCTGCTTTGTGGATTTCGGATGCTGACGAAGCAACGAAGCTCTGCGAACAATCGAAGGCTCTCCCTACCTACAACAGCGTCATTTCGCTCCTGTGGGCCCGAGACTAGTTTGTTTGTGCTGTACCGACGGTCGTGTTGCTTTTGGCTAGGTGGGGCGGGGAATAAGTTGCCGCCCCATCCAGAGCCAGTGTTGCTTCAATTCGGTGCTTTTTGTTCTGTGAATTCGCTAGTATTTGTCGCCTGGCGTCTTGGAGCGGCATCCAGAAAACGGATGGTGCTCGCCACGATCTCCGCCGAGGTACGCTCCTGACTCTGCCGGTCTACCCAATGGCGATAAATCAATCGACCCTCGACGTACACTCGCACGCCTTGTAGCAAGTCCTTGCCAACCGTCTCCGCCAGCTCTCCCCAGACCTGCACGCGATGCCAGGTTACCTTCTTCTGCCACTCCCCGAGCCGGTCTTTGTAGGACTCATCGACGCCGAGCGAGAAATTCGCGACGGTGTGGCCATTCGTGGTTTGGCGGACCACTGCATCCCGGCCCAGCCGCCCGAGCAAGGTGACTTTGTTGTTCTGCTGTTTGTGTTCCCCATTTCCTTGCGCGGGACCGCCCGAAAAGGAGCGTGGCGGCTTCGGCTCACCCGGCGTGAGGCAGAAAACGTCATCACCCTGACGGGGACTCCGGACCTCCTTCCTGAAAGTAAACGGCTTTCCTCCCGCGGGGCGAGAGGCAGTTGCGACTGACGCTGTGTTCGTTACCATGTTGGTTCTCCCAAAAACTGAGTACCTCAAAAGGAACTCAATCAAATCTGAATTTCAGCAGGAAATGCTGATAGGTTCTCTGCGGGAAAACCTGGTGGATTTTGCCGTCGTTCGCTAACAACAAATTGCGACCACTACGGCAGAAATCGCATCGTGGTCTCGCATACACGAAGAATGGTTTTTCTAATAGCCCTGTGGCGTTAGCGCAAGCGGTAACTTGGACTAGAGCGCCCCCTGTTCTACGAGAAACGCAACTTCCCTCAGGGGAACAGATGAGCCAAGGGGCAGGCTTGGCTTTCTTGGTTTCTCTCGCAGATTTGCTCCGCGCGCCATGTCATTCCAATGCAGTTGCTTAACAGGGAGGTTGGCACGCTCTTTGTCACCACTTGAAACAAAGGCTGAACCTGACGCCATCCGCTTATACTTTCTACGTGACCTTGCCGCCAATTCTTCTCGGAACATCCTCTTTTACAGCCTCCGGCTGGGCAGGATCGTTCTATCCGAAAGGGATGCGACCCGCTGACTATTTGAGCTTCTATGCGGACCATTTCCAAGCGGTCGAGATAGACTCGACCTTCTATGCTTGCCCCTCCGTTCAAACCGTTAGCAACTGGGCCGCCCGAACTCCCGAAGGCTTCACCTTCGCGGTCAAGGTGCCACAAGCAATTACTCACGAAAAGGCCCTCGCCGGATGCGACGCCGAACTCACGGAGTTTTTAAAAACAATGGATGTCCTTGGCACGAAACTCGGTCCGATTGTTTTCCAGTTCCCCTTCTTCAATAAATCCGCTTTTCAGGATCGTCACGAGTTTCTGGACCGTCTTGTTCCATTCCTCGCCAAGCTCCCGAATTCGTACAAATTCGCAATTGAGATTCGCAATCGAAACTGGCTGGACGCCGAATTTGCGAACCTGTTTCGAGACCGCAGCATTGCCCTCGTGCTACAGGACCGTTCCTGGATGCAAAGTCCTTCCGAACTTAAGTTCGATCCAATTACCGCTGGCTGGACCTACATCCGCTGGCTCGGTGATCGCAACGCAATCGAACAACAAACGATGAGCTGGGACAAAACAATCGTTGACCGTTCATCCGAATTGAGCAGCTGGGTCGATTTTTGCTACCAGGTCAGAAAACGAGGCGTTCTGATCTACGCCTTCGCCAATAACCATTTTTCGGGCCACGCGCCAGCGACGATCGCACAGTTCAGGAGCATCTGGCAAAGCAAAGGTTTCCCTCCGCTCGATGCCCCGCAGCCGTCGCACCGCCAGCCGTCCTTATTTTCAGCATGACATCTGCCGAGCTTGAACGAACACTGAATTCCTTGTCGCCGTGTCCGGCAACATTCAAAGAACCCATGGTATGCCTAGCCGTTCCGAACCTCCCGGACGGTCCAGATTGGCTTTACCAAGTCAAACTCGATGGATATCGCGCCATCGCAGTGAAATCGTCCGGTAAGCTCAATCTTTTTTCCAGGCGGCGGAACTCTTTCAATACGCAATATTCTCTCGTCTTCGAAGCTCTGACTGATCTTCCCGACAACACCGTTATTGACGGTGAAGTAGTGGCACTGGACGAATCAGGGCGTCCGGACTTCAATCTCCTGCAGCACTACCGAGCAGAAGTGTCGCGCATTCATTACTTCGTTTTCGATCTTCTCGTTTTTAACAATCGCGATCTTACTCGCCTGCCGCTTATCGAGCGCCATGAAATCATGAAATCTGTTCTGCGGTTTGAGTCTGCAAGAGTCCGGATTGCTGATCATTTCCAGGTACCTCCTGCCGATATGCTCAGTGCAATTCGCGCCCAGGGGCTGGAAGGAGTCGTTGCCAAGAGGAAGGACAGCCGGTACGAGGCCGGAAAACGGACCGGAGCGTGGGTCAAGTACCGGTTGAATAGCGGGCAGGAACTGGTGATCGGAGGATACATTCCGGGCACTCACGGAGTGGACGCCATCGTTGTCGGGTATTACCGGGGAGGGAATCTGATTTATGTCGCAAGGGTTCGGAACGGCTTTGTGCCGGCTTCGAGACGTCAGATGTTCGCTAGACTCAAGCCCTTGCTCACCCCAAAATGTCCATTCGCCAATCTTCCAGAGTCATATAAAGGACGTTGGGGTGAAGGGTTAACCGCCGCTGACATGGAAAAGTGCTTTTGGGTCAGGCCTGAGACTGTGGCGCGGATCGAATTCCTCGAATGGACCCCCTCGGACCATCTACGGCATTCAAAGTTCGCGGGGCTACGCGAAGACAAGGACGCACGCACGGTGATTAAAGAACATGATGGCGAGCGTTGAGGACTGTCGCGATTCGTTGACTTGCCTCCCAGGCGCACCTATTATCGTTGACAACGTGGCGGAGACAGATTCGCTTATCAGCCAGACAATTTCGCACTACCGCATCCTTGAAAAGCTTGGCGGTAGCGGCATGGGCCCCCCAAGCGATGGCTCGGTTTCAGAGAGAGGCGCAGCCGCCTCCGCACTGAACAATAACGATGTAACCTGAATTCTAAGCGGGAGGAGGAGTGTGTCGGAGATTTGGTAACCGCACTTGGGGAAGGCTGAACTGGGTCGACCGATATTTGTCAAAATAGCGCGCGAGATTCATAAATCTTTCGTCCCAGTGTGCCGTGCCGACCCGGCGCGCGGTATAATCCACCGAATCGGATGCGCTGCCGCCAATGTCTACTGACCTGAATTCAAACGAGATCAGCAGGCTCCTCCGTGCCTGGAGCGGGGGAGACCAGAGCGCGGTTCAAGGCCTGACCGGCATCGTTTATGAAGAACTGCGCCGCCTGGCTCACTATTACATGCAGCGCGAGCGCCCGGGCCATACGCTTCAGACGACCGCCCTCGTGAATGAAGCGTATATCCGCCTGGTGGACTACAAGCGCATGCAATGGCAGGACCGGGCGCATTTCTTCGCGGTTGCGGCCCAGGTGATGAGGCGCATACTGGTGGATCATGCCCGGAGCCACAACATCAAGCGCGGCGGCGGTGTGCCTCACGTAGTTCTAGATGACGTTGCAGTCGTGAGCGGCGATCGAACGGGCGACCTGGTGGCGCTCGACGATGCGATGAACGCGTTAGCTCGTCTGGATCCCCGTAAGGTGCAAATCATCGAGATGCGTTTTTTTGGCGGGCTCAGCGTGGAGGAGACGGCCGAGGTGCTCAAAGTGTCGCCGGCCACAGTGAGGCGTGATTGGAGCATCGCCAAGTTCTGGCTCTACCGCGAACTCGGCGGCGGGATGGGCGATGGACTCGGAACAATGGAAGCTGCTCAATAAACTGCTGCACGGCGCACTGCAACGGCCGCCCGAAGAACGCGACGCCTTCGTACGAGAAGCGTGCGCCGGCAACGAAGGGTTGGAGCGCGAAGCACGTTCGCTGCTGAAGCTGGAACAAAAGGCGGGAGAGTTTCTGGAGAGGCCGGCTATCGATATGGTTGCACAAGCGGCCGTTCGGGAGCTGAGCGACAATCGCGAGCAGGCCGGCCCGTCCCGTGCGGGCGCGACGTTATCGCATTATCGGGTGCTGGAAAAACTAGGCGGCGGCGGAATGGGCGTGGTTTACAAGGCCGAGGACCTCGAATTGGGGCGCTTCGTGGCACTCAAGTTCCTGCCAGACGAATTAGTCGGAAGTCGAAATGCGATTGAGCGGTTTCGCCGGGAGGCGCGAGCCGCGTCATCGCTGAACCATCCGAACATTTGCACGATATACGAGATCGAGCGGCACGAGGACCGCTCGTTCATCGTGATGGAGTTCCTGGATGGGACCACTCTGAAGCACCGCATTCTGGGACAACCGATCCCGATCGAGAGACTGCTTCAGCTCGCCATTGAGATCACCGACGGTTTGGACGCAGCGCATTCCGCCGGCATCACGCATCGTGATATCAAGCCTGCGAACATCTTCGTGACCTCGCGCGAGCACGCCAAGATTCTCGATTTCGGATTAGCGAAAATCGGTGCAACCGAATCACCGCCAAGCACTGACGTCGCGACATCGCCGATCCACGCTGGAGGGGATCAACTCACCGCGGCCGGAAACGTGATGGGAACTTTTTCGCATATGTCACCGGAGCAGATCCGCGGCGAGAGGCTCGACCCCCGCACGGATCTGTTTTCGTTCGGCATTGTCCTTTATGAGATGGCGACCGGAAAGCTGCCATTTGAAGGCGCAACACAGGAAATTCTGCTCGATTCGATTTTGAACTGTGCGCCTATGCCCCCTCGCGAGCGGAACCCGCGCGTGCCCGAGGAACTGGAACGCATCATTGGCAAATGCCTGGAAAAAGATCGCGAGGTGCGCTACCAACATGCGTCGGAGATTCGCGCCGATTTGCAAAGTTTGTTTCGCGGTTTCGATGCCGTCAACTCGAAGCCGGACGTACCTTCACCGGCCAAAACGCGTCGTTCGAAGACACTGGCGGTGGTGTCAATAGCGGTGGCCGCGGTCTGCGGCGCGGGTTACTTCTACTTCGATCGCGCCCCTAAGTCCGTCGGGAAAATCCCACTGGTGCTGGCCGAATTCCAGAACAATACGGACGATCCGGGCTTTGGCGAAACTTTGCGTCAGAGCGTGCTGGTGCAGTTGGAGCGGCAGCCGTTCGAAGTGATTTCAGATGGAACCGTCCGGCGGACACTGTCCTTCATGCGCCAACCGGCGGACGCACGCCTCAGTGCCGGGATCGCTCGCGAGATCTGCGAGCGAACGGCAAGCTCCGCCGTCGTGGAACCTTCAGTCGATCCTCTGGGCACGAGGTATGTGTTGGGGTTGAGAGCGCAGAAATGCGGAACGGACGAGGTCCTATTTACGGAACAGGCTCAAGTAGAACGCAAGGAGGATGTTGCGGATGCGCTCAGCCGAATGACCGGCCGCTTCAGAGCGCTGGCGGGCAAATCGCCACAGGCCTTCAGGCCAAGGTCGCCTCATCTGCTCGAAGCCACTACCTCATCGCTCGAAGCGCTAAGGGCCTACAGCGCAGGGAGGCCAGCCATTTCGACCGAAGGTCCGCGGGTGGCTCTGGAGCTGTTTAAGCGCGCTGTTTCCCTGGATCCCCAATTTGCGGTCGCTCATACTTTCGCGGGCTTGATGTATTCGAGTATCGCGGACACCGCTCTGGCCGAGGAGGAAATCGTAAAGGGTTGGAAGTTGCGGGACAACGCCAGCGACCTGGAGAGGTATGTTATTGACTACAACTATCAGGCCAGGGTTTTGGGGAATCTCGAAAAGGCCCGGCAGACCTGTAATCTGTGGGCTCAGACTTACCCTCGAGATATGATGCCGCATAGTTTTCTGGCGGGACAAGTGTTGCAAAGCGTGGGCAAGTTTGAACGCTCCGAGGAGGAGGCGAGGAAATCCATCGAACTTGACCCGGACAACGCATACGGGTATCACAATCTCGCGAACAGCTATATTCTACGGAATCGTCCGGCAGAGGCGGAAGCTGTTCTGGAACGCGCCTCTGCCCATAAGCTGGACATCCACGAATTCGCCGGTTTGAGACACCAGATTGCGTTTCTGAAAGGCGACACGCGGGAAATGGAGCGCGCTGCCGCCCTCGGGGAAGAGAAGCTTAGCGCGGAAAGCTGGATCTACGATATGTCGGGCGATTTTTCGGCGTATTACGGGCATCTAGGGCAAGCGCGAAAGGCATGGCAGCGAGCGGTGGAAATGGCAGAGGCAACCGGTCATCCCGGCCAGGCGGCACAGCATGAGGCGGGTATCGCGGTCCGCGAATTCCTGCTGGGCAATACGGCCGAGACCCGCCAGGCCGTTACGGCCGCGCTGGGGCTTGCTTGCAAAGATCGGGACGCAGAGACAGGCACAGCCCTGGCGCTGGCGCTCCTCGAGGACCCTCGCGCCGAAGCCCTGGTGAGAGATCTAGATCGACGGTTTCCGGAGAGTACGGTCGTCCAGTTCGGTCACTTGCCTTTCCTGCGAGCTCAGCTTGAGCTGAACCGTCGCGATCCCGCCCGAGCCATTGAAATCCTCCAGGCGGCTGAGCCGTACGAGCTCGGGTGGCAGTGCCCCAGCACCGGAGGCTTCTGCGGTTCCCTCTACGCGATCTACATGCGGGGGCAAGCTTATCTGGCGGCGCACCGTGGAACCGAAGCCGCCGCAGAATTTCAGAAGATCATCGACCACATCGGGGTGGTTTCCAACGATCCTACGATCGTTCTCGCTGCGCGTCTGCAGCTTGCCAGAGCGTTGGCGCTCTCGGGAGATTACGGCAAGGCGAAATC